>ENA-OQAS01000364-OQAS01000364.1-human-gut-metagenome-genome-assembly--contig:-NODE-364-length-23955-cov-3.347700_pt1 | contig 23955 bp, 29 predicted proteins | sample MGYA00242733_ERZ504523 | MGnify/ENA primary metagenome ERZ504523 (study PRJEB26092, sample SAMD00036239) | human gut metagenome | host: Homo sapiens | study: EMG produced TPA metagenomics assembly of...
TAATCTGCCTGAACTATGGTACTGATTTCTTATTCACCTTTTGTATTCACCACTTTCCGCATTATCATCCATACAGATAAAGTGCTGGAAAAGAAAAATTCTTGAATTGTTCAAATTCAAAGAATCTACAACTTTAACTTTTCTACTTTTGCGGAGAGACGGGGATTCGAACCCCGGATACCCTTTAGGGGTATACACGCTTTCCAGGCGTGCCTCTTCAACCACTCGAGCACCTCTCCTTTTTTCGGAGTGCAAAAATAGAACAAATTTTCAAAACCAGCAAATATTTGAGTCCACAATCTATCTATTCATTCCAAGAGATACATCTATAAATCGTGATTACGCATCCGATACTCCGCCAATTCCTCATACTTAGTACCCGGACGGCCGTAATTACAATACGGATAAATGGAAATACCACGCGCGGAGTAAAAATGCCCGTCACCTCAATATATTTAGGATCCATCAGCTTAATCAAATCTTTCATGATGATATTCACGCAATCTTCATGAAAATCGCCATGATTACGGAAACTAAACAAATACAGCTTCAAGCTCTTGCTCTCCACCATTTTCACATCAGGCAGGTAGGAGATACGGATTTCCGCAAAATCGGGCTGTCCTGTAATAGGACACAAACTGGTAAATTCGGGACAGTTAAAACGTACCCAATAGTCGTTTCCGGGATGTTTGTTCACAAAGGACTCCAACACTTCGGAGCATAATCTTGCCTGTACTCGGTCTTCGACCCGAGAAGGTCAATTCATCTTTTCTTTCCATTAAAATCTGTTTTTTTCATATTCATGTTTTCTCTTTCATACCTTGGAATAAAAATTCTCTCCCTGCCAAGTACATCGTTTCACTGAAGTGATGAAACTGTACCACTTGAGTGATGAAACTTCTTCACTTCAGTGATAAAACTTGCTCACTAAAGTGAAACGATATACCCGGCAAGAAAAGAACACCTTTCATACAAAGAGAAAACACCTTCGTTTATCCTATCGTTTCTCTCTTTCCGCCTTTATCTCCAGATACTTTTCCAATCCTTCACGACGGAGCTTACAGGCCGGGCAATGACCGCAGCCATCCCCCTGTACGCCATTATAGCAAGTCAGCGTTTCATGCCGGATCAAATCGAGCACGCCCAATTCGTCCGCCAACGCCCATGTTTCCGCTTTATCAATCCACATCAGCGGAGTATGAAGCACGAACTGCTCGTCCATGGCAAGGTTCAATGTCACATTCAGCGACTTGATAAAAGCATCCCGCAATCGGGATAACCGCTGAAGTCTGTCTGCGACACACCGGTCACGATATGATTGATTCCCAATTCGCGTGCATAGACAGCCGCAATGCTCAGAAAGAACAAATTCCGCCCCGGCACAAACGTATTAGGGAAACTATCGGCAGGCTTCACCTCATCCATCGTTATCGTAGTATCTGTCAGCGAATTTTTACCCAGGTTGCCTATAAAGGAAACATCCATCGCTTTAAACTCCACCCCTGCCTTTCCGGCAATAGCACGGGCCAGCTCCACTTCCTTCACATGCTTTTGTCCATAGATAAAGCTTAAAGCATACACTTTGCGGAAATGTTTTTTTGCCCAAAACAGGCAAGTGGTTGAGTCCTGCCCTCCGCTGAACACAACCAATGCGTCACTTTTATTCATTGTTGACAATTTTTCAATTTACTAATACGCCAATGTGCCAATTGCCGCGCTATGTGGATATGCTGCGCCATATACCGCATGGTAATTGGCTAACCGGCACACTGACACATCAGCACCTTATTAAAGTTCTTTGATTTTCAATACATTGTATGAGATATGCTCATCAAAGACATCACTGCCATCCACCTTCTTGATGTAATTTACCACACGGATGGTAACGGGCAGGATAATAATTTCATAGAGTGTCTTGAGCACTGCCTGAATAACCATCATCTTTATCAGTTCACCAGCAGGCATCAAACCTCCAAAGGCAACAGGAAAGAAAATCATGGAATCGGCGCTCTCACCCACCAAAGTAGAAGTGATGGCACGAAGTGAAAAGTTCTTTCCTCCCGAAGCCAGCTTCATTTTACTCATGACATAGGCATTGAGAAAAGAGCCGACCAAGAAAGCGGTCAGACTGGCTACAGCGATGCGGGGCGCCATGCCGAAAACGAAGTTGAAGCCCTCCTCTCCTTCCCAAAACGGAGCTGCGGGCATCAGAATGGCAAGCTGCGCCAAAGCTACCACCATGAAATTCATGGCAAAGCCCATCCAAATGATAAGACGTGCCTTGCGGAAGCCCCATACTTCGGCTATACAATCATTGATAATGTAAGAGATAGGAAATACAACCAATCCGGCAGTTGCCGTAATTTTCCAGATCTGGACAACTTTGGTTTCCAATAAATTTGCTGCGACAAGACATACACAAAACAGTATGCCAAGCAACATGAACGATACAGATACAGTATTATTATTCTTCATTTCTCCTGTTTTTTACGTGGTGTTCTAGAATACACGACCGCTATTCACGGCATCATACGTCTATTTTTTAATTCGGGGTGCAAAGATAGAAATTATTTCCGAGTTAACCGGATATAACTGCATTAAATATTCTTATCAAGAAGAAACAGCCTCATCAAATAATTACCTTTTCTATAGCCAAACAGTATGGAACAATGAAAGATGAAGCGTCACAAACAGGTGGGTATCAGTAAAAACGATTTTAGGGGCAGATTGAATCCACCCCTAAAAGACAGGATAAAAAATCCTTTATTCAAACAAAGCAATCGTCTTCTTTATAATTTCGATACACTCCTTTAATTGTTCCTCTGTAATCACCAATGGCGGAGCAAAACGAATAATATTCGTATGTGTCGGTTTGGCCAGCAAACCGTTTTCGGCCAATTTCAAGCAAATCTCCCACGCCAAATCCTTCGTTTCATCATTATTGATTATCAACGCATTCAGCAATCCCTTGCCCCGGACAAAAGAAGCCACACGAGATGTTTCGCACAGTTTTCTCATCTCTTCCCGGAATATCAGTCCCAACTGTATGCCTGTCCGCCAACTGTTCGTCCCGTACTACCTCCAGCGCCGTAACAGCCACTGCCGCAGCAATAGGATTTCCGCCAAAAGTGGAGCCATGTTGCCCCGGACGGATAACATCCATCACTTCATTGCATGATAATACCGCAGAAACAGGACAGGCCCCACCCGATAAAGCCTTTCCCAAAATCAGGATATCCGGATGAACATTCTCATAGTCACAAGCCAGCAATTTGCCTGTACGGGCAATGCCGGTCTGCACTTCATCGGCTATAAAAAGTACATTGTGGGCACGGCACAAGTCGTAACATTTTTTCAAATATCCCTCATCGGGTACATAAGCACCTGCCTCTCCCTGAATGGGCTCAACCAGGAATCCGGCCACATGAGGATGTTCGTCCAGCACTTTCGCCAATGCTTCGGCATCATTGTAGGGAATCACGACAAAGCCGGGGGTAAAAGGTCCGTAGTTATTGTAAGCGTCCGGATCAATGGAGAAAGAAACGATAGTGGTAGTACGCCCATGAAAATTATTCCGGCATACAACGATTTCCGCCGTATCCTTGGGAAGCTTTTTTACTTCATACGCCCATTTGCGGCAAAGCTTCAATGCGGTTTCTACCGCCTCGGCTCCCGTATTCATCGGTAAAACCTTGTCATATCCGAAATAACGGGTGACAAATTCTTCATACCGTCCCAACTGGCTGTTATAAAAAGCGCGTGAAGTCAAAGTCAGCTTTCGCGCCTGTTTTACCAACGTATCGATAATACGCGGATGACAATGTCCTTGGTTCACTGCCGAATAAGCGGAAAGGAAATCATAATATTTCTTTCCTTCCACATCCCATACAAACACACCTTCTCCCTTATCCAATACCACAGGAACAGGATGATAATTGTGTGCTCCATGTTTGTTCTCAAGCTCCATCAATTGAGCTGCCGATAATTTTGCATCCATAAGCTTTTTATCATTTAATGTTTTTCTTTCTTCAAGAATATTTCCGCCATCATGCAACGGGCACTTCCTCCTCCCAGCGTTTCAATGGTAGGGATGGGCATGGGAAGCAACGCGTTATACTTAGACAGCCGTTGTAACTGGCCTTCATCCAACGAATCGTAAGCACTTTGAGACATCACTAGAAACAATGCGCCTTTCCCGTTCTCCACCTGAAGCATATTTCCGGCAAAATGATGCATCTGTTCCTCGGAGATGGCAATGATTTCTTTCCCTGTCTGCCGCAAGACGTGACAAACCTGCTCACGCTCTTCCACGTCGTCGATGCTGTCCAGACAAACGACCGCATAATCTGTCGCCACACACATCATGACATTGGTATGATAAATGGGCAGAGTTGTCCGTTTACAGTCTGATAAGCATGAAAGGACACCGGACTAAAATTCTGCTCCTTGCAGAACCGACCAAATAAAGCTTCGTCCACCCGTTGCGACAAAGCCGCGTATGCATAACGGTTCACCCGGTCCAGAATGATTCCCCCGGTCCCCTCCAGGAACCGGTTTTCTTCTTCAAAACCTGTATAATCTACCTTCCGACGGATGCTGAACCCCTCCGACTCTATCCGCTGCAAGATATCCGCCCGTCTTTCCGCCCTGCGGTTTTCCGCAAACATAGGATACAGCACCACCGTTCCGTCGTCGTGAAAGGACACCCAGTTGTTCGGAAATATGGAATCCGGAGTATGAGGTATCGGGGTATCCTGCACCGCTATTACCTCTATGCCGTTTGCACGCAACTTATCCACCATGCCCCGAAATTCCTTCAAGGCACAAGCTTGTACTGTTTCACCTGCCGCAACTGTCCGCTGCTGGAAATAATTGTTGGCCGCTGTTTCTTCATTGAACCGAAGGCCACGGGTTCCACCATCAAAATGTGGTTTGTTGTTTGTTTAGTCATTTTCTCGGATTAATGGTAAGGTGGAGCAGCGCAACAGTCCGCCCATCTTAGATATTTCATAATAAGGTACACGCTCTACCGTCATTCCCCATACCTCTTCCATAAAGGTATTCAGGCGGATAAAGTTCTTTTCAGAAACCACTACCTCAGGAGAGATGGAAAAGACATTCGTATTCATATAGTACATCTCTTCCCGCGTTATTTCAAATACATTCTCCCTGCCGAACAAATCGAGCAGAGTATGATAATCCTGAGGATACATAAATCCGTCCTTATAAATAATCGCATGCCCTTTCCCTACCGGCATAAAGGTACAATCCAGATGCAGAATCCCCGCACGTGGATCTGTATTATGTTTTTTCAGCTCCAAGGGGATGAATATCTTCCCCGGACAGATTTCTTTCAGAAAGGAAAAAGCATACCGGTTGGTACGTGCCGTCTTCATCTGCGGGTAATCGGGCTGGGTATAAAGGCCTACAAACACTATATTATTGTAAAGCACCACATCACCTCCCTCTACGTGCGCCTTTTCGGGAAGGTTGAAAATCTTGTTATAAGCTATCTGATTATAGACCACTTCGTAGGCTTCCTTCTCATCCTCCCGGTTGGGGATGATGTTGGAAACAATAATCTTGTCGTCAATCACAAACCCCACATCACGGGCAAACACCTGATTACAATTCTCCAGTGTCCACGGGCGATAGACCTGTACCCCATATTTCAACAATACGCTTTCAAAGCATCTCATCTCTTTGAAAATATCTTCTTCATGGGGATATATGTTATGCAATACGGACTCGTATGACTTGGCGTCATAAGTTTCTTCCAGCGTGGGGACCTTTCCTATGGAACCGGGTTGTCCAAGCACCACAGCTTTCAATGTAGAAGTTTCATTCTTTACGTTAAGCTGCATAAATCTAATATATTTATGCAAATATAAGAAGTTTACTCAACTAAACAAATGAATTGCCCGAATAATTCTACCTTATTGATTTATCAATTATATTTGCAACCGAAAAAAGAAGGTAATATGAAAAAACAAGAACTTTATAACAAGGTGATCGCTTATTTTCAAGAAACGATACCTGTTGCCGAAACTGAACTTCATTACAATAACCCATTCGAGTTGTTGATAGCCGTTATCCTGAGTGCACAATGCACGGACAAACGGGTAAATATGATCACCCCTCCTCTTTACCGGGATTTCCCGACTCCTGAGGCACTGGCCGCTTCGACGCCGGAAGTGATTTATGAATACATACGGAGTGTAAGTTATCCCAACAACAAGGCAAAACATCTAGTAGACATGGCGCAAATGCTGGTGAAGGATTTTCATAGCGAAGTACCGGGAACATTGGAAGAACTGATTAAACTGCCGGGAGTGGGACGCAAGACGGCTAATGTCATTCAAAGTGTAGTATTCAACAAAGCGGCCATGGCAGTAGATACACATGTGTTCCGCGTGAGCCACCGCATCGGACTGGTTCCTCAAACCTGCACCACACCGCTGGCTACCGAGAAATATCTGATGAAGTATATTCCGAAGGAGATTGTGCCCACCGCACATCATTGGCTTATTTTACACGGAAGATATGTTTGTATGGCACGGACACCGAAATGTTCGGAATGCGGATTGAACGGATTGTGCCGGTATTCGTTGAAGCCGGCTTTATAAACTAATTCTCATTCCATCGTATGCAAAATGCACATGCGGCGGCAATAACCGTTCAGCATCAGCATGTAATCCTATATGATGACTCATGTGAATAAAATAAGTTTCCCCGGCTCCTATTCTTTGTGCATTGTCCAAAGCCTCCTTCAAATTCTGGTGGGTATTATGAGGCTGGGGACGCAATGCATTCATTACCAACACATCCAGTCCTTGCAACAAATCATATTCAGCCCCGGGCATCGTCAGCATATCGGTAATCCATGCCATCTTGCCGATACGGTATCCCAAAATGGGCAATTTGCCATGCATTACCCGAAGAGGTGTCACTTCTACTTTGTTTCCTTCGGGATTGCCGATAATAAAAGGAGAACCGGGAACAATTTCCTCTAATGTAATACGGGGAACTCCCGGATAAAGATGTTCGGCAAAACAATAAGGAATACGCTGGCGTAAACGCTCTGCTGTATATTGTTCGGCATAAACCGGCACATCACGAAAACGACAGAAAGGACGCAAATCATCCAAGCCTCCTACATGGTCATAGTGTTCGTGAGTAATCAAAACACCGTCCAACGGTTTGAAATCGTTCAACCGTATCATCTGTTCACGGAAATCGGGACCGCAATCTATCAGAATCCGGAGCCCTTCCGTTTCTATCAGTCCCGAACAACGCAAACGGTTGTCCCGGGGATCGCTGCTGGTACATACCGGACATTTGCACCCTATTTCGGGTACTCCCGTAGACGTTCCGCTGCCTAGTATTGTAATCTTCATATCATACCTTATATAAAATTCACTTCGGGAGAGATAGCCACCCCGAACTTTTGAAGCACAGACTCCTGTATCCGTCTGGCAAGAGCAATCACTTCATCTCCCGTAGCGCCTCCACAGTTCACCAAGACCAATGCCTGTTTAGAATGAACACCCGCGCGTCCTATTTGTTTGCCTTTCCAGCCGCAACGGTCTATCATCCATGCAGCAGGAATCTTCACCCTATTGCCATCCACCTCATAATGTGGCATATCAGGATACTGTTGCTGTACTATTTCAAACTGCCTGCGTGGAATAATCGGATTCATAAAGAAACTTCCGGCATTTCCCTGCACCCGGGGATCGGGCAACTTGGCTTCACGCACGGCAATAATCACCTTCCTTACATTCTCCAATGCCACCTCACCTCCTCGCTTTTCCAATTCGCCACGCACATTTCCATACTCCAGATTAAAAACCGGCTGTTTACTTAAACGATAGGTGACGTAAGTCACTATATATTTACCTTTCAAATCTTTCTTGAAAATGCTTTCACGATAAGCATAACGGCATTCCTCTTTGGTAAAAATCCGTTTCCTGCCGGTTTCCACCTCGACGGTTTCCACACTTACAATCAAATCTTTTGCCTCAACACCATACGCACCGATATTCTGAACGGCAGAAGCACCCACTTCACCGGGAATCAATGACAGATTTTCAGCACCATACCAACTGTTTTTCACGGTATATGCCACAAATCATCCCACACCTCACCGGCTCCTGCCCTTACCTCTATTTCCTGTTCGTTTTCAGCAACCACCTCATACCCCCGGATAGCCGAATGCAGGACAGTTCCCGCATAATCACCTTTAAAAAGCAAATTGCTTCCTCCGCCAATATGCAACCAGTTACCGGCCATCAGTTTTTTATCCGACAAGATGGATTGCAGCTCTGTCACCGATTCATATTCCACAAACAAAGATGCCTTCACATCCATACCAAATGTATTATGAGGCAACAGAGAGTAGTCTTTTATTTCCTTCATTTACAATCAAATCAATCGCTCAGATCCTCAAACTGCATCAGTTTCCACAGACCGTGGCGCCGTTCAAAATAGAGCGTATTATTAAATCCATTGCCAAAACCTTTCATTTCAATCACCTTCGTATTGGAATGCACATTCTCGTTTTGGCCATAGTTTACATTAGTCAGATTCTCACGAGGCAATACAGGCTGGAATGCGAACCATTGCCCGGCCTCCAAAGTCGTTTCCAGTATCTGAAACTCGTCTTCGGGATCAGCGGTCACAAACTTCAACGGTTCGTGCAAACGAGACAACTGGAAAACAGAATCATTGGCAAAACGTTCATAAAACTCAAAGAAGTCCTCCTTACCGGTATCCTCTCTCGGCATATCCGCAAAATCTATGGCTTCCAGTTTCCACAGCCCCTTCAGCCGCTCAAAATAGTACCGCTTGATTTTTCCCTTCTTCAAGTAAATCCATTCTATCTTGACACTGGTTAGACCCGTATCTTTCTCCATTTCCATGTCTTCCGCCTTATCGAACAGAACTGTATAGCATCCTGCCGGCTAAATAAAGGATCGTGTTTCCATTGCTCCTTTTCAATGTGCTCTTTCTTTTCCATTGTATAATACGGCAAAGGGAACACGATGCGTGACAATTGTAATTTTTCATCACTGGCAAAATTGTAGAAAAAGTCGGCAAAACTTTCGTCGGCCGTAGCGGGAACCATTGGTTCTTCCTCTACCGCAGCCATCGCTTCTGTTGTGTCCGGGGTTGCAGTCAGCGAATCAATCTCCTCAGTAAGCGTCTCGAAGGGTCCATTTTCTTTTTCCCACCTCCACAGGAGCTTATCAGCATAAGCAGACAAACTCCGATTATAAGTTTTCTCATTTTCTATATTTAGAAAAAATCGATGCAAAAATATCGTTTTTTTTAGTTTTCAGCAAAATATATGGGTTTAATTCGCTAACTTTGCGGTCATTAAAAAATAAAGAAGAAACTATGTTAGCTAAAATAGAACAATTACTTCAGGAAATTGAAGGCTTGCAAGCAGCCAATGCGGAAGAATTGGAAGCCTTGCGCATTAAATATCTTAGCAAAAAAGGAGCGATTAATGAGTTGATGGCAGACTTCCGCAACGTACCTGCCGAGCAGAAAAAAGAGGTGGGTATGAAACTGAACGAGCTGAAGAACAAGGCTCAGGAGCGTATCGCCTCATTGAAAGAAGCTTTCGAAACCCAAGATAACAGCGCAGCCGAAATGGATCTTACCCGTACGCTTATCCCATCGAACTGGGAACACGTCACCCGCTGAGCATTGTAAAGAATGAAATCATTGATATATTCCATCGGCTGGGCTTCAGTATTGCCGACGGTCCCGAAATAGAAGACGACTTGCACGTATTCACTGCCATGAATTTTGCCGAAGACCATCCTGCACGTGATATGCAAGATACTTTCTTCATCGAAGCCAATCAGGAAGATGTGAAAAAGAACATCGTACTTCGCACTCACACCTCTTCCGTACAGGCAAGAGCTATGGAACATTCGCAACCTCCTATCCGCATCATCTGTCCGGGACGTGTATACCGCAATGAAGCGATCAGTTATCGTGCCCATGCATTCTTCCATCAAGTGGAAGCACTCTACATTGACAAGAATGTATCATTCACTGATTTGAAGCAGGTATTGCTGTTGTTTGCCAAAGAAATGTTCGGCGAAGATACTCAAATCCGTCTGCGTCCGTCCTATTTCCCGTTCACCGAACCAAGTGCCGAAATGGATATCAGTTGTAATATTTGCGGCGGAAAAGGTTGTCCGTTCTGTAAAGGCACAGGCTGGGTGGAAATTCTGGGATGTGGTATGGTGGATCCGAATGTATTGGAAGCCAACGGCATTGACAGCAAAGTTTACTCAGGCTATGCGCTAGGTATGGGTATTGAACGCATTACCAACTTGAAATATCGTGTAAACGACTTACGATTATTCTCTGAAAACGATACCCGCTTCCTGAAAGAATTCGAAGCAGCCAATTAATAATGTGTCAATGTGACCATGTGCTGATATGCCAATTGCCATGCGGAATAGAACGCGGTCAATTGGCATATTAACATATTGCCACATTAGCATATTGATACATTGACATATTAGCACATTATTGCTTATGAAGGACAAGCTGATTACCAAAATTATATAGAAATACTGGCAGCCAATTTTCTATTATTCTTTGGATTCTGGTTACTGATGCCTGTATTGCCTTTCTATCTGGCAGAAGTTTTTGACGCCAACAAAACAACCATAGGGGCCGTACTTTCCTGTTACACCATTGCCGCCCTGTGCATACGCCCCTTTTCCGGCTATCTGTTAGATACATTTGCCCGCAAACCACTTTATCTGTTGGCTTATTTCACTTTTACCGCCATCTTCGGAGGATATCTCATTGCAGGAACACTAACCTTATTTATTTTATTCCGCATTATACACGGAGTATCATTCGGCATGGTGACAGTCAGCGGAAATACCATTGTCATTGATATCATGCCTTCTTCACGTCGTGGGGAAGGATTAGGATATTATGGGCTGGCAAACAATATAGCCATGTCCATCGGACCGATGACCGGACTCTTCCTACATGATGCAGGAGCAGACTATACGCTTATCTTCTGTTGCTCATTAGGTTCCTGCCTGATAGGATTTCTATGCGCCTCATTGGTAAAGACCACCTACAAACCTCCTGTAAAACGAGAACCGATATCATTGGACCGCTTTATTTTGCTTAAAGGAATACCGGCAGGTTTCAGTCTGTTATTACTATCCATCCCTTATGGCATGACCACCAATTACGTTGCAATGTATGCCAAGCAAATAGGTATCCAGTCATCCACCGGTTTCTTCTTCACCTTCATGGCGTTGGGAATGGCAGTTTCCCGTCTTTTCTCCGGACGCCTGGTAGACCGGGGAATGGTTACTCAAGTTATTGAAGCCGGCCTGTATCTGGTCTGCTTCTGTTTCTTCGGTTTGAGTTCATGCGGATGGCTGACAACATGGAGTCTGCAATGGACCACTTATTTTCTGTTCACCATAGCTCTTTTACTAGGTATTGGGTTTGGAACCATGTTCCCTGCCTATAACACGCTGTTTGTGAACTTGGCCCCCAACAACCAGCGTGGTACGGCAACCAGTACCTACTTGACTTCGTGGGATGTAGGTATAGGCGCCGGCATGTTATTGGGCGGATATATAGCAGAAATAGCCACCTTCAAGATGGCCTATCTATTCGGAGCCGCACTCACTGTTATTTCGTTATTTTATTTTAGAAGCAAAGTGGCTCCCCACTTCCACCGACATAAGTTGCGCTAATCCTTATATGTCAGTACCATGATATGGGAAAGCCGGTCGTTCACAACCGACAATTGGGTTGAAAGAATAAACGAATGGAATAAAGGAGCATTCTCCAACAGAAATGCCGGCAAATAAGGCTCGAAACGTTCCGGGTTGCGGGAAATCTTGTTCATGTCCGCCACAAGCATAAAGGCTGCATCACGTGAAAGATTGGCTACACATTCATTGAACAATGTCCTGCTATTTCTTTCGTAGGCCTCTTCCATATAATTTGCCATGGAATCTTTATCAGCAGAAATAATCAAACTATCTTCCCTTATATCTGGAATATTTTTCAATTTTTCGGCCATCTGGTTCACACAACCGCATGAATCAGGCATAAAAGTATCTCCGGTGAGGTACACCAACATCACTGTTCATGTGAAAGTCAAACTCACTCCAACAGCCACTGTTATCCTGCAAGAAAGGCATAGACGGTGTACGTCCGTATAAAGTCAGGAAGTTATGCGTTTTCTTTTTCTGCATCGCTTTGGCAAACACGGGATCATTACTCAATGCTTTCTCTTCATCCTCACGCGCATCAATCACTTTCTCTATCAAACTCTTCTGATAACTCACCACATAGAATCCCGCCTCGCTATAGACAGCTAGAAAATCATTATTGCCCAATGGATAGACTGCTATAGTTTTTCCTCTGTATTTCTCTTTTTTAGGTGAAAAACTTCCCGGAGTTCTCTCTAACAACATATCTCCCAATGTTTCCTTATCATCAGCCCCCATACGGAAATATACCACCTGGTCACGCGGAGTACCCGGAGAATGGAAACTGACCACCACCCGGCTCATCTTACTGCTCAGACCATGAGCAGTGTTAGTGGTATATTCGTTCAAACCTCCCAACACATAATTAAACAAACCGGGAAACTGGAAATTACCCAGTTCTTCAGAATAGTTCAATTGAGGAAATTCATTCAGAAAATAATTAATATTATCACTCTCCAACACACCGATGCAATCAGCCGGTACAAGTGAGAAGAGATTGATCTCACGACTCTTATCCGTCAGGCTTAATTTAGCAAAGCCATAAAAGCCCACAGCCGTACAAAACAATACCACTGATAGCACCATACCCAACTTGGCAACTGTCCGCAATCTCATACCCTACCTATATTTATATTTTTTTGCAAATATAGCAAATTATTTAAGGAAACAAACAAAAATCTTCAAAATTCCACCTTCTTTCTTATTATCCGTAAATGGTTCCGGTAGAAAATTCCAACGCTCCCCATTTAATCATAGCGTTAAATAACCTAACAAAAGAATAAGAGGATAGTTCTTCCGGCCGGATATCTTTTTCTTTTATAATTCCGTTGTCAATCAATGCTGTACGGCAAGTCCCTCTCAACAAAGGTAATTTAGGTGTGAACCAATCCTTACCATCAAACAAGGCAATATTAGCTATGGAAGTATCGGTCAGCAGTCCGCGTCTGACAATTAAAATATCATCTCGTTCTCCACGGCAGGCAAAAAGCCGGTTTAAAGCTTCCCTGTCTGTACTTTTATAAGTATAATCTATATCATCCGAATAAACCAACTGCAAAGAATGTACCGGACGCATCTGATAGGCTTCATAACTAATTTCTTTTATTCCACCGCCATCATAAATCACCCTACATTTCATTCCGCTCATCTCCGGTGTCAATTTCAGGTATTCACCTAATTCTATGCCGGCACAGTCTGGCCAGAAATGATGAAGGGTATTGTTCAGTCTTTCATTATGATAAGACAAATTACACGCTTTTCCTTGTTCTATCCGTATAGTTTCAATAAATGGGTACATAAATCTTCTGTATCATTTCATTATATTCACTTTGTAAATCACTCTTTGAAGTAATTCCTCCCCCCGCCTTATAATAAAGATTCTCTCCTTCCTGTTCTAAAAAACGGATCATCACCGCACTGTCTAAAGTCCTGCCGTCACAATAACCCATTATGCCCGTATAAAATCCACGCTCATAATTTTCCGCTTCTTCAATAATATCCATCGTCTTGGATTTGGCGCTCCGGTTATGGAACCGCTGGTAACAAACGAAATATAATATCTCCTATATGCGACGGGTAATCATCGGGCAAGACACCACATATTTCGGAGCTTGTCTGAAAGATAGGTCCCTTATTGGTTTCAAGCCGGTCACAATAACGATAGCGGACAACCCTGACCTGTTCCGCCACCATACTCAAATCATTACGAATCAGATCTACAATGGTAGCATGTTCGGCAGTTTCCTTAGGATCATCCATCAACAGTTTTTCCGCATTAGGTAAGGTAGCGTCAATCGTTCCTTTCATGGGGAAAGATTTTATCTCGCCATCTTCTATACGAACAAAAATTTCGGGTGAGAAACAGACCAGTTTATCTTTCAACCAAAGTCTATAAAGCGCTTTGGAGTACCGGAACACATCCTCCAAAGTAAGATTAGTACTGACAGGAACCTTGCAAGTCAAATTAGCGAGATAGCTGTTACCTGCCAGAATATTCCGTTTTACGATTTCAAAAGCCTGCCGGTAGTCTGCCAAAGACATTGGAACAAAGTTCCAGTCTATCCGCCCACTGTAACTTTCTGTTACAGTATCCACATTTTTCACTCCATTAAGTTATAACGGCAACGGTAGAATCAATCCGACTTATTTCCTCTATCAAGGAACACTGCTGTTTATAATCTATAATAAAAAGGAAAGGCTTCCGGCTACCCGCCAGCTCATTCATACGTTTTATAGCTTCCGGTCTTTTATATTGTTGCATTTTTAGCTGTTAAATTATCTTGTAACAATCATTTTTCAAGGGGAACAAAGTTAAGAATTTAAAGTAAACTGTTATCTTAACATAGAGAAATTCTTTCTTTTACTTGTTTTATTCAATCAACAACGTTTTGGAGAAAGACCTACCTATTTTCCATTTCCATAATCCCCCCTAAAAAACAAATGATACCTACTCATCGCGAGCAAGTATCATTCAAATTAAAATCTAAATTCTCTACGAGAATAAGGTGACCTCGCCTTAAATCTGAACACAAGCATCCAACGAGACCACCAAAAAGTATTGTACGCTTACAATACCTATGCGTTTTATTTATAATATTTATTATAGATCAATATCTCATCCTCTGATTATATTGCAAAGGTAAACTTTAACTTATCCGACAGACAATATGTTCTTCAAAAGGAAAACATTAAAGAAATACAGGTCACACATTAGATTTATTTAAAAAATAAATACAATACAGAACATCACTATCTATAATAAAACCATATCATTCCTTCAAAAAAAACATATTCCATAAAAGAAAAAACAGTAGACCGGACATTCCCAGCCTACTGCTTTATGAGTTAAAAAACACATTTCTTTATTTTGCTCCGTTTACAAACTTTTCGACGGTATTATAAAGATCATCTCCACGCAACTCCTTCGCTACAATTTTACCTTCCGGATCTACTAAAATTATATGTGGGAAACCGACAATACAGTATGATTCCAACACATCCTTCACGTCGTCTTTCTGCAACAGAACCTGATTCCAATAGCTCTTGTCTTCTTCAATAGCCTTTTTCCAATCTTCCTCACGACGGTCTGTAGACACACCATAAATAGTAAATCCTTTATCTTTGAAAGCATTGTACGTCTTCAACAGATAAGGAGTTTCCTTACGACACCAACTACAACCGGCAAACCAGAAATCGACTAGAACATATTTACCCTTGAAATCGTTCAAACTGACAGAATTCCCTTTCAAATCAATTCCTGTTATAGCAGGAGCAACGCTACCGGTAGCACACCTAGCAAATTTATCCAAACCTTCTTGCATTTTTACATATATACACTTTGCCTGGACGCCTCATCAAAACTGCCTATGAAGTTACGTACCTCATCAATCTCCTCAACTGTATTAAAAGTATGATTTTGGAAGCGATAAGTATAATAAAGATACAAACCGAAGTATGAGCCTTTATTTTTAGCAATTTCCCCATTTATCAGTTTACGAGTCTGTTCCGAGGCACTCTCATAATAAGGACTGGAAACCTCCCGGATACGCTCCATTTCCTCACGATCCCCTTTTTCACGAGCTTCATAGAACATATGATCCAAAGAATCGAGAACCATACGATTACCTGCTACATATTTCGCTTCTTGCAAGGCTTCGTATTGCTCCTGCAATGCAGACCCTGTAGCATGTAAACTCAGTTGATCATACTTATCCTTACCCAAGGTAAGCTGCATGGATTTGGGTTCCAAAAACAAATTAGCGTATTGCTGTAAATACTCTCCACGCTCCATATTCTGCAAAGAGAAACAATAAAGACCGGCTTGTATAGAATCAGTGGGATAAGCAAACCTACCATCGGTAACAGCAATAGATTTAATCAGTTTCACACTACCATAATGCTCATTGTCTACTTGATATAAATAGATAGAATCAGCCTGGATTCCATCAAGACTACCCTCTAAAGACACAGACTTAGACTCATTGCAAGCATTTAACATGCATAAAGAAACGCCTAATAATAGATATTTTTTATAAATCATAAATTTACTATTTATTAAGAACAGAATCAATCAAAGTACCAATCTCTTCACTTGACGGACGTGGAGCGTATGCATTCACAATATTGAAATCCTTGTCAATCAAAATAAAACGAGGAATATACATGATAGCCCAACTTTCTTTTAAAGCAACATCATTGGAATGATATTGAGTCAATTCTTTCTTATGTCCATCCAAATACCTTAACCAAGGTTTCGTTGTAGTATCTGTAGAAACCGGAAGAAAAACGATATCCTTACCCACATATTTCTTACCTAAAGCCTCAAATGCCGGAGATTCCTGAATGCAAGGCCCACACCAGGTCGCCCATAAATCAATATAAATCACCTTACCCTTAAAATCTGCAAGATGCTTCACATTACCCTCCACATCCAACATCTCAAAATCAATGGCAGGTTGTCCGGGAAGCAACTTGGAAGCTTGAATAATCTTTCCTTCAATTTCTGTTGCAAAATCAGCATTCTTCACTGTCTGCAAAAATGCCTTCGCCTCGTTCACAGTCTGTTCTGAAGCTTCATTTCTCAGATTATCAACTATTTTAGCACAAGCATATAATTCCGTAGTACGCGCAGGAATGGAAATATCCTTAAACCAAAGAGAAGCTAATGTAGAATCTTCCTGATAAGACAAAACATCGCGCACCACAGCTACATTCAGCATATCTTCATTCATAATCTCCTTACATAGCGGAGTTACATCCTGAGTTAATGAAACATTAAATTCATTCCATTTAGCCCGCATCTCTTCTTCCGTCTTCACTCCGGCAAACATCCTTGAATAACTTGCATAACAGATATAACTATTAATAATATCCGCTTTGATCCGTGCTGTTTCCAGCTTTTTAAATGCATCAGACACATTACTTAACGTATCCAATGTATGCATACGTATAGCGGCCAAGCTGTCAACCAATGCTTTAGTGGACACAAAATCTCCACGCAAGTTACCACCGGCTTCCAGATAAGAACCACCTTTCGGAAAAAGACGGAACTTCATGTAATTATTGGCTTCGGCTCCGATTCCCGAGAATTCCGCTTCTGTATTTGTCTGAGTTACTTTGATAGTCATGTCATCTCCTGGAGTAAGATACAATGTGTTGCGGCTGATAGTATAATATGTCGGCTCTTTAAGTACAAAAGTAGTATCAAAATAACCGGCAGCATCCGTTTTCAACAAAATATCCCGGCTGTCACCTAGCATAGATGCTGCTCCGTCAAATCTCATACGCACATTCTGGCTACCCATATCAAGCAACTGGCCTTTCAAATGAACCGTATTCGCCAATTCTTGCTTAGTTCCACTGTTACAGGAACCCAGCAACAGCATAATGCTGCTGTTGCCATCATAATCGTTAGTTTTTTCATTAAAATATCTTTTATCTTATGTTAGGAATCATATCAGGATTAAAACGAAGTACAGAGGGTGGAATAGGCAAAATATATTTAGGACTATTGGGCTCCAATCTGTACTCTACACCATTCACCTCATGCACAATAGTCTTTGCGAATTCAGGTTCACGATTCAAACGTTTCAAGTCAATCAAGCGGGTACAGCCAAGCATAGGCATTTCCCGTCTTCTTTCCTCCAAGACTTTTACCAATGCATCCTTGTTATCACTTGCAACCAAAGGGACATTATCAATAATACGATTATCACGCAAGGTGTTAATATATTCCATAGCTTTGTCTTTACTACCTATACGAGCTTCACACTCTGCTGCTATCAGATACATTTCCGGGGTAGACATAGCCATGTTGGCATAAATATAAGGCGCCCAAAGAGGATAATCCAAATCTATCCCACCTAAATATTTCGTAAAATACAACAGATAACGCTGATCCTTTTCCTGATCATACAAAGAGGCCAATTCTTCAGAAGCATATGCAGTAGCACTAAATCCAAAAGTCCAGGGGGCCAAACGAATATAAATATTTTCCGGGTTCTCATCTCCATCCGGAACATCAATCCTACCAATATATTTATCACGATCCACTACTTTATACGGGAAAAGACTCATCAAAGTTGAATTATTCTGTAATGAGATCACCGCATTCTCCAAAGCTTTTTTGTAATCTCCCATATAAAGATACATACGTGCCAACATCCCATACCCCACCGGCTTAGATGCACGATAGGCATTCAACACCGGTTTTTCCGGTAAATTAGGAGCAGCCTCATCCAGATCCGCCTTAATTTGATCATATACTTCCTGCACTGTAGCGCGCTGCAAATTTGTTTTATTGATATTTTTATCCAACATCAATGGAACGCCAGGATCTGTAGCAGCAGTCGACGGATCGTAATGGTTAGCATAAGCATTAACCAAAGTCAAATACTCAAAAGCACGCCCAACCAATGCTTCAGCCCTCAATTGCTTTTTATGTTCTTCAGTATCTTGAGTAGCCCCCATTATATCATCAATAACTACGTTATAATAATAAATACGATTATAAGAGTATTCCCAAAGACCGTCACTCTCTCCTTCTCCAAAGATTTCACTATTAAACGCATATAAATGCTGCTTCGGCAACTCCAGAGAAACAAATCCTCCAGTCATATCATCTTCATAAGGCATGAAAACATCATCTGTCATAAAGTTAGGATATGATTCAGAAGCCTTTAGCAATTGAGCATAATTCAATAAACGTTCATAGTCTTCACTCTTTTCCGGAATTACAATCCCTTTAGGTTGTATATCCAAATAATCATCACATGACATTACAGGTAACGCCAAACATGCACAAAGTAAAAATTTATATAATTTCATATTTATCTATTCAATCGTTTAAAAATTAAGAGACAAACCAATTGTATAAGTAGTAGGATTCGGAAGAGTCAATGCTCCCCATCCATATCCCGATGTAGTATACGCTTCCGGATCAATATCTCCGTTAGCAGCCCACCACCACACATTACTAATTTGACAAGTCACAGCAGCCGATTCTATAAAATATTTCCTCAACCAATTCTTTGGCAAATTGTAACTCAGTGAGATATCTCTCAATTTAATATAATCTGCCTTTTTTACATGGATGTCTGCCGAATACCATGCCTGCGCATCTGTATAATAAATATTCCTATTAAAAGACGGAGCTACTCCCGGAATATTTTCATCCCCCGGTTTCCTCCAATGGTTTAAAGCCTTACGAGTAAGATTCGCACTTGGTGCACCACCCATATATCCAGCTACAACATCACGTAACACATGCCCGCCATAATATACAAACATAAATGAAAAATCAAAATCACGATAAGAGAAGAAATTTTTCAATGATGCCGTATACTTTGGAGTACGAGTTCCAGAATATACCATATCATCAATAGAACTTACTTTTGAAACTTTTTCTCCTTCTTTATTATACACCAACACATTCCCATTTGTCGGATCAAGTCCTGCATAACGATAACTAAAGACACTATTAATAGGATAACCAACAGCTGCTACATTATATGCACTATAATAAAAAACCGTTTCTTTTGTACCTTCTAAATTTGTCAATTCATTTTTATTATAACTAAACATTAAATTTGTTCCCCAAGTAAAATTCTTATTTTGAATATTTACACTCTGTAATGACAATTCTACACCTCTATTAAACATCGAGCCATAATTTTGCAATAGACTTGCCCAACCCAACGTCGGATCCGCATTACGATTTCCTAATAAATCCGTAGTTTTCTTATAATAATAATCAATACTACCGCTTAAACGAGAATTGAATGCTGAAAAATCAATCCCGACATTGGTAGAAGCCGTTTTCTCCCAACGAAGTTGAGAGTTGGGTGGATTCTGTATATACGAACCAAAATCTCCAACCCATTCATTATATCCGCTATCAACCACAGTCATATACGGCCCTGCATCCTTAGGAACATTACCACCCACACCATAAGTCATACGCAAATTCAAACGATTCAACCACATACAATCTTCCATAAAAGGCTCATTAGCTATCTGCCAACTACCACCAACGGACCACAACGGACGATACTGATATTTAGGATCAGTACCAAATAAATTAGATTGATCGATACGAATACTTCCAGTTAATGAATAACGTTCGTCAAAGGTATATGAACCATTAGCATAAAAAGAAACATATCGGTCTTCTGTATGAGTCAATGCATTATATTCACCATAGACCCAATTAAACGACCCCAACAAAGCTTCAGTACCATTAATAGGAGACATTGCTAACGGATTTATAGGTTTTACTCCCAAGCTATTATCATCATATCCCATATAATAATTCTGCGCACCAGTACGACGCACCAACCGACGTTCAGCACCGCCCAACGCAGATATAGCATGTTTTCCAAATATACGATTAAAGTTCACTTGAGCACGCATTGTATATGAATAAGATTCATAACGGCTTTCATCCAATTGACCACCTTTAGGAACATTCAGTGTAAGGCTTCCTGTTGCCGCATCATATTGAGCTGCATCATTTATCATATTACGCACTGTATATGACATATTACTATATAAAGTACGATTCTTATCATAAGTACCTTCTGTCTGATATTTTAGATCAATATTAAGGCCTTCCAGAAGTTTAAATTTCAATCCTGCATGCAAACGATAATAATTGGAATTATTATGATAGCTTTCTTCTGCACGATTCTTTATCGGACTATATGTTTCATCCATCAAACCTATACTTTGCAAAACGTTGCAATTCATAATCTGATTTAGTACGTTGAAAATTAAGTGGATTACCCTGTAAATCCCTTAACATATAATAACTAGGATAACTACTCATCAAGCTGCTATAACTACCTGCTCCATTATCACCCTTTGAACGATAAAAGCTTCCTGTAACTCCAAAATCAGCCGATAACCAATCAAAAAATCCACATCATCTTTTAGGCTAAATCCTATACGATCTTTACTTTGATACTTTTGATTACCATAATCACCCATATAATTAACAGTAGCCATGTATCTATTTTTATTAGAACCACCAGAAATAGCTAAATTATGTTGATGAACAATACCTACACGCGCAAAATTCATCTTCTATTTGTTTACGATTATCATTTGTACGATAAGGTAACAGAGCATCTGCCAATTGACTATCTGTCAGCTGACCTCGTTCATGCTGATACAATAAGTCAACTACCGGATTTACAGCTTGACGCTTATTCAAATTCTCATAAGCCGTATGATAATAATCAAACCCTTCAATCTGCATATCTACCAGCTCGGAACTACTCATCAAATTCAAATAATCAAAATCCGGTTTTGGAGACAACTTAATACTACCATTATAACTTACTTTAGTTTTACCTTCCTGTCCGCGTTTAGTTGTAATAACAATTACACCATTAGCTGCACGGGCACCATAAATAGAACTTGCAGCAGCATCTTTCAATACCGTTATATTTTGTACATCTGTCGGATTTATTGATGCTAAATCACCTTCATAAGGCATACCATCAACTACATACAATGGCTTTGTATTTCCCATATAAGTAGTAATACCACGAATAACAACATCATTACTGTTACTGGAAGTTTTATTTATACCCGCTACCAGTCCTTCAATACGTGACAACACATCCGTTTCCAGTTTACCCTTCGTGCTTTTCTCTGAAATCACAGAATAAGATCCTGTTGCCCGTTCTTTGGACAAAGTCTGATAGCCAGTTACTACAACATCAGCCAATGCAGTGGCATTAGTTTCCATTTTCACATTCACAACTTTCTTACCAGCTTGTACCTTGACTACTTTATCTGCCATTCCAACAAAAGTAAATGACACTAAATCACCAGGAGTAACCTGCAAACTATACCGACCGTCTATATCGGTTACAGTACCTGACTTGTACCTCCAATCATAATGGTAGCCCCAATAATACTTCTCCGGTTTCATCCGTAACTACACCTGTCATATAAAAAGGCTCATGTTTTCCGGTTGTTTTCTCAGCCTTTGAAGGTAAAATAAGAATCAAATTTCTTTTTACTTCATATCGTAACGAAGTCTGTTTACAAAAATCGTCCAAAACTGCATTCAAAGGAGTTTCGGTATAAGATAAACTTACCCGTTTTCCTGAATCAATATTTTCTTCATCGTAAACAAAATGGATCTTTGCTTCCCTTTGCAGTTGATCCAAGGCTGTTCTGATTAAAACATTGTTTACATTGATAGTCACCTTAGTATCCGTTTGGGCAAACGCTTCGCCCACCGAACAACAAAACACTATCAATGCAACAAAGCATTTCACCATGAGCCTTTGCGACAGATAGTTTCGCTCAAAAGTTTTGTACTCATAATTGTTTGTTGATTTATTATTTAAAAAAGTCAATTCTCTCCTATCATTTTGCTTTCTCATTCATGTTTATCTTCAATGTAAATCGTTTCTCCTTCGCGAGTAAAATGTACATTAGACACTCTCTCAATCACTTCAATAGCAAAAATTCAACTCTTCATCCCTGAAAATGATACCTGCAAATCTTTTATCTTTCAAAGATTCATTTTTAAAATAGATATCTACATTATACCACCGTGACAGTTGGGCAACAATTTCAGACAAAGACGTATTACGAAACTCATAATTTCCTTTCGCCCAGGAAGTAAATAGATAAGCAGGCACATCACGTGTCACTATATCATCATTATTCGGTTCAATAACCGCTTGTTGGTCAGGATTTAACACAACCGAAACTTTAGTTGTACTTACTTTGATACGCCCTTCTGCAAGAGTCGTATATACCTTATAATCAGGATAAGCAGATATATTAAAACTTGTACCAAGTACCTCCACCGAATGTCTGTTTGTATGAACTATAAAGGGGTGCTTAGCATCTTTCGCCACTTCAAAAAAAGCTTCCCCTTCTAGGAAAACTTCTCTTTTTTCTCCAATGAAAGAAGTTGGATAACGCAAAAGACTTTCAGCATTCATCCATATCCTTGTTCCATCCGATAAAATCAACTGATATTCCCCTCCTCTTGGAATAGCCAATGTATTAATCTGAGGAGTTGAAGAAACCTCTTCCACTTTTCTATAAGTCAATAATTGATTGGCATTATTATTGATTACAGTAGAATTTGCATTAGAAATCGTACCCTTTTTAACAGACAGATCCACTTTTTCTCCATTCTCTAAAGTAAGGATAGCCTTGCGGCTGCCTGTTTCCGGAAATGAAACCACAGCAGCCACTACGGCCTCCTTGTTTTGTGTGTTATTGTGAAGAGAGAATATGTGACTGACTCCTAAAATAAGAAAAAGAAAAGCTGCCGAGGCTGCTACACAATATAAACTGAGACGTGATTCTTTCTTTTTGAAGCTTATATTGCAGGTTTTCCCATGAACGTTCATGATCATATTGACAACGAAATTCTTCTTTTCGCTGCGCTATATAATATTCAAAAGACTTTTTGTTCTTTTTTGGATTCTCTTTGTTCATTGATTACTTTCTTTTAATAAAAGAGAGTCCAAATTAATAAATGGGTGACAGAAAAAGAAGAAAAATTTAAATTTTAGTAAAACAGTGAGTGCAGATTGTATTCTTTTACTTAATTTGTTTCAATGCTCTTGTCAGATGAGTTTTAGGGTATTCACAGAAATATGAAGTTCCTCAGCAGCTTCTTTATAATTTCTTATTTTCC
>ENA-OQAS01000365-OQAS01000365.1-human-gut-metagenome-genome-assembly--contig:-NODE-365-length-23950-cov-2.753138_pt1 | contig 23950 bp, 31 predicted proteins | sample MGYA00242733_ERZ504523 | MGnify/ENA primary metagenome ERZ504523 (study PRJEB26092, sample SAMD00036239) | human gut metagenome | host: Homo sapiens | study: EMG produced TPA metagenomics assembly of...
TCTTATAAGCATTTTTGCCAAAATCGCCAAATTATATCCTATCATACGAATATTCATTCTACAGCCTAATACAATAAGTAAATCTGCGTTCTGAACTATGAAATTACCTGCTCTTGTACCTACAGTACCAGGTCTTCCACAATATAACGGATGCTCATCCCATATAATATCGTGTGCATCCCACGCTGTAACAACTGGAATTCCAAGCTTATCAATACATTTAATGAATTCACTCTGCTGACCAGCGTGTCTTATAGCTGTTCCGGCAAGTATTACAGGTCTTTTAGCTTCTTTAATCTTAGCAAGCACATCCTTAGTATACTGTTCATCATATACCGGATTATCCTGATTAAATGATGCCCAGTGTTCATCAATGTAACCCTGCTTGTCAAAGCCCTCTAAATCGTCTGTTTCAATAAATGTTGAGGCAACATCGCCAGGAATATCAACCATACCGGACCCGGACGTCCATTAAGCATAAGAAACCAAGCCTTCTCAACTTCTTTTCTTATACTCATAGGATCTGTAATCATCTTGGCATACTTAGTCATAGTAGATACTGCTGATGTAATATTAACTTCCTGATCACCAAGCTGACGAAGCGGAAGGTTAGTTGACCATACTGTTGTCTCTCTTTTAGCCTGTCCAGTAACAACAAACATTGGAATAGAATCAACATATGCACCGAATACACCTGTAATTGCATTAGTTCCGCCAGGACCACCAGTTACACATACAGGAGCAATCTTTCCTGTCTGTCTTGTATAACCTTCTGCAGCAATTGTACAAGCCTGTTCGTGGTGATTATAAGTAATCTTTAAGCCTTCCTGATGTCCAAATGCATCATTAAGGTGCATAGCTGCTCCACCAGTTATCATAAACATATCGGTTACACCCTGCTTAACAAAGAATTCTGATATATATTTTGCAACTTTCATTCTCATAATGTTTATCCATCCTTTTAATAATATTCTATCTTTATATTAAATTAAGCAGGTCTAAAGGCATTGCCGCCGCTCCTACTGCCTTGAACTTGTATACATCTTCTGGTGCCCTGAAATCAATCCATAAGTTACACCTATGAAATCCATGCCAATCTTTTCTGCACCGATAGCATCATGACTGCTGTCACCAATCATAACTGCATTAGAATAATCAGTAACTCCTAAGTCAACCATACATTTCTCAATAATATCAACCTTTTTTTAACTTATTATTATGGTCAGCACCATATAATATATTAGTATACTTATCAAATCCAAAATGCTTTAAAATTGCCTCAGCATAATCCTGTCTTTTATAAGTTGCTACCGCAAGCTTTACATTTCTTTCCATAAGCTTGTCAAACACTTCATATATTCCATCATATGGAACTGCCTTAAGAAGCTCATAATCCTTATATCTGTTTCTAAAACAGGTTGCAATGTCCTGTAATATATCTCCACTAAGATTATATGCTTTAGCGAATGAGTCCTGAATTGGTGGTCCGATAAATGTCTTTAAAACATCCTCACTTAATGGCTCAAATCCCATCTTATCTATTGTATATTTTACTGATGCAAGAACCCCTTCTGTTGTATCAAGAAGTGTTCCGTCTACATCAAATACCGCTATCTCATATTTTCCCATAGTTATTTCCTTTTTCTTGTGATATTTATATGATAAAACCGCATTTTCCTAAATCAACTTAATATATATAATGAATTATCACCAGCTTCATCTGAGCCAGTAGTATTCTTGAATTCTTCTTTATCAAATACATAATCAAAATGGTCACCATTATTAGGCGTAACATCACTTAATGTAATAATCTTTACTGTATCTGGTCTGTCTGATAACTGTGCTGACAGATTAACATAGCTTTTACTGTCACTGATAAATACATACTCATCCAGCTGGTCTGATTTATCATCTATGCCTTTATCAGTCAGACTGTCAAACGATATCGTAATATCTTTAGCAAGACTGTTAACCCATATTACCGTTCCCTTATAAATTCTGTTATCATCTGATACTGTTACTTTGCTGTCATCTACATCAGGCTTAACCATAATATCCTGATTAACCCCAGCACTTTTTATAATGATATTCTGATTATATAAATCTTTCTTTAAATTATTATATGATTCATCTGAAATATCTGTAATTATTTTCTTGTAATTATCATATAACTGCTTTATAAACTGCTCATCATACATAAGCTGCTTATCTTCACTCTTAGCAAGTTCAGATAATATTTCATTAATCTGCCTTATTGATAAGTTTTCCTTATCCATAAGATATGAAACATAGCTTGGATGACAGCTGTTAAATGCCGCCATATAAAAGAACATATTATAGCCCCAAGGCTTAGTTCTGTAAATATCCATAATATTACAGTTCAAGGCTTCCAAAATCTGGCTTATATCATAATTCTTATTATAATAATCATTAAGGTGCATAGCCAGAAGCTCTATCGGACAATTACCTGCACTTTTCCCCATCCCATATACTGTAGCATCTACAAGTACATCTCTTTTCGTATTACATAGAAGCATTTCCTGACAATTAGCAAATGCTCTCTGGAAATTATTGTGCGAATGGTATCCAAGACTTATATTTTCCTTTAACCCCTCATCAAGCATATAAAATAATGCAAAAGACTATCCTTCTGCAACAGACCATATGTGTCAACCATTGATACTGCATATGGCTCTATATCATTAGCAAGCTTTATTAAATCCTGCAATTCTTCATCATTATAGCTTGTAATTGAAACAAGCTGTACAAATACCTTATAACCAAGTGCTTTTACCTTGGCACAGTATTCAACAGCTTCTTTTCTCTTATCTTTTTTAAATATTACCCTTATTCCATCTAATATGGACTCATTACAAGGCTGAAGGTTAGACAGACTACAAGTACCGTAGTCTATCATACCTACAACCATAGTATCTTTATGGTTACATTTACCATATACTTCTTCAAAGCTTCTGGTATCAGGAAGGATACTTCTATTGATGTCGAACTTTCTTCTTTCATCAATAAATCCAACTTCTACTATATCAATTCTGGCATTTACAAGCTTTCAAATATACTTATTAAATTATTATGACCGAAATTCCAGTCATTAACATATCCACCATCTCGTAATGTACAATCTAATAGCTGAATTCTACCCAAGTTACTTACCTTCCATCATAATTAGTTAATTACTTTTTGCCAAATGCCCAAAGCTTATTCATAAAGAAGTTGATAGGAATACTTATAACAAGATTAATAATAGGTGCTAACATCTTGCTTATATGAAGAACTGATACCCACAATACTGATAATATATTATTAAGAATCAATCCTGTAAATCCATAAGAAACATATGTCTTAAATAATGCTGCCCATATATTTCTTTTTTCGCCTTCTTCTTTCTTAAATACAAACTTGTTATTCCAGTAAAATGACCAAAGAACACTAAGTAACCAGGAAACAATGTTCGCAATGATATAATCAAACTTTACACCGCTCTTAGATACAAGCAAAAGTGTTACAACATAAAGTAAATAAGAAATAATTGTATTAGACACACCTACTAATCCAAACTGTAAGAATTCCTTGAATGTCTGTCTTTTCTTGTCTGTTAAGTCCTTTTTGATAATCTTAAAAAGCAGCTCAACAAAAAACATATAAATTTTTTCAATAAAACCGTATATTGTCTTACCCATATTAATGTACTTTCCTTATGACCATAAATTACTGATTAACAGCTTCCTTGATTGTCTTAGCCATATAATCAATCATCTCATCTGTCATTCCTGGATATACACCTACCCAGAATGTATCTCTCATAATTCTGTCTGTGTTGTCAAGAGTTCCTACTACTCTGTAGCCTTCTCCTGTTGCTCTCATCTCATCAAAGCAAGGGTGCTTTATAAGGTTACCAGCAAAGAGGTTTCTTGTCTGGACACCGTGGCTTTCGATATATTCTACGATTGCCTTTCTGTCAAGACATTCTCTTACTGTAATAAGGAAACCAAACCAGCTTGGTCTTGAATTATCACAAGGAACTGGAAGAATTACCTTATCTTCAATATCAGCAAGTGCTGCTCTTAATCTGTCAAGTTATGTCTTCTTCTCTCAACAAATGAAGGGAACTTCTCAAGCTGTGCACAGCCTACTGCTGTCTGCATATCTGTTGCCTTGAGATTATAACCAAAATGTGAATATACATACTTATGGTCATATCCTAATGGAAGCTCGCCATACTGCTTATCAAATCTGTGTCCACAGAGATTATCCTTACCAGAAGGACATACGCAGTCACGTCCCCAGTCTCTGAATGAACGGATACACTTGTTAAGAAGTGGGTTGTTAGTATATACGGCACCACCTTCACCCATTGTCATATGGTGTGGAGGATAGAAGCTGCTTGTTCCTATATCACCGATTGTACCTGTGAACTTCTCTTCTCCATTAATTGTATATTTTGAACCAAGTGCATCACAGTTATCTTCTACTAACCAGAGATTGTGCTTATCACAGAATTCCTTAACTGCTGATAAATCAAATGGATTACCAAGTGTATGTGCAATCATAACAGCTTTTGTCTTATCTGAATATGCTTCTTCAAGCTTTGTTACATCAATATTGTACTGTGGAATTGTAACGTCTACAAATACAGGAACTGCACCATACTGGATAGCTGGAGTAACTGTAGTTGGGAAACCAGCAGCAACAGTGATAATCTCATCACCTCTGTTAATTCTTCTCTCACCAAGAAGTGGTGATGTAAGTGCCATAAATGCGTTAAGGTTAGCTGATGAACCTGAGTTGACAACTGATACATACTTTACATTAAGGTATTCACCGAGCTTCTTTTCAAACTCATCTGTATAACGTCCTGATGTAAGCCAGAATTCAAGTGCTGAATCAACAAGATTCATCATTTCCTTGCTGTCATACACACGGCTTGCGTATGATATTCTGTCTCCCTCTTTGTACTGTTTCTGGTTATGATACTTCTTGCAGTACTCATCTACCATTGCAAGAATTTCTTCTCTTGCTTCTAATTCATTCTTATTATCAAACATTATTTATCCTCCATAATTAATTATTCTGCAAAGAATTCGTCTATCTGCATATCCATACATTTAACTACATCGCCATTAGCCGCATATACCTTTGACCATTCAACTGACTTTTCAATAGCTGTATCAAAGTTCCAGCGTGGTTTCCAGCCAAATGTTGTCTTTAACTTAGAGCAGTCAAGCTTTAAGAAATTAGCCTCGTGTGGACCTCCGTCATACTTGTTAACCCATTTAAGTCCTTCGCCCCATTTATTACAAAATGTGTCTACAAGAACTCCTGTTGTTATACAATCGCTTTCATCTGGACCTACGTTATAGAAATCAGCATACTTCTTATCTTTGAACTGTTCCATAGCTATCATAAGATAAGCTGCAAGTGGTTCTAATACGTGCTGGTATGGTCTTGTTGAATGTGGGTTACGTACAACTATATCTTCCTTCTTAATAGCTGCTCTTACACAATCTGGCACAATTCTGTCATTGGCAAAATCACCGCCGCGATTACATTACCAGCTCTTGCTGTTGATACAGATACATCCATATCATTGAAGAATGAATTGATATAACTGTGTGTAACAAGCTCTGAGCAGGATTTACTGTTAGAATATGGATCATATCCGTCAAGTGGTTCATTTTCCCTATAACCCCATGCCCATTCATTATTATGGTATACCTTATCAGTAGTTACATTAAGGAATGATTTAACACAAGGGTTAAGTCTTACACATTCACATATATTAACTGTACCCATAACATTAGTTTCATAAGTGTATACAGGGTCTTTATATGAATCCCTTACAATAGGCTGTGCAGCAAGATGTAATACTATCTCAGGCTGTACTTCCTTAAACACTTCCTTTAAATGTGCTAAATCTCTTATATCACCTATAACAGAATTAATATTGTTCTCAACGTCTGCCATTGAAAAAAGATTAGGATCCGTAGGTGCTTCAAGTGAATATCCTGTAACCTCTGCTCCTGCTTTTACAAGAATTCTGCAAAGCCAAGAACCCTTAAATCCTGTATGTCCTGTAACAAGAACTTTTTTGCCTTTATAAAAACTTAAATCCATCTTTATATCTTATCCCTTCCTGATAATAATTACCATTTTTCCAAGGAGCTGTTCCTGTGCTAAGATACTTCTCAAGCATATCCATTTCTCTCTTGTTATCCATACACTGCCAGAAGCCATTGTGCATATAAGACATAAGTTGTCCTTCCTTAGCAAGCTTCTCAAGTGGATCTTTCTCAAATACTGTGTTATCACCTTCAATATAATCAAATATTTCAGGATTAAGTACCATATAACCAGCATTGATTGGTGCACCATCCATAACACTCTTCTCTCTGAAAGACTTAACAGCATTATCTCCGCCAATATCAAGAACACCCTTCTGCTGTTCAAGCATAACTGATGTAAGAGTAGCAATCTTTCCGTGTTCCTTATGGAACTCTACAAGCTTTGATATATCAACATCACATACGCCATCACCATAAGTCATAAGGAAAGGTTCATTACCTACATACTTCTGTACTCTCTTAATTCTTCCACCTGTCATAGTATTAAGTCCTGTATCAACTACAGTTACCTTCCAAGGCTCACAATGCTGTTCGTGGATTATCATATCATTAGAACCTTTAGTAAAGTCAAATGTAATATCACTATTATGAAGGAAATAATCAGCGAACCATTCCTTTATTACATACTGCTTATAACCAGCACATATAATAAATTCATTAAATCCATAATATTCATATTCTTTCATAATATGCCAAAGAATTGGCTTACCGCCAATCTCAATCATTGGCTTTGGCTTAAACTGGCTTTCTTCACTTATTCTTGTTCCGAAACCACCAGCTAATAATACAACCTTCATACTGTTCCTCCAGTCTTTTTTAAGTATATTTAATATCCTTTTATATTTTTCATCAATCCACACTTCTCCAATGCTCAAGTGTTTCTTTAAGAGTCTGCTCTAATGAAATAACCGGCTGCCAGCCGACTTCACTCTTAATCTTGTCTATGTCAGGTTCTATAATTGGAACATCTACAGGGCGTAGCTTATTCTCATCAACCTTAACCTCAATGGCTGTATCAGACATTGCTACTATCTCATCAAGTATCTGACTGATTGCAATTGCGTGTCCAGTTCCTACATTATATGTTTCTCCACGTCTGCCGTGTTCAACAAGAAGTGCATAGGCCTTTACTACATCTCTTACATCTGTAAAATCTCTCTTGGCACTTAGATTACCAACATATATAACTGGCTCCTGTCTGCCTTTCTCAATATCTGCAACCTGCTTGCAGAAATCAGCTACAACAAACATAGGTGTCTGGTTAGGACCTATATGGTTAAATGCCCTTACCATCATTATATCAAGGCCATAAGCATCAGAATATATCTTTCCCAACATATTCTGGCATGCCTTTGTAGCGGCATATATATTACCTGGACGAACTGTATTATCTTCAACAATCGGACATTCACCCTCTTTGATATGTCCGTATTCTTCACCTGAACCTATAAGAAGTACTCTTGGCTTTTTATCAAGCTGTCTTACAGCATCAAGAAGATTAACACAGCCTTTTATATTAACATCAATTGTAAGCGTTGGATTCTTCCACGAATATGCAACTGATGACTGTGCAGCAAGATGAAATATATAATCAGGCTGTTCAGCCTTAAGCAATCCTACTATCTGTCCAATGTCAAGAATATCGAGATTCTTAACAAACTGCATTATCCATAACAAGCTGTTCTTTCTCTGTCTTAGTAACTGTAACCTCGTATCCACAATCATCAGTAAGATGTCTTACAAGATATGGACCGACAAAACCGCCTCCGCCAATTACTAATGCTTTCATATATTACCTCATTTCTGATAATCAAATATTGTCAGGACAGAATCTCTGCCCTGACTCCTCGTAACATTTAACATTTATTAGTTATTAGCTTCTGCTTCTTTCTTTACTAATTCAAGGTCATTCTTAACCATTCTCTCAACTAATTCCTGGAAAGAAATCTCTCTCTTCCAGCCAAGCTTTGCTTCTGCCTTAGCTGGGTTACCAATAAGAAGTTCAACCTCTGCTGGTCTGAAGAAGTCCGGATTAACCTTAAGTACAACCTTACCTGTTGCCTTATCCTTTGCGTACTCTCATTAACGCCTTCGCCCTCGAACTCAACTTCAATTCCTGCCGCAGCAAATGCTGTCTTGGCAAATTCTCTTACTGTTCTTGTCTCATTAGTAGCGATTACATAATCATCTGGCTCTTCCTGCTGTAAAAGTAACCACATAGCTCTTACATAATCCTTTGAATGACCCCAGTCTCTCTTAGCATCAAGGTTACCAAGTTCAACATGATCCTGAGGCCTAACTTAATACGTGCTACAGCATTAGTAATTTTCTTGTAACGAACTCTTTTCCTCTTCTTTCTGATTCATGGTTAAAAAGAATTCCTGAGCAGGCATACATGTTGTAGCTTTCTCTATAGTTCTTTGTTATCCAATGTCCATAAAGCTTAGCAACTCCATATGGGCTTCTTGGATAGAAAGGTGTATCCTCTGTCTGAGGGATTGCCTGTACCTTACCAAACATCTCTGATGTTGATGCCTGATAAAATCTGCACTCTGGCTTAACTATTCTGATAGCTTCAAGCATATTAGTTACACCGATAGCATCAATATCTGCTGTTGTACAAGGTGTATCCCATGATGTAGCTACAAAAGACTGTGCAGCAAGATTATATACCTCATCTGCCTGTGATATTCTCATAGCTGATATTAATGATACGATATCCTGCATATCTGCATATATAAAATGTATCTTATCCTTAATGTGGTCTACATTACCATAATCAACGACACTCTTCCTTCTCATAAGACCATATACGTTATAGCCTTTTTCAAGAAGAAGTTCTGCCAAATAAGAGCCGTCCTGTCCTGTAATACCTGTAATTAATGCATTTTTCATAATTCTACTCCATTCTTTAATTTAGTCTGCATATTTTATAAATATTCATTCTTTCCTGCTTCTCTTAAACTTGCAAGGACTTTCTTTATCTCTCCAGCATTCTCTTTAGTTGAAATAAGTGTCGCATCTTTAGTATCAACAACAATCATATCTCTTAAGCCTACTGTTGCTATAAGCTTGTCTGCTCCTTCAATTACACAGTTCTTTGTATTAACAGTAACAACATTGCCGTTGACAACATTGCCATCTTCATTGTTCTCTTTAATTCTACCGACTGCAAGCCAAGAGCCAACATCATCCCAGCCAAAATTACCAGCTAATGTATATATATCATCAGCCTTTTCCATAATTCCATAATCTACTGACTGTGATTCAAGGTCAGGGAACTCTTTCTCAAGTGTAGCCTGATAATCAGCTGTTCCAACAGAAGCCTTAATCTTCATAAGTCCATCATATGTTGATGGCATAAAGCTCTTAAAACAGTCAAGTATTGTTGAAACCTTCCATACGAACATACCTGAATTCCAAAGATAAGAACCATCTTCAAGATATGACTTGGCTGTTTCAAGGTCTGGCTTTTCAACAAACTTTTCAACTGAATAGCTCACACCTTCCTTGTTATCCTTATTATATTTGATATAACCATAGCCCGTCTCTGGATAATTAGGTGTAATACCTACTGTTACAAGATTAGCTCCGCTCTCAGCAACCTCACAGGCATTAACAAATGTATCTTTAAATATATCATTATGCTTAATAAGATGATCTGATGGAAGAACTATCATAACTGCATCATCATATTTAGATGCAACGTGTACCGCTCCAAGACCTATACAAGGTGCTGTATTTCTTCCTATTGGTTCACAGAGAATATTCTCTTCTGGAATACCTGGAAGCTGTTCTTTAACAAGCTCTCTATAATTAGCATTTGTTGCAATATATACATCTTTAATGTCAACTAATGGACTTATTCTTTCCACCGTAAGCTGAATCATCGTCTTACCGTCATCTGTTAATGACAAGAACTGCTTTGGAAGGTTCACTCTACTCCTTGGCCAAAATCTCTCGCCTTTTCCACCTGCCATTATCAATGCTGTTTTTTCATGATATACCTCATTTCTTAAATAACTGAATATTTAACGTTTCAATATAGGCACACTACGCCTTTCTATAAGCTTTAAAATTATATCCCAACAGACCCTATTTGTCAATTTTTCCTGGCTTTATATTCACTGAATTATGGTCTTTGCATAACATTATCTTAACTTGTAGAAACTTAATGTGCCATCATTACTTACAATTGGTGAAATGCCAAGCTTTTCTGTAAGCTGGCTCTCTATCCTTCCAATAAACTCTTTATCATTCTCCCATTGGGCAGTTCTTTCTTGTGTCATAAGCCCCTTATCTGGATTTTGCTCTTTAACGCCTGCACACACTGCCAAGTCTATCTTTAATCAGTTTACTATTCCCTTAATTAATTATATTTATAATAATTTTATCAAACTGGACTTTATTATTCAACAATATGTATCTGTTTTATTAGACATTTTCTATATGATATTATATAATAAATCATTAGCTTTCCAGCAACGCCAACTGGCATTAAAGCTTTTATATTCTATAAATAATAGGAGATAATGTATGTCATATAACTTAATTAACCAGTTCAAAAGGATAATAAAATAACACCTAAGGGTATCCTTTTTATTTTTATGCTGTTCGTTATTGTTGTACAGTCTGCAATAATTATTTACAGTAACTTATTTGAACTTGAACATCACCTTGGATTTGATGCTTCATCAGCTTATCTGCAGGCTGTTGAAATATGGAGATGTAAATCTTTAGTTCCATCAACCTTTGCACTGACAACTACTCTTGGTCTTGATTCACCGACTCCGCTTGCCGCACTTTTCTACGGCATTACAGGAAATATCTTTCTCGGATTTGGAATCGCCAATATTATACTTGATGTTGTAATAGCTGTTATATTCTATAACCTATTAAAGGAATTCAAATTATCCGCTTTTGAGATTGCTCTTGGATTTATCTTCCTTTTATGTCCATTTATGACACCAGACCATTTCATAGATAACAACCTTTCTTATTTTGCAATGGTTCTTGGCGAGCAGGGCTCTTACAGCGTAAAGATAATAACTATGCTTCTTTTATTATGGGTTGTCGTACAGTTAGAACACCGTAATAATAAAGCTTTACAGGCTGGCTCAGAAAATGTATCGCACAACAATATCAAATTATATATATCAATTGTATTTGCAACACTTTTCTCTATGCTTACAGCAATTTCAAGTGGAATATATGTTGCTATTACAATATTAGTTCCTTGTGTGTTCTACTATGTCTTAAGATTATCTATAAGAATTCTTTAAAGGTGCTTAAAGACTATGGCTTTATATTTACTATGGCACAGCTTGTATTAACATTTGCCTGCAAAGCCATATCAGGTCATATATTTGTTTTCCAGTCTAAAGAAAGCTCTATGGTATTAACAGGTATATATGAATTCTGGCATAACATAGGAAGTCTTATAATGGGATATCTGCAATTACTGTGTGGAATTTCTATTGAAACAACAACAAGCCTTTTCTCATTCAGGGGAATAATCCAGATATTATCCATAGGCTTTATATTATTCATATTAATTCTTATGGTAATATCTGTTAAACGCATTATTAAAGAAATAAAACAGAAGGATATCGACTTACAGAGATAATTCCATATACAATAATATTAGTTAATATCGCAATATTCATATTCTCTTATACTTTATATGATGGATATTTTTTTGAATACCGCTACCTTATTATTGTATACCTTATGCAGATTGTAATATGCTTAAAGGCTATTAATAAGCTCAGTGATGAGCATATATTTAAAGCACTCATTACATTTGCAATATCATTCGTGCTCTTATGTGAAAGCGTTGGATTATTCAGGCTCTATCACGAAAAGACTATAGACTCCGATACTCTTGTTCCTCTTCTTGAAGAAGTCGATACTCTTGATGTTCCTATAGCATATGTATGGGGTACAACTTCTGCGCAAATGCAGATAGATGCAAGAAATTTCAGAATAATGGATCTTAATCTTGTATACAGAACACTTACTGATGATACTTATCAGAGAAGCAACCGCTGGGGCGATTATCTTTATTATGATGAAAACAGCCAGTGGACAGGAAGAACCGTGCTTATCACAACACTTGATGATTTGACAACACTTCCTGAATTTATAGTTAACAAATATACTTTTGTTAATAATTACGGCGATTATCTTATATATGTATCAGAAATCAATCCTTTTGATTTAACTGCATTCGATAATAACTGTACCAAAAATATTAATTTTATGTATTCAGAAGGCGTTGATATTGGATGGGCTGAACTTGACAGTAATGGCTATCTTGTCGCTGATGATACTGTTTCTGGCAACATTATGAATATGACACTTCCTGGTGTTGAAAAAGGAACATATTCCGTTACAATAAACTACTCATCTGATGACAATAATTCAGATACTTATTTTGAAATATGTAACCTTGCTGATGACAGTGTTATTGCCAAGCTTCTGCCTCAACAGATAATGAAACTATAATTAATAATATCGAAGTTAATGATACTTCTGATTTAATAATTAAATGCTTCAAAAAAAGACGGCTACAGCCTGATATTAAAGAATGTGCATATTAACAGGAAATAGCTGGAATAAATCTTATATCAATAAAATCCCCTTATATATTGGAAATACAGCCAGTAAGATTTTTATCTTCTGGTCATACACCCAATATATAAGGGGTATTTTATAGTTATTATAATGTTTAAAACGCAACAAAATATTTTAACCGGACATAACCAATTAATAATTTAACCTCTATTATTAATTAACTGGAACCCAGTATTCAAGCACTGCTGAGCCTACTGTAAATTCATCTGATAATTCAAAGCGTTCATAGAATTTATCAAGATTAACACCTTTATCAGTTAAAGTATAATGTGCATTATAATCCATAATTATCGGCTCATCAATGTTATCAAGTTCATTCTGTAAATATTCCAATGACTGAGGATATACATCTAAATCTGCAAAGTCTATAAAATAATATCCACTATCCCAGCCAAGTTCGTAATATACCATAGGAATTGAAAATCCTATCGCCTTAGTGTCTTTAGCACATACATCCGCTATATGCTGTATCTCACTGTTATATACTTCTGTATTTCTCATATCTGACAGTTCATTACCGCCCTCAACATATGAATAGTTGTATACTCCTGCCGCACACATAGCAAGAAGTATCCCTGCTGACAATGCCGCAAAGCCTTTTAAGAGTATCGAAAGATATCCTGCCTTGCTCTTCTGGTAATTCTTTATACAATAATCTGCAAATACAGCAATCATAATCACTGTTGTAAAATGAACAATTGTAAGATTACCATACGCTGTACGGTTAATATAATATGTCATCTGCAAGTGCATAACTGCAACAACTGCCATAAAGGCATCATATCTGCTGTCGTCAATATTCTTATCACCTGTATTAAGATTAGAATTAAAGAAGACATTCCCTATAAAAAACAGTCCAAAAAATGCTGTTATAAGCCATGCAACAATGCCTTTCTGGTATTCATATCTAAGATAATCAAAATAGTCTGAATTCATAAGTGGGAATATGAACTGCTTAATGCTTATAAAGCTTCCACCCATAAGAACATTGATAATTCCTGTAATAACCCACGCTCCTGCTATTGTTCCTATAAGTGCCAATACAACAATCAATGTGTTTGTATACAGACCTGCCTGTTTGAAATTATATTTTTTGACATTATCAATAATATAGTATGCTGCTACTGCTATAGTGTATACAATACCTGTTTCAAAGTTCCATATTACTGATATCATAAGCAGACATACATTAATAATTATATATACAGGCTTATAACAGTATTTTCTCTTAACACCAAAGAATAAATAAGCGAGTATTATGCCTGCAAATAATGTTCTATGTGGTACAAGCTGGAAATAAACTCCTGTATGCAGTGAACAATTAACAACAATAAGTGCAGTAACCGCCATTATTCTGACTGCATTGTTACTTACAAGTTCAATTATTACATAGGCAGCTGCCATATATGAAAATGCTGACAAGGCTGCCATAAGTATAATAAATGTATTAATACCACCACCAATAAGCTTTAATATTGGGGCTAATATAAGTGCATAATATCCATACACACCTGAATTAAGACCGCTTCTTGCAACACCATTAACCGCTGAATACACTGTATTAAAATACGCATCAAAATGATATACATTATAATCTGTTGAATACACATTAGGCAGATAAAATGAATAAGCATATATAAGCCCTGCTACTACCGCAAATAAATACAGATACACCTTATTCTTAACCGGTTGTACCACTGCATTTTCTTTCTTAATAACAGCAAGCATTATTATAAATATAGCTGTCAATGCAATCACAGTAATCTTTTCATTAGCGTGATACAGGTAATCATCTGCTGCCGGTCCGTCAAACAGATTAACCTCATTAAGATAACAGCCTATAAGTATGCCAAATACAACTAATATAATAAGAGCTGATATAACACTGTACACTTTATTATTACTGCCTGATAACTTTAATCTGTTCTTTACTGCCGGAATGTTCATAATAATACATACCAGCAGGCAGAACACAAGAAGAAATACAGCATATGGAATTATATTTGATGTAATCTTTCCACTGTATACAGGATTGCCCTCTATCTTATATACATACAGCTCAATGCCAGCTAATGCAACAAGATATGCTATGCCTATGCTGAATATTTTTCTTATTAAATTATTCTCACTATTCATTATTATTAACTCTCTATTATTAATTCTTTATTACTGATTATTATTCTAAACAGCTATTTTATGTCCATAATTTCACTGGCTGATTTATTCTTCATCCAATAATGGTATGAACATAATATCTTTAAGTTCTTCTCTTGATAAAAATGGAGCTAAATCCTCAAGTGGAGACTTACAAGTGTTCCGTCCTCTAATCTCTTAGTACTGCTCTTTGGTTCCCATACCTGCTTGGTATCTGTAAATATTTCACAGAATACAGGACCATCTGCCTCTAATACCTTATCAACTGTTTCCATCATCTCTTTGTTAGATGAAGCACTGTAATAATCATAACCAAATGCTTCAGCAATCTTCTTGAATTCAGGGAAAGATAAATCTCCTGACTCTGGACCAATTCCTATTTTGCAATGCTCTTTAAACAGATTATTCTGTGTAAGTCTTATTGAATGATAACCATTGTTATTAATGAGGAATACTTTAATTGGAAGCTTGTTAGTAATTATTGTCTGGAGTTCCTGCAAATTCATCATAATACTGCCGTCACCCTCAAGGCATATAGTAGTTCTTCTGCCGCCACCGATACAAGTACCAATAGCTGCTGGAAGTCCGTATCCCATACTGGCAACAGCACTGTTGTTAGCCATTCTGCTGCCTTTTTTAATGACATAAGTCTGATTACCTACAACACAGCACGCCCCATTAGATACTGCTGTAAGGCTGTTCTCTGGAAGCTGGCTGCTTAAGTATTTAATAAATGCGTATACATTAGCTGTACTTCCATTTTCCTCCCATTGCTTTGGCTGTACAACAGGATATTCCTTTTTCCACTTCAATGTTGTACTGCACCACTCATCTCCTCTGAATACAGGTGCTATATCTGAAGCGTATTTATCAAGCTTTGTAAGGAAATCCTTTGCATCTGCCCATACTGGCATTTCAACGTGGATAGTTGGCTTCTTTAACTCAGCTTTATCTATGTCTACCATTATTACTTCTGCGGCTCTCGCCAGGTCTTCCAGTTATATCCTGTCTGGCGGATTGATATTCTTGTTCCTACTGCTAATATAAGGTCAGAATTCTGTATAGCCCAGTTACCTGGTCTGTCACCCATATTACCAGCTCTTCCACAATAAAGAGGATTATCATCTTCAATAAGGTCAACTGCATTCCAATATGTCACGATAGGAATATTAAGCTTCTTGGCAACTGAACGGAACACATCATATGCACCCGAAGTCTTATTCCATAACCTGCGTGAAATACTGGTCTTTTCGCATTCTTAATCTTTTCAAGAACAGCCTTGACAACGCTATCCTCAACAGGCGGTGGAAGCAGCTTATCATCTTCCTCTGGATCATAACCCCTTAATTCATCTGTTTCAATATATCCACCCTGATAATTAACCGGAATATCTATCCATACAGGACCTGGTCTTCCTGTTGTAGCAAGGTGCCATGCCTTCTCAAGAGCATATCTTATATCCTTAGGGTCTTCAATCATAGTTGCATATTTAGTCATATTAGATACTGACTTTACTATATCATATTCCTGATCACCCATAGCTCTTAACGGAGTTTCAGTATACGATAAGGCATACCTTGCTGTTGTATCATATCTTACCTGTCCGCTTATTATAAACATCGGTATTGAATCAAGCCAGCCGCCAACTACACCTGTAAGTGCATTAGTTCCACCCGGTCCAGTTGTAACACATACTGCTGCAATTCTGTTATCAATTCTCGCATAGCTTTCAGCCGCCATAGCACAAGCCTGTTCGTGATGATTATAAGTTACCTTAAGCCCTTCATTGTGTCCAAGTGCATCATTAAGGTGCATAGCTCCTCCACCTACTACAGAAAACACATCTGTAACACCGTGGCTTACAAGAAAATCTGCAACATAATCAGCTAAACGTATTCTCATACTCTAATCTCCATTCTATTAATCATTTTATAATTATTCTTATACTTTACAAATATTCGTATATCGTCAATATATAATTCTACCGGATTCTCTGTGTCGCCCAAAATCGTATCGCTTATATCTTCTATTTCGCAGACGTGAACCACATACACATATGAGCAATATAAATCATAGCTTCATTATTATCATCACTAAACCATTTTTAATTCTATCCAGAGCTATGTCATCTAAAACTTATAGAAGCTAAGACAGCCATTATCACTTATAACCGGCTTTGTTCCTGTTGCTTCTGTCAAATCACTTTCTAACTGTTCTATCTGTTCTGCAAGGTACGCTCTTCTGTCAATATATATTCCAGCAAAACCCGCTTCCTTTAAAGCCTTAACCATATCATCGGCTTTCAGGCTTCCGATTTCTTCATTCCAGCTATCGCCTTCTCTTCCCTTAACAGAACCATAGCTCCATTTAAGTGTGTCTGAATGAAGATAACCAACGAAAAGATGATAATCCCACATATCATTCTGTGACTCACCCTCCGGATATTTATGATATGGAAGCTGATAAATCATAGAACCTTCATCAACTGAACTTTCAATGTAAGACACCAGCTTATCATCACTTGCATATTCAGCCTGTATTGCCTTATAGGTTTCTGTTGGTGTCTTGCCACCGCAGCCTTCCCATATACTAAACACACATACAAGTCCTGTCACTGCTGTTACAATAATTGAAGCTGTGCGTTTATCAGCTTTAAGCTTATCAACAATAGCTCCCATAAGCATAGCCACCGCCAATATACATACATATTCAATAAATATCGAAATTCTGTTATAGCCTCTTATCTTATCTGTGATCAGAAATGCTATCATAGTTCCAAGTCCGCTTGTTGTACCAAGAAGCACAAGCATAATATTAATCTCAGAAAGTGCTCCTAATCTCTTCTTTAATGCACTGTCCCTGTTCATAAACAAAGTGAACATAAGTATAAAGAAACCAATGATTGCAATAATTCCAAGGTATTCTGTAACATTTTCATTAAGATATGTAGTATTGCTGTCATACATATCAATAGCCTTCTGTATTATGCCTATGCCGTGTGCATTTCTAGCATAAAAAGCATAATGAGCTTTAAGCCATACATCTCTGTTTCAATAAATCCAGCTCTTGATACAGCATCCTGATTAGCACCATGCTGTAAATTATATATCTTGGCCGGCACCATACAAAGAATAAAGAATACTGCAATAACTGCACATATTGAAAGTGCTCTGACAAACCCTTCCGGCTTCTTATTCTTTAACCACTTGCATACACCTGTTACAAGAAGTATAAAGCAGGTGAAATATGGATAATAACCTATTCCGTTATTAGCAATAAGCAGTGCAATTACAATTACAACATAATTGATTGGTCTTTTAAAGAACTGCTTATCAAACTTAAACACTTCTTCTCTTTCAAGAATATAAAAGCATAAAAGGAATGATAAAGGCACAAAATAAGCCTCTGCAAGCACCATATGTCCCACACCTCTTGCAAGCATAAATGGTGACATTCCATATACTGCTGATGTCAATGCTGAAATCCAGCAATTAACCCCAATCTGTCTCATTACGATATATGACACAATTCCTGCAAATATAAATATGCTTAAATATGTAAGATTAAATCCTACAACAGCATTACCGCCAGCAAGGAATACAAATATTTTCATTATAACCATTCCGGCATTATGCAGATAGTTAGCTGAGAAATCATACATCTGTGTTCCATTTGGTGCACCCAGCCTGTCCGTTGTCATAATCCAGCCCTGTTCTGAGAACATCTTGGCATCTACAAGCATACTAAGGTCATCTCCGCCTGAATATGCTATTGGATATGTTATATCAAAATTAAATAGATTAAACTTATAAATCATTGCCACTGTTATAATAAACAGCATAAGTATAACACTTGCATATTCCTGCCAGTTATTCTTCATATGATTACTTATTTTCTGCTTCATTCTTCTCTCCCACAAGCTTAATTATGTCATCAAACTTCTTCATAATATCTTCCCACTGGAAGTAATCTTCAACATACTTTCGTGCATTCTTACACATAATCTCATATACATCTGTATGTTCAAGCAGATAATTAACACAGCCTTCGAATTCAAAGAAATTCTTGTAATAAAGACCACCATTACTCTTAACGCAGTGTCCCTTTAACACATCACATATACCATTAACTATAACTGGCTTTGATAATGTCATAGCTTCTAATACTGAAATTGAAAGACTCTCGAACTTAGATGGAAGTATAAGTGCCTTAGCACCACTTATTCCGTCAAATTTATCCTCATCAGTAACGAAACCAAGACTTATAATATCAGGGTGCTTAGGTATCTCACATACCGCCTTGCCCATAAGCACAAGCTTAAGATTATTCTTATTACGCTTTTTATATTCCATAAAATAATTAAAAAGTCTTGGACAATCTTTACCTTCATCAATACGTCCTACATATATAACGTAATTATCAAGGTTATATTTCTTCTTAAATCTATCAGCATCAACAGTTGTTGGGACATCTACACCAACACCGCATACTTCGTATGGAACATCTTCATTATGGAATATTGAGTGTACAAGATCCTTTTCCTCGTCTGTAAGGAATACAAACGCATCCGCAGCCCGAACACCTTTTTATACATATCAAAATGTATAATGGTTCCTGATGTGCTGTAGGAATAAATATTGCCTTATTCTTAATTCTTACAATACTCTTAACCGCTGTATAGTAAAGATAAGTTACAACAATAATTGCCTCATATTCGTCCTGATGTTCATCAACATATTCTACAAGCTCTGGACAATATGGTCCCATATGCTCTATCCATCTGTCCGATAATTCTTCGCCCGCATTGGGATTAGAAAGCATTTCAGAATCAAGTGCTGAGAATACCTTAGGAATTCTTTCGTGTACTGTCTTAAATCTTCTTACAGTTACACCATTAATATCCTCAACACCTTCCTTGTAATAATTCTGCCATTTAACATATTCAACAGCACAGGAAGTAAGAACTTCTACTTCATACTTAGCCTTAAGTCTTTCAGCAATCTGTCTTGAATAAGTCAGAACCGCCATTAACCTCTAATCCGTATCTTTGATTTATAATAGCTATCTTTTTCATATTTATCTCCGTTTCTAACTTTCAAAAAAATCAAGAAATCTCTTAACAATTACATCCCATTTGAAATTATCTAATACAAACTGACGTCCTGTCTTACCCATAGTCTCAGCAATTACAGGATTGTCCATATAATAATTAACACATCCTTCAAATTCAAAATAATCATTAAAATATAATCCTGAATTAGACTCTTTAGCGAAATTAGATGTTACATTGCAAGCCGCATTAACAAGAACTGGTCTTTCACACAGCCAGCTTTCCATTATTACAATAGAGAAGCTTTCATTCTTTGACGGCTGGCACAGACATACCGAACCTGCACAGGCATCATATTTATCCTGTATATCAAGAAAATCCCAGATCAACTACCTTATCTTTAATATCCTCTGGAATATTAATATCTCCTCCGCCTATTAAGACAAGCTTTAAGTTCTTATCAGGATTTCTTCTTGTAAATTCGCCAAAATATTTTATAAGTGTATATATATTCTTGGCTTCATCTTTACGTCCTGCATATATTATATATGGTTCATTAATATTGTATTTCTTTCTGAACCTGTCAGCATTATATTCAAAATCTGTTTCTACGCCTTCTCCTAAAAGCACCTGATTAACATTTCTTAAATCAAGCACTTTATTGGCAAGTTCCATCTCCGGTCTTGCGTGGAATATAATTCCTCTTAAATCCCTGAATGTCTCTCTATAATGTCTGAAATAAGCGTATGCCTCATCGTGCAGGCACGGAATAAGAATTGACTTAAATGGACACGCCAGTATCCCATAATAAGTTGTACCAAACATATATGGAATAAACACATATCTATGATATTCCTCACTATGCTCCCTGAGATAATCATACATATCAGGACTATTGACCATTTCCCTTATGAATATATCTTCTTCATCATAGGATATTGTCTTTCCCTGCATAACCTTGGCATTAATTCTATGAAATTCTTTCATATTGCCTTTTCTTACTTTGAATCTTCTTATTGGAATTCCATCAACTATCTCTACACCTTCCTTGAAATAATTCTCAGTCCAGTCAGCAGTAACTCTTTTACACAGGTTGTTATTATTTCCAAATCAACATTATTGGCTTTCAAGTGGGTCACAATTCCTCTTAATTCCTGTTCTGCTCCCCCTCGTATATCCTTATGATACCATGGAACTACAAATCCAATTTTCTTCATAATGCTCAATCCTTCTTATCAATAAACTTTGACAAATACTCCTTGAACATTGCAGATATATTATCATAGCTATAATATTCAAGTCTTTCATTTTGTTCTTCTATAACATAATCCCTTAACTTCTTATCTTTAACCATCTTGTCAATGCAGGCAGCTACATACTGTGGATTATTATCATCTAATATCATACCCTTATGGTTCATAGTTTCAGGCACAGCAGCCCTGCCATAAGCAATTATTGGAACTTTGAACTTCATTGCCTCAACAATCGGAACGCAGAAGCCTTCATGCTCACTCATACATAGAAATACATCTGCTGTCTTATAATAAGCAAGTATCTGGTCAAACTTATATGTCCTGTAAATATAACTGTTCCACCCATACCAAGCTTCTTAGTATATTCTGTAAGCCTTATATAATATGGATCATCATATCTGAACGAACCAGCCAGTATAAGACGTGACTTCTTATTATACAGCCTGTTGTAATAATAAAATGCTGATATAAGATTTTCCTGCTTCTTATTAGGTGCAATACGTCCTGTAAATAATATATTCACATAGTCATCAGAATATTTCTTTACAACTGATTTGTCTGGTGCTTTATCATAATCAGACATTGGTATAATAATTGGAAGTACATCAATAGGGCATTTATAACCCATATTAAGCAGATCCTTTTTATTGAATTCTGAAACAGCAAGACAATAATCGACCTTATCAGCTAATGACTTAGCACCTTTAAGACCATACTCACATATATCACTGAATCTTTCATCATTATTCTTGAAGTATTCTGGTGGCGTTATGTTATGATACACTACAATTTTACGGCAAGGATACTTAGCCACATCAAAATTCAAGCGGCTTCCTGTTGACATATGGAATATTATAATATCATCATTCGATACATCTTTTAATTCTGAAATTGCAAGTGCCGTCTTTTTATCAAGTGGTGGTACTATGCTTTCGGCATATATTCTTGTCTGATATCCCATCTGCTTGATTGCCTTTTCCATAGCTACTGTATCATTACTAACAGCATCGCCATAAGCAATAGTAGATAATAACTGAAAAATACGCATATTACTTTCCGCCCTTTAATTCTTCTATCTCTTTCTTAAGTTCAGCTATCTCTTTATCTTTTTCTTCTATATAACAGTTCATCTGGTTCATCAAACGGACAATTGAAGCATTAAATCCATCCTGAGCCATAACTATAGGTTCTACAAAGAAATATACAAGCTTTCTTATTGCCTTTTTAAAGAATACTGTTACTTTTCCACCCTGTAATGGTCTGTATGGATTAACTTCCCATTCGTGGTTGGCAACATATATATCCTCATTGAATTTTACTTTATCAAACTTATTAACATTCATTGAACCAACATCAACAATAACATCATCAAAGCTTAATAAGTCATTAGTATAACCCTTAACTTCAATCTCTTTCTTAATCTCTTTCATAATTGATTCTACATTAATCTGTTCTGACATATACTCCTCATTTCTGTGTATCTGATACACCACTTACATTTACAAGCTAGAAATTAGCATATATAAAGCCTGTGTTGCGCCTATATATCCAAATATTAATATAACAGCTATCAACGCATAATAAGCAGCCCACCTTACCGCTAATGGCTTGGCCGCTATGCTCTCTCTTATAGCTATACCTTTTTCTTTAAGTACACTTATAATAAATACTATAATACAGCCAGCGATTATAATTATATAATCTCTTGCTTCTATTCCAAGGTCTAATAGTGAGCTGTTAAACTGTGAAAGGCTAAATCCCTGAATTGACCATCTTATCATACATAAAGCCTGACTTACACTGTCAGCCATATCAAAGTACCAGCCTATATTAACAAGTATAAATGTTCTTATAATCTGCCATAAAGTCCAGCCCCTGCTTGTTGCATTAATATGAAACTTATTAAGAAGCTTCTTGTATACAGGCTCTAAAAGATTGCTTATTGCAATAATAAAGCCATTGTAAAGTCCATATGCAATATATTTCCAGGCTGCTCCGTGCCATATACCTACGATAAAGAATATTACTATATTAGCAAAGCATATAGGAAGTGTTCTTCCAAATGTATTGCCAAAGTGCTTCTTTCCCCACTTTCCGAACTTATTCATCTTCTTAGAAAGTGACATCGGATAGAATATGTAATCCTTCATCCATGTACCAAGTGTAATATGCCATCTTCTCCAGAATTCACCTATTGACTTAGAGAAATATGGCTGTCTGAAATTCTCATCCATTGTAATTCCAAACATCTGTGCAGCACCGATAACTATATCTATTCCACCAGAGAAATCCATATATAAATCTACAGAGTACATAAGCACTGCCATAATATAATGAAATCCGCTGTATGCTCATAATTATTAAATACATTAAGAACAAGCACTGCCGCCCTGTCTGCAATAACAACCTTCTTAAAAAGTCCCCAGCCGATTCTTTGAAGTCCGTATTCTACATTCTTTAAATTGAAGCTGTGTCCACTGTAAAGCTGCTTTCCTAATCTGTCATATCTTCCAATTGGACCCTGTAAAAGCTGTGGGAAGAATGATACGAATAATCCCATCTTAAATATGTTCTTCTCACACTCATACTTCCCTGATATACATCAATTGCATATGATACAGACTGGAATGTAAAGAACGATATTCCAAGTGCAGTCCCATTCCAAGAAGACCTATTGGTTCTTTACCTATAAGTCCAAGTACGGAATTAATATTCTC
>ENA-OQAS01000366-OQAS01000366.1-human-gut-metagenome-genome-assembly--contig:-NODE-366-length-23941-cov-5.729739_pt1 | contig 23941 bp, 30 predicted proteins | sample MGYA00242733_ERZ504523 | MGnify/ENA primary metagenome ERZ504523 (study PRJEB26092, sample SAMD00036239) | human gut metagenome | host: Homo sapiens | study: EMG produced TPA metagenomics assembly of...
CTGGAAACCACTTTTTTGATATTAAAGCCCGCCTTCTTATCAAAGAATTTTCCATAGACGATATCATGCCGCCTTGCTATAATAGCCCGCCACATCCATGGATCAATCTCCGGATTATCACTCCACCAGTACTCTGGAACAGTTCTTTCTTCAAGAGAGAACCCTTTATATCATTCTTGAACAAGGGTAAAAATCCCATCTTATTGATATATTCGATTGCTTCATCTACAGAATGGATGCATTCCGGGTTGTCCCACTTCATGCCATGCATAATCCATTCACCTGATTCGTTCCCCATAATACACCTCTTTATGAAATATTATTACAGAATCATTAATATGTTAAAAATATCAACAGTTTTCACCTTTGATGGACTACTATTCTCCATATTTATCTGAGTCCTGTGCCACCTTATCCAACTCTATTTCAGACACATATTTATATATTTTTGCTTCTTTTTGAGGCTCCACATTATCAGTCCAAAGTTCACACTGACTGATTACTGTATTGATAGCACAATCATAATCCTCAGGTGGATACTTATATTTTTTGAGAAGTCTCTTTACCATCTTGCGCATCTGAGCTCTGGCTATTTCTTTCTTCTGTCAGTCAATGGTACGATTTCTTCTAAGCATCTCAGTAAGTTCTCTTGTCAAAGCAATCAATTCCTCATTCTTGTAAAATCTTTAATATGCTCCGGTTTAGTCAATGCATCGTAAAAAGCCAGTTCTTCCTGCGACAATCCCAGTTTTTCACCATTCCTATAAAGCTCAGCTATTTCCTGTGCTGTTTTCAATAGCTCCTTTATTACTTCTTCATTAGTGATTAAACCGTTATAATTAGAATAGTAGAATCAGCTCCTAAAAGAAGCCGAGGACTCCACCTTTGTGAAAAGCTCGTCCGGATTTGGCGAAATAATCTCTACTGTTGAGGCCTTTGTATCCTTAAAATTAACCAGATTGTTTCTTTTACCGGTATCCAGCAAAAGACTTGCCCATCTGTCAAGTTTTTTTTGTATCCATGTATGTTGTCCTTCTCTCCTATGTTTTCAGAATTTAAGTACATTAAATTAATTAGATGGTATGTAGTTTATAAGATATATGAGATTTAAATCTGCTTTTTCTGCTAGATATTCATCACATAGTTTTGTTGCATCATCCAATGTCATACCTGTAAGACTTCCATCGTTATATTCATCGGAACCTTTACTATAAAACCATCCAACCGTCTGATTGCTTTCATCTATAAAATCTGAATAGTAGATATCTAATGGTTCAAGTTCAGTTGCTCCGCTATTTAACCTATATGTTCCAAACATATTATTTGCCGCACCGCCAGAACCCTCATTAAATATTATATTATCATTCAAGAGATAATTACGATTCCTAATCCAGCCTTCGGTTACTAAAACTGCTTTATCATTCTTTACGGTATATATGGCATAAATATTGTCCTTATCAGCGATAAACAGTTCATCTGTATCATCATTATTTATATCTTTTAACTCATATCCTACAGTATTTAAACAATCTTTCGGATTATCAGCCGGATAAATTAATTCATCAATTCCTGTCAAATCATATGGATTTTCAGCATTGTTATTCCCATCAAAATCATTAATCAGACTATATACTCCGTCTAAGACTGGTATATATGCATCCGGTATAGATGTTTCCTGTATTGTATTTTCTTCTGTTTCACTGTTCTCCAAGATATCTTCTGTTACCTTGTTTTTAACATTTTCAGTTGTTAATTCTGATGCTTTGGATGTCTCTACATTTTCATCTGTTTTTTTTCCGCAGCCTACGAATATTATTGTACAATAAACTACTATAATCAATATTTCCTTTTTAAATGACATAAATAATCCCTCATCTAATAGAACCACGCCAATCTGTACTATTTCACTGACTTATTTATATGTACCTTCTCAATGTCCTGCTTATTATTTTACCACATAGTGCTAGAATCACACAATCTTTTTGTTGATTTTATCATTTACCTTGTTTGTCATTGCTTCTTCTCCTTGTTCTTTAAATTATAAAATGAGCCATCATAAGAAAGGCATTTTCTTTTGCTTCTCTCTTATGATGCTCTAGCTTAGCATGTTGCGAGTCCCAAAGTCCGCCCTCGCAACACGAATCTTTGTTCTGTGTTATAATAAAACTACTAAAAAATGGCTCAATCTTTTTTCATTGCGTTATAGCCAATTAATACTGTCCACACATACGCACAGGTTTTTGGAATCATCAGCATGCCGATCATCGGAATCACATCAGCCAACAGTACAACCGGAATATAGAATGCAAAGCTCAGGACGATTGTCAACCACATCCAACTAAAGGAGCTATCATTATTTTCTTTTGCACTTTTATAGAATAAAACAATGATAATTAATCCCATCAGTGCAAACGGAATATTTCGGTAGATTCCCCAGGAAAGCGGAGCTTCTGCACTGAGCCAGGCATTCTGAGGCATCATACACAGAGCAATTCTTAATCCCGAAAGACCATAAACAGCTGCTGTAGTTGCTTTATAGCCTTTAATCTGATAACGCTCACGCCATATATGATAGAGTACGACATAAAAAATAGTCATGGTGATAGAGGTAATCCACTTGCCTAACCCCAACTGTACGGTAAAGTTCTCAAGACCGGTTGTACAAAGCGCTATTGCACGAGGAACCAGATGGAATGCATCTCCGCTTCCTAAAAGAACTGCCATAATTCCAAACATGGTAAACTGACGGTTTCCTTTGCTTTTGCGAATCATTAAAATTCCGATTGTGATTACCGAAAACAAATATACGGTATCAAATAAAGTTTCTACAATTGCCTGCATAATAAAAATCCTTCTTAGATACATCTTTAAACGCGTAGGTGAACAACGTTCATTTTGTTTTAAAAAATTTTCCCACACTCAAATGTGGGAGAATTTTAATATAATGTTTTATTAATCAACATCAGTATTGAAGATGGATTATAATCCTGACGAATCATTGATACTAATATTAAAGAAAATAATATATCCGCAAACTGTTTTTCCGTGAATTTTTCATCAAATACATCTGAACGAATCTTAGGATCATTCTTTAATACATCACACAATCCATTAAGAATATGCTCCCAGGTCTGCAGCATTTTCTTCTTTCCATCCGTTTTTTCATCCTTCATAAATCCAAACGAATGCAAAGAAAAGAAGCCCGGAAATTGCTCATTTCCATATTCCAGTCTTTTATAAATCCATGAGACACAGGCCGCAACATCTTTAAAGTCCTGCTCATCTTCAGTGTGAAAAAAGATTTCACGCCAAATACTCTCAATTGTATCCCCAAGCAGATCTGACTTGGATTCATAGTAATTGTAGATTGTCCCGGCCGAAACAGAACATCGGGATGCAACAGCACGTATGCTTACAGCAGTCCATCCGTTATCTTTGATTAGCTCTCTGCTTGCAGCTAATATGTCGTCTTTTGAGGTTGCAAGATGGTTCACGAATTCACTCCTCTTCAATGTAATGTCATTTAGTTATTCTGGTAAATGAACACTGTTCATGTTAAAAATATACGCCGTTCATTTTGATTTGTCAATATCTTTTTAATGCAATATCCAAACAAATAACAACTGGGCTTAAATATTTATTCCTCTCATATCAGTGCCTATCCATTTCTATTCAAATCCGTGATACATTTATTTAACTTCTATAAAAATGGTGTATGCCCTACTCACTAAGTATAACATACACCATTTATATTTAATTATTTTCTATATTTATCATCACCTGACAACCATCATCCGTCCACACTTTAAGAACAGCCGGCTCTTTTGATTCGGCATCCTTCCATCGAACTGCTGCCAGAGCACTTCCATCAAATGTTGTTACTGAATCAGAAAAATAGTCTTCCTCACTAGAAGGATTAGCTGTACCAAATCCTTCCAGCACACCATTTCCTGCAACACTGGCATGAAGCAGTCTTTTTTCAGCTTCCTGTAAATTAATTATACCATTATCGTCTACAAGCCATAACTTGATATATGCTATATTTCTCTCATTCTCAGTTACGCGACACACTTTTAGCTTTGTTACGGATTTTGCTGTAGAAAGCTCATATTCACCTAGTTTCCTATTTTTCTGATATGCAACTGCCTTTAAAGTTCCCGGTTCATATGGCACTTCATAAGATGCTGTAAAATGATTTGCTATTCCTGCCGGTTTTCTTCCAAGCGATTTATCATTCAGAAAAAGCTCTACTTCATCACCTGATGAATAAACATCCACATTTGCCGTTGTCCCTTCAAAGCCCTTCCATGTCCAGCTGCTGATGTTATCCTTAAACATCCATGCTGTTTTACATGCTGTCTGCCCTGCGTGTTCAAGTCTCTCGACCGCAATATATGGTTTATCTGTCAGACCATACACTATTTCCCTGAAATAGCTGATTGGTCTTCGATTTCCAATCAAATCAATATCTCCGATATATCCCAGTCTCTCAGGATAGATGCTTGTGAAATTGGCATTTCCATCATAATGAAATATTCCCACCCCAGCTTCACCTATATAGTCGTATCCTGTCCATGTAAAGTCTCCAATCACGTGTGGATAAGCTTCAACAAGCTTCCAGAGATTTTCTATGTCAGCCGGATATGTTTCAGTACCGAGAACCGTTTTTGCAGGATGCAGTTCATGCTCCAGCTCATATCTTCCGCTTAAATAGTTGAGTCCTGTTATATCACAGCTTTGCGAACATTCTTCAAGTGCTTCTGAAACAAGCGGATGCTTTGCAAAAACCTCTCCTTTTTCGCCCGACATCAGACTCATAAAACTGTTTAATGCATTGCTTCCTCCACCGCTTCCACTTCCATGTGAATCCATTCCAAATTTTTCTGCAACATCCCTCATAATAACGCTGAGCCGCCTGCCTGCACAGTTTAATCCATTCAATGCATTCGTTGTATATCTGGTATTATCGAGCTCATGGAATTTATTGCATAGTATTCTGTTTATCCAGGCTCCCTGCTTAGTTCCAGCTTCCTGTATCTCATTTCCAACTGAATAAATAACAACTGATGGATGATTATAGTCTTTTTCAACCATATGATTAATCCACTGATTATATTCATCTTCAAAAATATCAGAGAAATCATATGTATTTTTTCCTTGTCCCACATATCCGTCAGCTCATCCATAACCAACATTCCAATATGATCACACGCATCAAGCATTGCTCTGCTCATTGGGTGATGTGCACTTCTATTGCATTAAAGCCCGCTTCCTTCAATCTCTTGCAACGGTACCATTCTGCCTCCTTAAATGTCTCAGCACCTATCACGCCATTATCATGATGTATACAGGTTCCTCGAAGCTTAACTGTCTCACCATTTATCTGCAATCCATGTACAGGATCAAGCGCCAATACACGTATTCCAAAATTAGAAACTGCTTCATCACATATTTTATCATCAAACTTTGTCGTTATATGACACTCATATAACGCCGGCTGTTTTGGACTCCATTTCTTCGGATGTTCAATCGGTATTTGTACACGCACTGTCTGCATTTGCTCTGAGCGAAATACTACTCTTTGCGTATCCGATGCAGTTTTCTGCCCATCTTTTTTATTTCAATCAGACATTCTGCCTCTAATCCATGTCCAATAATGTTTTTCAACTGCGCACACACCTCTATAACCGCCATGTCATCATTCACTGACAATGTTGTAATACGCAGCTTATCATGTGAAATATATACATCTTTTCCGGTCCACAGATTGACATCTCTGTAAATTCCTGAGCCTGAATACCATCTGCTGTTAGGCTGTTTACTGTTATCGACATCTATTCTTATAATATTCTCATGCTCATAGCTTATCCATGGCTTTAAGTCAACCGAAAAACCCATATATCCATTACGATTCACTGCCGCTAGCGATCCATTAATCCAGACTCTTGCAATTCCATAAATTCCTTCAAATTCCAGAAATACATCCTGCTTTTTCCACTCATTTTGAGCCATAAATTTTTTTTCGTATGTATACACACCTCCTGGATAAAATCCACTCTGTGCTCCTGAAGGACAGTCCTTATCTCTTTTTTCACGAATCATTGCATCGTGAGGGAGTGTAACAACAACTGCATTACTGTTCCCATAAAAGGCTTTTAATCTGTCAGCCTGATCAGCTTTTTCAAATGTCCAGTCCTTATTAAAATTATGACACTGCATACTTCATTCCTCTTTCAATCTGTTAGTCTGCTTGTTCTGCTCTTTCCATGTCAATTCTCTTATTTTCCTTTTCCACCTTCATTAGACCAAGAAGAATAGTAATTACAACGCCAAGAATTACAGGGATTGTGATATACATACTGAAAATCATATTTGTAGCTGCTGCGGTCTGAGTTGCAGCTTTTCCGGCATATCCTGCTGCATGCAATAGCCAGCCTACAGCCGCAGTACCAATTCCACCACCAACTTTTACTCCAAGTGATGAACAGCTAAACATCATTCCATCAATATGTACCCCTTTCGTACGATAGTATATCCGCTGATTTCAGCAATCAGGGCATTTAATGTTCCCGACATTGTTCCGGCAAATGTTCCCTTAAGGAACATAAAAAGTAACATCATCGGTAAATTCTTCTGCATCGCAAAAATAATTAGAAATATTCCTAAGATATCACTGATTACATATCCCCAGAAATTAACCTTTTGCATGCTTCCGGTCTTCTTTACAAGAATCGGAGTAAAAATAAGTGCAATTATTACAGGGAACATCTTCATCATTGAGAACAGTCCAAGTAATGAACCATTTCCAAGTACATGTTTCATAAAATAAATAGCTGAGCCTGTTGTAAGATTACTCATGAAATAATAAACAATATAAATTGCAGCAATTAAAATATAGTATTTGTTACTTATAAGTAACTTCAAAGACTCAACAAAACCTATTTTGTCATCCTTCGGTTTTTGTGTATCATCAACTGCTGCACTACCTTCTTCCGGTAACTCCTTAACACACAGGCAGCTTATTGTGTTGACAACAAGTCCGATTACACCACATATAACAGCAACCATACGCCATCCTGCAGCTCCACCGCCAAAGGCATCAACTGCACCTGTTACTGCAAATCCCATTACAATATTTGTAGCAACTGCAAACATGAAACGTATTGATCCAAGCTGAACCCTTTCATTCTTGTTTCTGGTAATAAGGCTGATAATGCTGAATATGCTATTCCGTTTGCTGTATAAAAGATAGCATTGAGTGCTGTATAAAATGCGAAGAAATACGCATATTGTGCAGTTTCACTCATTCCACCCGGAATTGAAAACAGCAGCACCAGACAAAGTGATACGCCTATCTGTGCATACAGCATCCATGGTCTTGCCTTTCCAAGCTTTGACTTAGTGCGATCGATTAAATTTCCAAATATCACATCTGAAATTCCATCAAGAAATTTCGATACCAGCATTAAGTTCCAATAATTCCTGTGTTAAGCCCCATTGTATCAGATAAATATAAAAGTACAAAGCTTGATACAAGTCCATAGCTGGTATTTGAAGCCAGATCTCCTGCTCCATACGCTATCTTCTGATACCATTTCAGGTATTTCTTTTCTGTTTCCTGCATAATAAATGCAACCTCCTTTTCCTGTTAACAATAATAGTTTGTATTGTATTTTTCATAAACGCTTATGTTTTGTATACTGTTACTTTAATAAATTATTGCTTACAATTCTATAACATATGTGATAAAATATCAGTTAGTTTTTATCATATTCGTGGATAAGGAGAAAAATATACCATTATGACCTCATCATATACTGTCAAAAACATCATAGAACAGGATAATATAAACAGTACAATCAATTCATACATCAAAATACTTACACCAATACAGTTCACACTCGAAACATGTAACAGAGCTAACGATGACAAATATCTAAATTTTTTGATGACTTCACCACGTGAAAATACATTTTACAGCTTTAAAACAGAAAAGGAAATCAATCATTTTAATATGAGACCTCCACATATTCATGATTTTTACGAGCTTCTTATTGTATTGGATGGCGAAATCCATCAGCTGATTGAAAAGACTGATTTTGTGTTCCACAGTGGAAGCTGTTGTCTTATGAACCACAATATAGTACACAAAGAAATTTTTTCTTCCGATGCAACTCTTTTGTTTATCGGAATGTCAAAAGAGCTTGTCCAACAGCTTTCAGAAGATGAACCAAAAGTTTATTTTCCGGATATAGAAAGACCCGGCCATAACCCTATTCTTAGATTTCTTTCAGATAATCTCGATAATCCTGACACAAAGGAATATCTTGATTTTATGCCATCGCTAAACAACAAAGACTGGCACCATACTCTCCACGCCATAACTGACAATATACTTCGTGCCATTATGTATCCAAAGCTTGGTTCTACTTATGTCATAAAAGGAATGCTTTTAGAATTGTTTGATTATCTGTCCAATCCAGAACACTTTCATTTCACGCCCGTCCATGTAGAAGCAGATAATGATTTTCTTCTTTTCACACACATAAGTCACATTTTAGAGGACACCAATGGACGCATTACACGTTCAGAGCTTGAACAATTATTAAATTACAGTGGAAATTATTTAAACTCTATAGTTAAGAAATATACAAATTCATGCCTATTCGATTACAGTCAGACTTTCTGTATGAAAAGAGCGGCTGCTCTCCTGCTTGAAACGACCGCTTCTATATCTGAAATTATGGATGAACTGCATTTTACGAATACAACACATTTTTATAAGTGCTTCAAAGAACATTATCATATGACACCGAAGCAATATAGAATTTCAATGAAAATAAAACTTGTGCCATAGTTGCAAAATGTTCCTCATCCTGTATCCTTCAGCCAGATTTTTTGTGAATATTCAAGTTTTCCCTCTAATCCTTACTGATTTCTTTCTCCAGCCCCTTACTCTGACCTTCTTCAATTTCCTGTAATTGATCTGTGGAATATCGCACCTTATCCAATATATCCTTGTCCATAAAATCGTTATACCTTATCTTCCAATTATTACACAAGCTACTCTTCTATTTTGCGAATGGCATCTATGGTATTTTTATACTCCTTTTGTACCTTCCCATATAATGCCTCGTATCCGTCGAGTTCTCTTCCCCTCAGCTTCTCCGTCAGCTCCGCGCTGACCTTATATAGCCTGTCAAAGCCAAGATTCAGGCAAAGTCCCTTTAGTGTATGCGCTGCGCGAAAAGCTTCTTCCGCGTTCTGCTCCTGTATAGCCTTTTCCAGATTTGAATAACTGGGATCATCCGGAAATTTTAGGGCAAATCTTTTAACCATTTCTTCACTGCCCATTCTTCCTATTACTCCTTCGAAATCGGCTTCCATACTCTCATAACATTCTTTTACTGTCATCATTCTGCTATTCCTCTCTATTTCATTTTTCTTGTTGCCTTATTACTTCCGATAAAATCGACAGCAGCTTATCAACCTGGAAAAGAAAAAGCATTTATTAATACTTAATCCTAAAATAATCCAAATACGCTTTATACTTGTCCTGCGCGGTCAGGCAGGTATCTGTCAGATATCCTTTTTCGTTGTCCCATTCCTTCAATCCACGATAATAAAACATTTTCAAATTATCCTCAATGATAAACGGAACAATATTGTATTTTAGACACTCTTTAAACATAGTCAATCTGCCCACACGACCGTTTCCGTCCTGGAACGGGTGAATCCGTTCAAACTTCACATGAAAGTCCAGAATATCCTCAAATTTCTTTTCTTCTTTGGCATTGTATTCCGCCAGCAATGCCTTCATTTTATCGGCAACTTCTTCCGGAAGGGCTGTATCCCTGCCACCGACTTCATTCGGAAGTTTCTTATAATCACCAACAGCAAACCAATCTTTTCTGGAATCGCTGGTGCCATTCTTCAAAACCAAGTGAAGTTCTTTGATGAATTTCTCCGTCAAAGCTGCTTTTGCATGATCAATAATCATGTCGATACAACGAAAGTGATTTGCCGTTTCAATCACATCATCCACATTCAGCACTTCTTTTTCTACGCCAATAGTATTGGTTTCAAAAATATATCTGGTTTGATCATGTGTCAGACGGCTTCCTTCCATATGGTTGGAGTTGTATGTCAAATCAATCTGTGTCTTATGGTATATTCCACCGGAATATTTACTTGCCTTTTGCTCTTTCAGAATATCCAACAGCGTAATCGGTTCTTCTTTTCTTTTGTTAATGCGCTCCGGTTTCTCTGCGTTTTCAGGAAGGTTCCATGTCTTACCTGTAAGAAATGCACCGTTCACACGCCCCTTAGCACAGTAATTTCTAACACTGCGCTCTGACATATTCCATTTTTTTGCTATTTCAGCAACTGAAAGATATCGCATCTATTATCCTCCGCCATAAATTATATTAAATAACCTTGTTAATCTATTATATAGTATACCACATTGTCGGCAAAAACATCAGTATATTTTAATCTAAATTGTAATATTTTTGCGTTAAAAATCTATTTCTGATGTCAGAAAGCCTAACTGTCAAGCGGCTGTTTCATATAGTGCGGGATACAAGAAATCTGTTTTAATAGCGTTGACAAAGGTGTGAAATGAAACGCTACATTGAATGCTGTGCAAAAGTCACCTCGAAAATCGTTCCCCCAGTCTTGCCTGATTTAATACAAATACTGCCATCATGGACTCTAACGATTTCATGGACAAGAGCAAGTCCGAGTCCTACGCCACCCAGCTCCCGGCTTCTGGATTTATCCACACGGAAGAATGGCTCGAACACTCTCTCCCTAAGCTCCTTTGGTATTCCGCTTCCCGTATCTTCTACAGACAGATAAACATGCTTGTTTCTCTGATATGCGGTTACTGTAACTTGTCCGAGCGGATGATTATATTTGATGGCATTCTCAACCAGATTGTATACAAGCCTGTAAATAAGGATATCACTGCCTATCATAGTGGCATCCTCACATTTTCCAATCAGCTTTATATTCTTTTCCACGGCAAGAGGCTCAAGGTCTGCCAAAACCTCTTCAACAATAGCATCCAATATAATTTTATCATCCCTTCCCACCGACTGAAGCTCACTCATGTCAAGAAGAGTCTTTACCATCCTGTTTAATTTATCATTTTGTTCCGTAACCATTTTTATGGTCTGCAAAGTGTCTGCATCATTCCCAGGGTGAGTGGCAGAATTATATAAATCAAGCTGTACCTGCATTAACGCTAATGGAGTTCGCAGCTCATGTGCTGCATTTGCAGTAAACTGTCTCTGTATCTCAAATGCATTCGACAGACGCTCAAGCATATTATTATAAGAAATACCCAGCTTGTTCAGTTCCTTAACATTGTTTTCCTCTATTCTTGAATCAGACAGATTCTGAGCCTGTACCTCTTCAATTTTATCTGAAAACTCCTTGATTGGTCTGAGTGCATGCCCGCTTATAAAATAAGTAACGACACCTCCCAAAAGCGCCAGCAAAACCGTGATTATCAGACTGTTTCTTTTATAGTCGGCCTTGTTATTGTACACCTGAACCGAAAATTCATCCGCAAACTCATCCCACTTATCGTCCGGTATGCTGATATATATTTCATCTGATTTGTTTCCTTTTTCATCCCCCTGTGACTCTACCGCATCCTGCAAAGAATCGATGTAATGCACACCATTTTTATAGACAAACATAGTCAGGCAGCCACATATAATAGCAATACACAATGTAGTAATGCACGTAAGTCTCCACTGTAGCGACATTCTTTTCATCTGTCAGACTCCTCCCGTATTTTATAGCCTTCACCTACCTTGTTCAAAATGGGATCATATCCCAGCTTCGCCTTAAGCTTTTTTCTAAGTGAAGACATATGTACCTGATTGCTCCGCTAAAGCTGTCTGCCGTGGCATCCCACACATGCTCTATCAGCTCCTCCTGCTAACCGGTCTGCCTATATTGATAAGTAAATATTCCAAAATACCATTCTCTTTTCTTGTCAGTGGAACCGGCTCTCCCTTTGCATATGCCTCGCGTTTAATCGTATCAAACTTTATTTCTCCGCATTTAAGACATATATCATTCTGTACAAATTTCCTTCTTGTCAGGCTTCTGATACGTGCCTCAAGCTCCTGCAGATGGAATGGTTTTTCCATGTAATCATTTGCTCCTGCATCCAGTCCCTCTACCTTATCAGCAATCTGACCTCTTGCAGATAATATCAAAACCTTAGTTTCATCATTGTATTTTCTAAGCTCCTTGAGAAGCTCCATGCCATCCATCCCCGGCAGATTCAAATCCAAAACTATCAGATCATAATTCTCCGACAGTATACATTCAAGAGCCTCTTTCCCATCATAACAGGTATCCACCTCATAACCGGCAGCATACAGACTCTTTGCAACCATATCACATATTGGTTTCTCATCCTCAACAATTAATAATCTCAAAATGTTCTCCTGCTTCTTAACAATAATTTTACAACCTATATTGTATAATACCAAAGTCAGCTGGTCAACAATACAACAAAAAAGGAGCAACATTATGTTGAAATACCAAAAAACATGTCAAATCATTCTGCTTATCCTTGGTGTATCCATGGTAAGCTATGGTGCAGTCAGAGGTGAGGCGGCTACCGTGCTTGGTAAAGCAATAAAACTATGTCTGGAGTGTGTCGGAATTGGATAAGAAAAAGAAATTACTATCAAAAAAGCTGGCAAAAATACGTGGATGGATACAGGCCGCAGCAACGCTGCTGACCAATATTCATATTCCGAATTTATTTAAGGGTAAAATATATCAGGGCAATGCAAAAACAGTATGCGTACCCGGATTAAACTGCTACTCCTGTCCTGCCGCGACAGGAGCCTGTCCAATAGGGGCATTTCAGGCAGTCGTCGGATCATCCAAATTTAAATTTTCATACTACATAACCGGATTTTTTATTTTACTCGGTGTAACTCTCGGCAGATTTATATGTGGTTTTTTGTGCCCATTTGGATGGTTTCAGGATTTACTTCACAAAATACCCGGAAAGAAATTATCCACAGCCAAATTAAAACCTCTTAGGTACCTAAAATATGTCATTCTTATTGTTTTCGTTATACTTCTTCCGATGCTTGTAACGAACTCTATAGGAATGGGAGACCCGTTCTTCTGCAAATATATCTGTCCTCAGGGTGTTTTAGAGGGTGCTATACCGTTATCTATTGGAAATGCTGCTATCCGTTCTGCGCTGGGAAAGCTTTTTTCTTTCAAGTGTATGATTTTAATTGCAGTGATTGTACTAAGTATTTTATTTTACAGGCCCTTCTGTAAATGGATTTGTCCGCTTGGAGCAATCTACTCATTATTTAATAAGGTCAGCCTGCTCAAAATCACCGTTGATAGCAGCAAATGTGTCGGATGCGGTCAATGCTCAAAGGCATGTAAGATGGATGTGGATGTGTGTAAGACACCGGATCACCCCGAGTGCATACGCTGCGGTGCCTGCATAAAGGCCTGTCCGAAGGACGCCATCTGCTACCGGTTTATTGGAAAAGCATGTCAAAAAAATGACAACAGATAACTATTAAACATTTTACTATTATTTTTAAAGGAGAAATTACTCATGAAAAACAAATTATCATTTATTTCTATTTTTACACTCTGCATAGCATTATCACTTACAGCATGCGGCGTAAAGCAAGCTTCCACAACAGATTCTAAAAACACTCAGACTGAAGCCGGCTCAGAAGCATCCGGCAAATCAGATTCCAGCTTGATGATTTATATCAGCAGGAAATCAGCTTTTGCAGATCACGCTGATGTGTGGAACAAGGCATTTGGCATGATGAGCAAAAGCGACGCCGATCCAAACGGAAATTATGCTGATTATCTTGCCGGTACCGTAGAATCAAACAAGGATTCATTCACAGACGATGAGCTTAAAACACTTAATGAGGATATTGAAACCATACGAAAAATCGAGGAACAGATAGCAGAGCTTGAAAACAAAAATACATCATCAGACGATAACAAGAAGGACAGCTCTAAAGCCTCATCTGTATTCAGTAATTTTTCCGGTGAGGATTTTGATGGCAATAAGGTTGATGACAGCCTGTTTTCCGGTAATGCAGTAACAGTCGTCAATTTCTGGTTTACCGGCTGCAAACCATGTGTCGCTGAATTATCCAAGCTTAACGAATTAAATGATGCTATCAAATCAATGGGCGGAGAAGTGGTTGGCATCAACACCGAGACCTTCGATGGCAATAAAACAGCTATCAAAGAGGCTGCCTCTGTTCTTGAAAGCCAGGGTGTCAAATATCGTAATCTGTCAATTGACTCCTCTAGTGCTGCCGGTAAATATGCCTCAGAAATCATGGCATTTCCAACAACTATACTTGTTGACAGAAATGGCAATATTGTAGGCGAACCAATGCTCGGCGGAATTGATAACAAGGACAACTATGATGCCCTTATGAAGCAGATTCAGTCTGTAATTGATGCAGACAGCACAAATAAATAAATGTCTACAGAGTTTGTCAAGTAAAGTGTGTAAGTTTTTTAATTTTTGTGGTGGTCGATAAATCGACACCATTTTATGGGGTTCAATCAAACGGAAGTTCTTCATCTACTTCATATGGTGTTGATTTCCGTTTACTTATTTAAAATCTCCTTAGTAATTCTCGTATTTTAATATTCGTGTTTGCAGCTTGTCATCCATTGAAAGCTGATTCCTTACCAATGCCCAATTAGCCACGAGTCTGCCTTTCATTTGCCGTTTCTATAACCTGATCCGTGATATTAGAAATAGTTCTCAATTTTATTTGCGAGTATTTATAATCCATACAATGTCGCCTGTCGATCAGCCACATAAAATTCATAATTACAACATCGTTCAATCAATTCCCTGTCATGGGTGATAATAAAAATACTTTTACCCATGTCACGAAGTTCTTTAAACAGCTGTGCAGTACTTACCATATGATAATAATCCAGACCGCTCGTCGGCTCATCAAATATCAGTATCTCCTTTTCTGCAAGCACAGACGATGCAATAGCCACACGCTGTTTCTGACCACCGGATAATGACATCGGATGTTTATCACGAAATTCCCATATACCAAGTTTTTGCATAATTTCTTTGGCTCTTTCCTTTATCTCTTTTCCGGTATCCGATGCTCCAAGAAGAACTTCATCTTCTACAGATTCACAGAAAAGCTGATGATTTACATCCTGCATTACAAGATAACATTTACGGAGCATTTCCTTTGGTTTATACTGCTTCTCTTCTATGACCGTCTGTCCCTTAAATTTTTTCTCCAATCCGCAAAAGCATCTGACGAACGTAGATTTTCCTGCTCCGTTTTGTCCTGTAATTGCTATAAGTTCATTCTTTGGGAGCTGCATATCTCCAAACTCCAGTACCTTTTTTTCTCCATAGGAAAAATAATAATTCTTCAGTACTATATCCGACTTTTTGGCAATATACTCATGTCTTTTACTGCTTTCATCACAATGTGGCTGCATTGTACGAAGTCCGAGATTTTGCAGCTTTTGCTCTGAAAATTTCAGAAATTCCTGCATTGTGATATCAAACATAATTCTTCCATGTTCAAGATAGACTACACGGTCACATATTTCCTTAAGCCAATACAACCTATGCTCCGCTATCACGATTGTTTTTCCCTGCTTTTTCCAGAGTAAAAGCGTATTTTTTAGTCTTTCTATGGATTCTTTATCCAGATTTGATGTCGGTTCATCAAGTACAAATACGTCGGGCTGCATCGCGGTTACAGAACCACAGGCAACTCTCTGCTTCTCACCGCCTGACAATTTAAAAATATCTCTGTCCATAAGATTTTCCATTTCCAGTTCGCTTACAGCCAGTTTTACACGTTCGTTAATATCGTTTTCTACAAGTCCCATATTTCGCATCCAAACGCAACTTCACTTGTCGTATCCATGCAAAAAAACTGACTTCTTGGATTCTGAAATACACTCCCCACCTTTTTTGATATATTATATAGTTCTTCACTCTGCACATTCATTCCATAAACGCTGACATTTCCGCTATACTCTCCTTCATAAAAATGTGGGATAAGACCATTTATAAGGCGCGTTATTGTTGTCTTTCCACAACCTGATGCCCCACATAACAAAACACATTCTCCTTTATCAACTGAAATCGAAACATCTTTTAACGCTCCTTTTTCTGAATTATTATACTGAAAACTGACATTTTCTATCTGTATCATAATATCCTCCATTTGTAACAAAACCGCACTCTGCCAATATCATGACAGCATGCGGTTTTATCTATATATTACATAAATAATCTTGAAATCATTGAAACGCTCCATATTACATAAGGAATAAAGCAAATAAGTACTACAATATAGTCCTGAAAATGAAAACCAATCCGGCACACATTGGTCCGCTTTACATCACCGCCAAGTCCCCGTGTAATAGCTGCGGCATTGAGCTCCTCTCCAAGTTTTGCGGAGCAGACCATAAGTGGAATCAGTCTGTACTCTATCATTTTATCGACATTTTTCCCGCCGAAGCGAATATCCCGCATACGCATCGCATCATTGATTGCCCGGAATTCATCCGCAATCGTTGGAAAAAAACGAAACATAACAGAAAGTGGTATGGTCAGCTTATCCGTAACATGCATCCTGCTCATAGCCGAAGAAAACTCACTTACTGTTGTTGTCTGCATCAGATAGGTTCCAGCCATGATTCCCGGCAGAAACCTTGTCATAATCCCGCAGAATGCAAGCAATATAAATCCAATAAAACCTGTCATATGAGGCAGCACAAACACTGTCAGCAAATAAAATACACTGTACAAAATGATGTATCCTGCTGCTCTTTTCCACTTACCTACAAGTATAAAAAGCACGAACGGAAGCAGACAGAATAACGGAAGGTACGCACCAAATAATTTATCTCCTGCTCCTCCCAGAACAAATATTGCCATTGTCATTAAAAGAAGCATTTTCGTTCTTGGATCAAATGTGACGTATGTATGTATCATTATGCAATTCCCGCTTTCTCAAAATGCTTTTTCAACAATGATTTTCCAAATACTCCTCCGATCCATCCACAAATCACGCATGCTGCAATAAGTAATGGGATCAGCCATGAGTTCGCAAAGATATCTGTCATTTTAGTGATATACTCCTGTCCAAAACTCTGACGCGTACTGAAATATGCCTCAATATTCATAAACATTGGAACAAAGTTTCCAAAGATGATCAGATTAAATACTCCACAACTTAATATATTTTTCTTACTGCTTTTATAATTTCCCGATTTTACAATAAGGTCTGTAATAACACCACATATAATTCCAAAAATAAACGGCCAGTATCCCATTCCTGTAATCCACAAAAACAATCCAACGATCATAGCATAAATAGTTATCATTCCAAATTTATCAACTTTTGTCAAAAAAAGCATATATGGAATACCTCCAAATATTGGGACAATCACACATAAAAGCGGCATCATGATCGGTATAAATCCCAGCATTGCAACTGCTGTCATAATCACACAGTAAATCGCTGCATAGATTCCAATATTGATCAAATCTTTTCCTTTTAATTTCTTTTTATTTTTCATTTTGAATTCTCCTTGTTTTTTATCAATATATTACTTTGTTTCTTAACGTGCCAGTTTCCAGCTGACTGCCTGCTCTCTTGCATCCACAAACCGCTTGTAAATTCCTTCCTGCTTCATCAGCTGCTCATGGGTTCCTTTCTGCACAATCTGCCTTTCTCTACGACCACGATCTGATCTGCATGGCGTACCGTCTTCAGTCTGTGTGCGATCATAATGATCGTTTTTTCTTTCGTCAGTGCATCCACAGCCTCCACAAGTTCTTTCTCATTCTCAGGATCTACATTCGCAGTTGCCTCATCAAGAATAATGATCGGTGCATCCTTCATAATCGCCCTGGCAATGGAGATCCGTTGTTTTTCACCACCGGAAAGCGTGGCACCGCCCTCTCCGATCACGGTATTATATCCATTTGGAAGTTTGCTGATAAACTCGTGACAGCAGGCTTTCTTTGCTGCTTCCACCACTTCCTCATGACTTGCATCCTGACGCCCGAACTTAATATTATTCTCAATTGTATCTGCAAAAAGATAGACGGACTGAAAGACAAATGCAAAATTATTCATCAGGCTGTTCATGCTGTACTCTTTTACATTTACACCGCCAAGGGTCACTTCTCCGGAATCCACATCCCAGAATCTGGCAATCAGATTACAAAGTGTAGATTTACCTCCGCCAGACGGACCAACGATTGCTGTCGTTGTTTTTTCTGGGATAGAGAGTGATACACCATCAATAATCTTCCGCTTATCGTAGGAAAATGTAACATCTGAAAGTCTGATATCATAGTTTTCCGGCTGTATCTCTTTGCCGTCGATATCCATCGTATCCAGTTCCAGAATTGCATTTGCTTTGTCCACACATACACTTACCACATGTAAGAGGGATGAGTAATTTCCTGTACATTCCAGACTGGCATAAAGCATAAATGCTGAGATTGTCATACCAATGGCATAAACCGCACTCATAGTTCCATTGATATAAAAATATGCACTGCATGCCACAATTACGGCTCCTGTTATCTTCGTTATCACGCTTTGCAAAAAATGATACGGGACAAATACCATTTCCATCCTAGTATTGATTTTGGCACTCGCATCGTTTGCATCATTTAATCTCTTTGCCTGTTTTCCAAGCAGATTGTAGGATTTCACTTCTGAGATTCCCTGAAGATACTCCATGATCTGACTTACGAGTTCTGTATCACATACCACCTTTTGTTCCGAATCTTTTTTCCCTGCATTCTGCATCATAGAATTTACACCAAAGAAAATCAGGACTCCAGCTGCAGATATCAGTCCGATTCTCCAATCAAAAACAAGCAGCATAAGGATGATCATCAAAGTCTCTAAAATCCCCTGCGTTGTCAGCATAACCACCCTGGCCGCTATATCTCCTAGTGATTCCATCGTATTGGTTGTCACCGAAGAAATTTCCCCAATACTGTTGGAATTAAAATATCCCATCGGAAGGTAACGCAGATGCTCTGCAATTTTGATTCTCGTAAAAGCACTTGCATTATAGCCACCTTCTGTCTGAAGTACCGTAGAACTTCTCTTACATATAACAGCAATCACAATCGCAATGACCATAATGGCTAAGGAACCTCCGATATATTTTCCTATCGGTTTTCCACCAAGCAAACCAATCAATATGTACATAATGGCTGGTATCTTCATTGCAGATGCAAGTGCTTCTACAAGCCCAATGACCATCGACAGTTTGAATTTGTTTCCATTTTCCCTCCCTGAAAATCGAAAGAATTTCGCCAGAATCTCAAACATATCATTCGCCCTCCTTTACGGTATCTTTTACTGAAATATGGGCATTCCACATTTCTTTATAAAGCGGGCATGACACCAGAAGCTGCTCATGCGTGCCATGTGCTGTCACGTTTCCATCATTTACCACAAAGATCTGGTCACTGTCATTAACGGTAGAAAGCCTGTGTGCTATGACGATCAGTGTCTTTCCGTCCACCAGTTTTGCAATGGATTTTTGTAATATAGCTTCGTTTTCCGGATCGGTGTAGGCAGTTGCCTCATCTAAAATGACGATCGGTGCATCCTTTAGCATCGCCCGGGCAATCGAGATACGCTGTCTCTCTCCTCCCGACAGATGTCCACCGGCACCGCCTACAACGGTATCAAATCCATTTTCTAACTGCATGATAAATTCATAACAGCCGCTCTTCTTTGTAACCTCAACCACCTGTTCATCCGTAGCGTTTGGATTTCCCTGTCTGATATTTTCACGAACTGTCTCATTAAACAGATAATTGTCCTGCGCGACATAGGCAATTTTCCGGTTGAAATCTGTAAGTGCCAGCTCTTTTACATCAACCCCACCGATTTTAATGCTGCCGGAATCCACATCCCATAAAGATGCGATTAGCTTTGCGATAGTTGACTTTCCGCTTCCGGAAGGTCCAACAATTGCATTTACAGTCCCTGCTTTCAGTTCCATATTTACTCCATGCAGGATTTCTTTGTCGTGATAGCCAAACCTTACATTTTCAAGAATGATGGAATTATCTTTTGGAACATCTTTACTTTTATCCGGACGTTTTAACTCCGGCTGTTCTAAAATACCTGCTATCTCATCAACGATCACTCCGATTTTCCCAAGGTCATCTGTATAGGAGCCCACCGTGATCAGAGGCCCGACAATTCCCAGTGAGAGAATGATACAAATGACAAAATCAGATAACTCTAAGGTTTTATTCGATACATAATAGGCTCCAAAAGGCAATACTGTAAGAAGTGTATACGGTGTCACCACCATCATCAATGCATGATAGACAGAACATCTTCTCATCCATGAAATGAAAGAATCCGCATATTTCCTTGCCGCTTTTGTAAATTTAGCATAAGAGCTTTCTGTCTTTCCAAATGCCTTTATGACCTCTATTCCGTCAATATATTCTACCGCAGCATCATTCAGCTCCTTTGTGGTCTTAACCGTCCTTTCAAAACTTGGCTTATAATCCAGCATCATTCCAAAATATGAGAAAAGTCCAACAACAATCGGAACTAAAGACCAAAGTGCCAGCCGATAGTCTGTCAGGAAGAAATAAATCAGGATTACAACCGGTGCAAGCAGATTGGAGGTAAATTCTGGTACTATGTGAGCCAGAGTTGTCTCGATACTGTCAATTCTTTCCACCATGATATTTTTAAAAGTACCTGACGGTGTATCTTTCACATATCCAAGAGGTACCCTGGCAAGCTTGTCGCAACACGCTTTTCTTATATTTGCAAGTACCACAAAAGTTGCTTTATGTGACAATGACGTTGAAAGTGAATGAAACAGTTCTGCGATCACAAACGACAGTGCGATCAGGACTGCTTTTATCAGATATTTTTCAAACTCCTTTTCACCGTTTAAAAACAGTTTCACCACATCCGCAATTATAAAGTACGGAAGAATCTTAAAAATAACATTTCCTATTGCGAGCAATACACTCCACACATAGGCACTTCTTTTTTGTCCAGCCCATGTCAGTATCCAGCTGACTGCTGACTTTTTCTTTTCTTCACACGTATTCACTCCTTGTTATAGTTTTAATTTTGTTAGTCATCCCTAACCCTTGTATAATAAAATAGGTGGCATGCGGCATCAGCACCTGATATTATTTTCTTAAAATGTACCTTTCTGAATCGTAAGCCTAAAATTTAACGTTCCATAATCGCTCCCAGCCACCGGTATTGAATTCCCGAAGCTTGTGCACATTTCTCTTTGCAGTTTCCTTATCTATATCGTGCTCAATGATCTGAAATATAGATGAAAAAAATCCAGTATAGATCATATGCATGAGGCTTTCCCCGACAATCGGTATTTCAATTCCATCCTCCTTCATTTTCTTCACATATTCCAAACTGGATCTCATTTCCCTGTCTACCATATTGTGTATGAATGTCTCAAACTTTCCACTGTCTCCACATTTCAGCAATAATCGGAAATTATCATAATGCTCATAGATATAGTCAATCATCTGATCCATTCCGTCGCCGGATGTGTCCGACATATTACTGGTCTGTTCTTTGGCAGAAAGCTTTTCAAAATCCTCAACTACACGGTCGTAGATCTGATATATATGTTCTATATACGGATCTGTCAGTGCATCAAAAAGCGCCTCTTTTGTCGGATAGTATTTATAAAAGGCACCCGTTGTAAGTCCGGCATCCTTTACAATATTTCTTAAAGATGCCCCGGAAAAGCCATCTTTTAAAAAATGCTTTCTGGCTGTATTTAATATATTTTTCTCTGTATCTTCTGCTTTTGTCGACATCTTTTTCTTATTCTCCTGAACGTCTCTTCGAAAATATAACAGCGTTATATAGTACTGTTATATTTTAACTCATTCTATTCATTTGTCAAGTATACTTTTAGATTTTTCACAACTATTTTTCTCACCACACTCTGCAGTAAATGAGAAAAAAGAGACCCATACCATAAATGATATGAGTCTCAAAAAAGCCTATAAAATCAAGCTTTCTATTTAGAATTTGCCCTCATCAGCAGCCTATTCGATGGAAACGGCAACTGCTACTGTAGCACCAACCATTTTATTGTATATTGTCACGGATGAATTGCCGACCGTGTTTACGAGACAATTTTGTCGTGTTAACACGACATTTGTATCAGCTTCTGCAACGAGCTTTGCCTTTGTACTTCCTGCCGTTCCCCTGAGTCTCTGGTGCTTCCATCTTACGATGTACCCTTATATCTCTTCATTAAAAATAATACTATTCCTGTAAACAAACATAACAATGCTATCAACAAAATCCCCAGTAATGGGAATTTAAAAATATATCTCCACGAATCAGTAAAACACTGATGAAAATTCGAAAATTCAAATCCCTGATACATTTTTGCAAACAATGGCATCAACAAAGAAAGTATTAAACCTGTAATAATAAGCCCTGTCGCAACACATTTCCAAGCTAAATTTTTATTCTCTATTTTAGGACTTTGATGACTTTTTGCATTGGTATCAATATCATCATTCATAAGATAATCCAATGAGCAGTCAAAGTATCTTCCAAGCTTAACCATATTCTCCATATCAGGAATTGTTCCCATCTCCCATTTAGAAACAGCCTGTCTGGATACATTCAGTTTTTCTGCCAGTTGTTCCTGTGATAATCCATTTTGTTTTCTTAACTTCTGTAATTTTTCAGCAAATGTCATATCTTGCATCTCCTCCCTCTATATTTATGTATTATTATAATACATTTTTCATTCATAACATCTACCAACTTGACCTTGCAAATCCGCAATTTGAAATTACTTTACTTGAAATAATACGATTTATGAATAATTTGACTCCAATAAAAATGGTGTATGCCATACCCACTAAGTAATGCATACACCATTAAATTACATTAGAAATTACTTAAACTCAATAATGGAATGTTCTATCATTTTTGTAATTTATTTCTATACTCGCTTGGTGTCAATCTATATTTTTCTTTAAAAACACGATTAAAGGTTCTAAGACTTCCAAAACCACTGTCCATCGAGATTTCTGTCAGGGTATCATCTGTAGTTTCAATTCTCTGACAGGCATACCCCAGACGCGCCTCATTCACATATTGATTAAAACTGCTGTGAAATGTCTTTGAAAACAATCTGGATAATGAAAATTTGCTCACGCCAAGGTCATGTGCCATTCCATCAAGCGATATACTCTTATTAAAATTGGCAGAAATATATGATACGGTACGGTATATTATATCATCGCTGCCAATTTTGCTCTTTTCCACCAATTTCATCATCGGAATACATCTTGCAAGTATAATCTGTAAATAAGCTTGAACAACCCATATATCATTCTGCACGGTATCTATTATGGATTCCACTGCTCTGTACACTTCATCCGGAATAACATCACTTTTTACAACAGGATATTGTGGAGCATTATTCCTCAGTACATTTTCAAATCTACCAAAAATCATTTGTGGAGCATTAATAAAAACCGCCTCATTGACTTCTGATGAAAACACCTGATAATGATGTATAACATCAGGAAATACTACTCCTATATCACCTGTTTCCATGTGATACAGCTCCTGTCCTACACCAAGCTCTAATGTTCCTTTCGTAACGCATACAATTTCCATTGCATTATGCAGATGTGGTGGCTGGTGCCGTGGTTTCCGCTTTACTGCAATAATCTCTTCATTTGTATTTTCATACGTTAAATGCACTCAGATCATCTCTCCCATATTATACGATAATTATTCAATTCCTTTTTCTCTTCTAAGCTTTTCATTTGCAGCTTCTACATTCATCTTTGAAAGAAGAATTGTAATAA
>ENA-OQAS01000367-OQAS01000367.1-human-gut-metagenome-genome-assembly--contig:-NODE-367-length-23903-cov-2.468161_pt1 | contig 23903 bp, 33 predicted proteins | sample MGYA00242733_ERZ504523 | MGnify/ENA primary metagenome ERZ504523 (study PRJEB26092, sample SAMD00036239) | human gut metagenome | host: Homo sapiens | study: EMG produced TPA metagenomics assembly of...
TTCTGGAATTTATATCGGAAATAATTGGAAATGTGACGGAGCGAGATTGGATTTCCGGGGGCATTGGTTCCGCTTACGATTGTGAAAATGTTTTCGTCCTCTGCCGCAACGGGATTATTGCTTGATATCTATAAGGAATTTGGAACGGATTCGAGAAACGGAATGATCGCTTCAATTTCGATGGCGTGTACGGAAACGATTTTCTATACGATGTCTGTGTATTTTATGTCAGCAAAGGTGAAAAAAACCAGGTACACTCTTGCCGGAGCACTTATTGCAACATTTGCAGGGCTTGCAGCGAGTGTGTGGCTTGCAGCACTTGTATAAATAAAAGTTGTATATAAAAATTATCGAATGTTGTATTCAGATCTTTTTGAAAAATGTATATATCGCACAATAAAAATGACTACAATTAACAAAAAATGTGCAAAATCTTGACAAAGAATGGAGAGAAACATAGAATATAGTCTATAGATGGTTCGAATCCAATTTTTATACGAAAAGGAGCAAAACATGAACGCAGCAGAAATTATTAAAAAAGAGTTGGATGCAATTTATATTGGGAATCTGAGCACGGTAGATGACAATCTTACACTCCCGGAGAACGGAAAATATGGTGCTCAATTTACCTGGGAGACAGGGGAAGAAAGATTTATTGACAATACAGGAAAGGTACATCGTCCGCTGCATGGCATGGGAAACCGTAAGGTTACACTGACGGTTACTGCAACCTATGAAGGATGTAGTGAGTCAAGAGAATATGTGGCGACCGTATTGCAGGAAGCAAAAGAAAATATCGTAAAAGAAGTACGTAAAGTCGTCCTTAATGCACAGGTCGGTGAAGAAGCACATCTTCCGTCTGTTGTGATCGCATATACAGAAGATGGACGCCGCATGACAATGCCGGTGAAATGGAATACATATGAACCGGCAAAAGAAGAGACAGTGGTTGCAGTTGCAGGTGTGATTGATGGAACAGAAAAGGAAGCATCTGCAGAGATCCATTATAAAAAGGAAATAGTACCAGTAAAAGGACCGGAGAAAAAGGTGGATTATGTTCCACTTGGACAGGTTCGGTTGAAAGAAGGAACTCTTTATTATAAATACCAGAAGCTGATGGAAGAATATCTTCTTGGAATTGACGATGACAGATGCTTTATAATTTCCGCAAAGCGACCGGACTGGATACAAAAGGGGCACCTCCGATGACCGGTTGGGATGAGGAAAGCTGTAAACTGAAAGGGCACACGACAGGACATTATCTGTCAGGTATTGCACTTGCATTTGCAGCAACCGGCAATCCAAAATTTTTAGATAAAGTCAATTACATGGTAGCAGAGCTGAAAAAGTGCCAGGATGCATTTGCGGCAACCGGCAAATATCACAGAGGATTTTTGAGCGCATACTCAGAGGAACAGTTCGATCTTCTGGAAGTATATACTAAATACCCGGAAATCTGGGCTCCGTATTATACTTTGGATAAGATTATGTCCGGATTATATGATTGTCATGTACTTGCCGGAAATGAGACGGCAAAAGAGATCTTGGACTTGATGGGAGACTGGGTATATGACAGACTTTCCCGTCTGCCAAAAGAAACACTGGATAAAATGTGGGCAATGTATATTGCAGGTGAGTTTGGTGGTATGCTTGGAACAATGGTAAAAGTCTATGAGCTGACCGGAAAAGAAAATCATCTGAAGGCTGCAAAACTTTTTGAAAATGAAAAGTTATTCTATCCGATGGAAGAAGAATGCGATACATTGGAGGATATGCATGCAAACCAGCATATTCCGCAGATTATCGGTGCAATGGATCTGTATCGGGCAACTGGTGATGAGATTTATTGGGAAATCGGAAAGAATTTCTGGAATATCGTGACTGGTGGACATACATATTGTATCGGTGGGTTGGTGAGACTGAGATGTTCCATCGTGCAAATACAACGTGTTCTTATCTCACGGATAAGGCTGCTGAAAGCTGTGCAAGTTATAATATGCTGCGCCTGACCAGTCAGTTATTTGAATATACGCGAAGCGGCAATCTGATGGATTATTATGATAATACGCTGAGAAATCATATCCTGACATCAAGTAGTCATAAATGTGATGGTGGAACGACTTATTTTCTTCCACTTGGTCCGGGTGGCAGAAAAGAATTCTTCCTTTCAGAGAATTCCTGCTGTCATGGAACCGGTATGGAGAGCAGATTCCGTTATATGGAAAATATTTATGCGCAGGATGAAGATGCGCTTTACATTAACCTTCTTGTAGATTCCGTGCTGACGGACGAAAATGGAAAAACGATGATCGAACTTCAGAGTGTGGATGAAGAAGGTGTAATGGAAATCCGTTGCCAAAAGGATCAGAAAAAAGTTCTTAAAATCCATATTCCGGCATGGGGGCAGAAGGATTTTAACGTGTCTGTAAATGGAAAAGTTCTTGCAGATACAGCACTTCATGATGGATATCTGGTAATTGATGCAGATCCGAAAGCCGGAGATGTGATCCGACTGGAACTTCCGATGGAATTCCGTGTGTTGGATAACAAGTCTGATGCGGCATTTGTCAATCTTGCATATGGGCCATATATTCTTGCGGCACTTTCAGAGGAAAAAGAATTCCTTGCAGCACCGGCAGTAGAAGAAATTCATATGGTTGATGGAAAATTACAGTTTGAAGCGAATGGAATGAAGATGATCCCTCTTCCGGAAGTAGATATGGAAGCTTATCATGTATATTTTCATAAAGAATAAAAATAAGAAATAAAAAGCAGGAGTGTGCAGTTAAAAAATGTACACTCCTACTTTTTTGTCATATCAGTTATATCATACTTTTGCGAAGATAAGAGATTTAAATAAAATCTTCTTGACGGATTCTGCAAAACAGTGGATAATATTGCACAGTAATCACATGTGACAAGACAGTAGATTATACACTAAAAGAATGACAGGAGCAGGAGAAAGTTATGAAAGAGTTTCTAAGAAAGAAAAATATTATCTTTTCAGCGAAGCGATACGGAATCGATGCGCTTGGTGCAATGGCGCAGGGACTGTTTGCATCGCTTCTGATCGGTACGATCATCAGCACACTCGGAGAACAGCTTGGTATAGGAATCCTTGTAACAGTAGGCGGTTATGCGAAAGGAGCAACCGGAGCTGCGATGGCAATCTCGATCGGAGTAGCACTTCAGTGTCCGCCACTTGTATTGTTTTCACTGGCGGCAGTCGGAATGGCAGCGAATGAACTTGGAGGTGCCGGAGGACCTCTTGCGGTTTTGGTCGTTACGATTTTTGCAGCAGAATTTGGAAAACTGGTTTCAAAAGAAACAAAAATAGATATTATTGTGACACCATTTGTGACGATCTGTGTGGGGGTTCTGCTTTCACTGGGATGTGCACCGGCGATCGGAGCAGCGGCAAGTACCGTAGGAACTGCGATCATGTGGGCGACTGAATTACAGCCATTTTCATGGGAATTATCGTATCTGTGATTGTTGGTATTGCGCTGACACTTCCAATCAGCAGTGCAGCGATCTGTGCGGCACTTTCACTTACCGGGCTTGCAGGAGGTGCTGCTGTAGCCGGCTGCTGTGCACAGATGGTTGGTTTTGCGGTTATGAGTTTTAAGGAAAATAAATGGGGTGGTCTTTTTGCACAGGGAATAGGAACCTCGATGCTCCAGATGGGAAACATTGTGAGAAATCCGAGAATCTGGCTTCCGCCGACACTGGCATCCGCAATTACCGGTCCGGTCGCAACCTGTATCTTTCATTTGAAGATGAACGGTGCGGCAGTGGCATCCGGAATGGGAACCTGCGGACTGGTCGGACAGATTGGTGTGTACACTGGCTGGGTAAATGATATTGCTGTGGGAACAAAGGCTGCAATCACCGGAATGGACTGGGCAGGTCTTGTGTTGATCTGTTTCATCCTTCCGGCAGTACTTCCTGGGCAATTGCGATTCCGATGAGAAAATGTGGCTGGATCAAGGAAAATGATCTGAAACTGGATCTGTAGATTCAAGTGTAAATTATATAAAATGTGTTTGAGGGGCTATCCTGTGGGAATATTTTGGATTCTCACAGGATAGTTTTTGTGTGTGAAGCAGGATCAATCTAATAAATTTTTTTCCACCTCATCATATACGATTTCAAATGGTGCCGGTCCCACATCCAGTACCGCCCTGTGAAATTCTTTCTGGGAGAATTGATTTCCCAGGGTATCTGCCATTTCCTTTTTCAATTCATAAAATTTCAGGTATCCAATATAGTATTTCAGATAATTGGCAGGACTTCCAATGATCAGTTCGTAGACACTCTGTACTGCATTTGCATCATTGATTCCGTAATCGCTGAAAAAGCGGACTGTATCAGTTACAGACCAGCCGTCATAATGAATTCCCATGTCTGCAAGCGCATAAAGTCCAAGAATGACAGAACTGTTTTTCTGGAGAAGGGATGCTTCAGTCTTAGGGAGAGGTGCAAGGTAGTAGGACATCATTTCCGCATAGGTGGCCCAGCCCTCAACGTATCCGCCAAAATCAAGAATGCTCCGAATAGGATCCGGCTCAGAAGCAGAAAAATAGACAGTCTGGTACAGATGTCCGGGATAGCCTTCGTGAGCAAGGGTCGTGTAGAGATTCAGCCCTGAGGCGGTCTGTCCGTTGTTAATATAGATGACATTTTCCGTCAGATTGTCAATGGCAGGGATCATATAGAAAGCGGGACTTAGATAATCCTGCATGGATTCCGGAACATATTTGACCTGGAAATCAACATCAGGAATTTCCGGGAATGTATCTGTGATTTTAGACCTGAGATCATCCAGCATGGAATCAGGAGGTGTCTGCTCCAAAACGGATGCCTGGGTAAGTGCTGCGTCGGCAGGGAAGAGAACCTTCTGCATGGCATTTAGATCTTCCAGTATCTGTGCCTGGTCATCAGTCGCAGACGGGAAATGGATTCATTACAGCCGGTAGTCTGACGCACCAGATATTCATAGTATTTTTTCCATAGGGGAAATGGCTAAGTCCCTGTTCATTTGTTCCTTTTCCTTTCAGCGATTTGATAGCGGTGATCAGATTTTGATAAGCTGGATAAATCTCTTCTGTTACAAGTTTTATATTTTCTTTCCGAAAAGAATCTTTTTTGTTTTCAGGTAAAAGATCCAGTGACGCGATCCGTTCGCTAAATGTACTGATCAGATAATTCTCTTTACCCATATCGATAAAAGACTGGCAGGTGTCCAGAACAGAGTCAGCCTGGTAATCCGGCATAAAAAGACCGGAAGCAGCTTTTTTCTGCTCAAACCGGATGACAGAATCAAAATAGGCAGGCGTTTCTTTTAAGAGAGCCAGATAGGTTTCTACATCCTGTGTGTCGTAAAAGCTGTATTCCGAGAGCAGAACAGGCAGCTGGGTATGAATGCCGGATACGGGGCCGAGAGGCTCCTGATAAAGCAGATAATCTGTTCCTGTGGATGCATTTTTAAGATAGGTATCCAGGATTTTAAAGGTTAGTGCATTTTCTGAAGAAAGAGTGCCGGGATCAAATTCCTGCAGAGAAGAGAGAACATTTCTGACAGAAGCTTTCGCTGCAACGGGATCAGAAGAAAGACTGCCATATGTAGCCGGGATGTCCGCGATTCCATAGTCAGAAGGAGAACGCAAGGTATAGTGAAGACTGATGGTATTTGCGGATACTTCCGTCTGGAAAAGGCTGCGTGTGAAGGTACGGAATTGCCGGTCGGAAGATTCTGCATGCAGAGAGTTCCAAAATGCATTGCCAGACAGAAAAGAAATCAGAATGACCAGCAGACAACAGGGAAGGATCAGAAAAATTTTTTTCCGGTGTTTAAGAATTAAATGAAACATAAAACTCCAGAAGAAATGATGTTGTTTCTATGTATATGATTTTGATTCTGGAAATATGTATCTCAAACGAAACTTTACAGAAATAAAACAAGTGTCTTGTCAGATGTAAAGTACGGTGCTATAATGGGCACTATGCTGAAAAAAGATCAGAGATGAGAAAAGAGTCAGTAAGGGAGGATCACGTTATGACAACGGTGGAAGAGATACAGAAGCTTAAAAAAGAGAAGAATGCTGTCATTCTGGCACATTATTATGTGCGGCCGGAGGTGCAGGAAATAGCAGATTATATAGGGGATTCTTTTTACCTGAGCAAGGTAGCAACGAAGCTCCAAGAAAAGACAATCGTATTTTGTGGCGTTTCTTTTATGGGGGAGAGTGCGAAGATCCTGAATCCGGAGAAAACGGTTCTGATGCCGGATATGACAGCAGACTGTCCGATGGCACATATGGCAGATGTGGAGACGATCCGGAAGATGCGGAAAGAGTATGATGATCTTGCTGTTGTCTGTTATATCAATTCAACGGCAGCACTGAAAGAATACTCGGATGTCTGTGTGACATCTGCAAATGCAGTGAAGATCGTAAAAGAACTTCCGAACAAGAATATTTTCTTTATTCCGGATCGGAATCTGGCACATTTTGTAGCCGATCATGTACCGGAAAAAAATTTTGTTTACAACAATGGATTCTGTCCGACTCATGAACGGATGGAACCAGAGGATGTAGCCGAAGTGAAAAGGAGACATCCGGGGGCACAGATCGTCGCACACGGAGAATGCCGTGCAGAACCTTCTTGCGATGGCAGATTACGTGGGAAGCACATCAGGGATCATCCAGTATGTAACGGCAAGTGATTGTCAGGAATTTATTGTCTGTACAGAAGAGGGTGTGGGTTACAAGCTGAAGGAACAGAACCCGGAGAAGACATTCTATTATCCGGACAAGCTACCGGTATGTCCGAATATGAAAAAGAATACGCTGGAGAAGGTATTGCATGTTTTGCAGACTGGTGAAAATGAGGTTCACGTAGATGCAAAACTTCGGGAAAATTCCAAAAAACCGTTAGAGAAAATGCTTGAGCTTGCTGCAAAATAAAAGAACCGGAAAATCAAAAATAAGAAACAACAGGTGACCGGCTAAGAGAACCGGAGTTGGAGGGATAAAGTTGGAGATTAAGACAGATGTAGTGATCGTTGGAACGGGAGTTGGTGGAGCGTTTTCAGCACTGAATCTTCCGGAGGATAAACAGATCCTTATGATTACCAAGTCAGATCTGGAAAGCAGTGATTCATTTCTGGCACAGGGTGGAATCTGTGTACTTCGGGATGATGAGGATTATGAGGGATATTTTGAAGATACAATGCGCGCAGGTCATTACGAGAACAGGAAAGAATCGGTGGATATTATGATCCGCAGCTCGCAGGAAATTATTCATGATCTGATTGAATATGGTGTGGATTTTGCTAAAAAAGACGGAAATCTTGCATTTACAAGAGAAGGTGCGCATTCCAGACCAAGGATTCTTTTCCATGAAGATATTACAGGGAAAGAGATTACGAGTAAACTGCTCATGCATGTAAAGAAACGAAAAAATGTACAAATACACGAATATACAACTATGACAGACATAATTGTTAAAAATGGAAAATGCGCAGGTATTTTAGCGAAGACGGCAGACGGTGAAGAGATGAAGATCTATGCACAGGATACGATTTTTGCAAGCGGTGGAATCGGAGGAAGATATCAGCATTCTACAAACTTTCCACATCTGACAGGAGATGCGCTTGATATTTCCGGGAAGCATGGAATCCGTCTGGAGCATCTGGATTATGTCCAGATCCACCCGACAACTTTGTATTCTTCAAAACCGGGGCGAAGATTTCTGATTTCAGAATCTGTCCGTGGAGAAGGCGCAGTTCTTTATAATAAAGACGGAGAACGTTTTGTAAATGAGCTTCTTCCGAGGGATGTGGTGACAAAAGCAATCCGGGAACAAATGGAAAAAGACGGAACGGATCATGTATGGCTTTCCATGGAAAATATTGATAAGAATACGATCCTGGAGCATTTCCCAAATATCTGTGAGCGGTGCCGGGAAGAAGGCTATGACGTGACAAAAGAGTGGATCCCGGTTGTTCCTGCACAACACTATTTCATGGGAGGCATCTGGGTAGACAGCGACAGCAGAACTTCGATGGAGCATCTGTATGCGGTTGGAGAGACCAGCTGCAATGGCGTCCATGGGGCGAACCGTCTGGCAAGTAATTCTCTGCTTGAGAGCCTGGTGTTTGCAAAAACGTGCGGCACATAAGATTTCCGGAGTGGAAAATGCAGTAATCCTGTACTGTTCTGTAAAGAGGCAATATAAAAGAAAAAGATCTGTTTAGAATGAGGAAAAAAGAAATGAATAAGATTACGATGACATTGAATGTAGACCACCTGATAAAAGAAGCACTGCAGGAGGACATTTCCAGTGAGGACGTGACCACCAATGCGGTGATGAAAGAAGCGGTGACCGGAGAGGTGCAGCTGATCTGCAAACAGGATGGAGTAGTTGCCGGGCTGGATGTATTTCACAGAGTATTTGAAATTCTGGATGAAAATGTGAAGACAGATTTCTATTGTAAAGACGGTGACGAAGTGAAAAAAGGAGAATTGATGGGGATTATTACAGGCGATATCCGTGCGCTGCTCTCAGGGGAACGGGTGGCACTGAATTATCTGCAGAGAATGAGTGGAATTGCGACTTATACACATTCGGTTGCAATGCTTCTGGAAGGAACAAAGACGAAGCTTCTGGACACCAGAAAGACAACGCCGAATATGCGTATTTTTGAAAAATATGCGGTCCGTGTCGGTGGAGGATACAATCATAGATATAATCTTTCCGACGGAGTGCTTTTAAAAGACAATCATATCGGAGCGGCAGGAAGTGTGGCAAAGGCGGTGGAAATGGCAAAGGAATACGCACCGTTTGTCCGCAAAATTGAGGTAGAAGTTGAGAATCTGGATATGGTGCGTGAGGCTGTTGATGCGGGAGCAGATATTATTATGCTGGATAATATGTCGCCGGAGGATATGAAGGAGGCAATCAGGATTATTGACGGACGTGCAGAGACAGAATGTTCTGGAAATGTAACAAAAGAAAATATTGACCGTCTGACGTCTCTTGGAGTAGACTATATATCAAGTGGGGCACTTACCCATTCTGCTCCTGTCCTTGACATTTCGCTGAAGAATCTGCATGCTATTTAAGCCGGTCTGGATTCAGTAAGAGTGAAGACAGGATTTGGCAGACAGAAGAGGAAAGTCTGTAATATGTCAGGCACAGAGCAGAATTGCAGAAAAAGGAGAGTTATATCGGGATGACAGGTTCCAGACGAAGAGAAGAGATTGTCAGCAAAATAAAGAGCAGTGAGGTTCGGTACCCGGGAAAGAACTGGCGAAGGTATATGATGTAAGCCGTCAGGTCATTGTACAGGACATTGCGCTGATCCGTGCAGCCGGATATGATATCATTTCAACCAACCGGGGATATATTCTGAATGCACCGCATACGGTAACGAGAGTGTTCAAAGTCAGTCATACGGATGAACAGATGGAGGATGAGCTTTGTTCAATCGTGGATCTGGGAGGCAAGGTGGTAAATGTAATGATCAATCACCGGATTTATGGACATATGGAAGCACCTCTTGATGTGGCATCGCGGAGAAATGTCAAAGAATTCATGGAAGGAATCCACAGTGGAAAGTCCAGTCCGCTTAAGAATATCACTTCCAACTATCACTACCACACAGTTGAAGCGGATTCGGAAGAGACACTGGATCTGATCGAGCAGGTATTGAAGGAAAAAGGCTATCTGGTGTCAAATACGCCTTGACAAGTTTCTGATATCTGTGATACGATTTTTCTGATATAGGAAAAGCGATGATGAAGAGAGTAGGTCTTTTGAATGTTTACAGAGAAGTCCCGCAGAGGCTGAGAGGGATGGCTGGAGAAGGACTGAAGATGGCTTCTGAGCAGCGCAGGTGAACATAAGGAAGCAACGAATCAGTTTCTTGTGCAAGCATGCGATGGGTTCCGCCCGTTACAGCGGCGAGTGCAGATATAGACTGCCAAAGCAGCAGACTGTACCCGGTGAGATTCTTCCTGTGAGGGAAGGATGAAGAGAAGTGGTAACACGGTAATAATCCCGTCTTCTATATTTTATAGAAGGCGGTTTTTATTTAACAGGAAGTCTTTGTTAAATAAAGGCACTACGTGCCGGAGATGTACACTATTTTTAATTTATAGAAAAAGGAGATAAAGAATCATGGCAGACAAACCAAAATATTATATTACAACTGCAATTGCCTATACATCAGGTAAGCCACATATCGGTAACACATACGAGATCGTCTGGCAGACGCAATTGCACGTTATAAGAGAAGTCAGGGATATGATGTATTTTTCCAGACAGGAACTGATGAGCATGGACAGAAGATTGAATTAAAAGCAGAAGAAGCAGGTGTTACACCAAAGGAATTTGTAGATAACGTATCCGGGGAGATTAAGAGAATCTGGGATTTGATGAACACTTCTTATGATAAATTTATCCGTACAACGGATGATTATCATGAGAAAGAAGTACAGAAGATATTCAAGAAACTGTATGACCAGGGAGATATTTACAAAGGACACTACGAAGGAATGTACTGTACTCCATGTGAATCCTTCTTCACAGAATCCCAGCTTGTAGATGGAAAATGTCCGGACTGCGGACGCCCGGTACAGCCTGCAAAAGAAGAAGCATACTTCTTCAAGATGAGCAAATATGCAGACAGACTGATTGAATATATCAATACACATCCGGAATTTATCCAGCCGGTAGCACGTAAGAATGAGATGATGAACAACTTCCTTCTTCCGGGACTTCAGGATCTTTGTGTATCCAGAACTTCTTTTAAATGGGGAATTCCGGTAGACTTTGATCCGAAGCACGTAGTCTATGTATGGCTTGATGCACTTACAAACTATATCACTGGTATCGGATATCACTGTGATGGTGAAAGCGATGAAATGTTCAATAAGAACTGGCCGGCAGACCTTCATCTGATCGGAAAAGATATCATCCGTTTCCATACGATTTACTGGCCGATCTTCCTGATGGCACTTGGACTTCCGCTTCCGAAGCAGGTATTTGGACATCCGTGGCTTCTTCAGGGCGATGGAAAGATGAGTAAATCAAAAGGAAATGTACTCTATGCAGATGAACTCGTAGATTTCTTTGGCGTAGATGCGGTCCGTTACTTCGTGCTGCATGAAATGCCGTTTGAAAATGATGGCGTAATCTCCTGGGAGCTGATGGTAGAGAGACTGAACTCCGATCTTGCCAATACACTTGGAAACCTTGTAAATCGTACCATTCTATGACAAACAAATATTTTGGCGGTACTGTTACTGATAAAGGTGTGGCAGAAGAAGTAGATGCAGATCTGAAAGCTGTGACAGAAAATACGCCGAAGCTCGTAGAAGCAAAAATGGAAGAACTGCGTGTAGCAGATGCGATTACAGAAATCTTCAGTTTGTTTAAACGCTGTAACAAATATATTGATGAGACCATGCCTTGGGCACTTGCAAAGGATGAAAGTAAGAAGGACCGTCTGGAGACAGTACTCTGGAATCTGATCCAGAGTATTTCCGAAGGTGCAAAACTTCTGGAATCCTTCATGCCGGAAACAGCTGAAAAGATCCTGGCACAGCTTGGTGGCGGACATGTGGTAGAAAAACCGGAAATCCTGTTCCAGAGACTCGACCTGGAAGAAGTCATGAAAAAAGTAGAAGAGCTTCATCCAAAGGTTGAAGAAGAAAAGAAAGAGGAAGAAGAAGGAATCGACATCGAAGCAAAACCGGAGATCACTTTCGAAGATTTTGAAAAAATGCAGTTCCAGGTAGGAGAGATCATTTCCTGCGAAGCAGTCAAGAAATCCAAGAAACTGCTCTGCTCACAGGTTAAGATCGGAAGTCAGGTAAAACAGATCGTATCCGGAATCAAGGCACACTATACACCGGAAGAGATGGTAGGTAAGAAGGTTATGGTTCTTGTGAACCTGAAACCTGCAAAACTCGCCGGAGTGCTTTCAGAAGGTATGCTGCTCTGCGCAGAAGATGCAGATGGTAATCTTGCGCTGATGACACCGGAGAAGAAGATGCCGGCAGGAGCAGAGATCTGTTAATTAAATGATTGGATAAATAAAAACGAGGAGAAGAATCCAGGATCTGGAAACTTCTCCTCAATTTTTAATGTTGAGAATTGTCTGATTTTTTTTCATCTGTGATACTTTCTTCGCTGTTCAGCTTTGATTCTAAACCTGTATTCTTTTCTTTCAGTGTGGCAAGCTGGTGATTCAGCTCCAGATTTTGTGAGTACAGTTTTTTGTTCGACTGTTTGAGTGTATGTATTCTGCACATCGAAAAAATAAGGAGAATAGCAAGTACAATAAGAGTAACATCTTTCCACATTATTTTATTTTTCATAAACCTTTCCCTCCCGTTGTATCCTTTTTGCTGTGTAATCATTATACATCAAACCCGAAAATTTACCACTGGCAAAGTGCTATATTTTGTAGAACAAATAGAGCGAAAATTAGTTAAAAAGAAAAGAACCGGATAATTTCCGATTCTCTTCTTTTGCAAGTAATCTTTAAGTTTACAGAATATCAATATATTCTCCGGCAAGTGCTTTGTTCATACTTCTTACAGCACAGAATTTTCCGCACATACTGCAGGTATCGCTGTGGTCGTCTTCTGGTTTACGACTGTCACGGATTGCCTTTGCTGTTTCAGGATCGAGAGCGCAGGCGTACTGTGCATCCCAGTCAAGAACACGGCGTGCATCTGCCATCTTGTCATCAATATCACGTGCATGCGGGATACCTTTTGCAATATCAGCGGCATGGGCTGCAATCTTAGAAGCAATGATTCCCTGTTTGGTATCTTCTACGTTTGGAAGAGCAAGATGTTCTGCCGGTGTAACGTAGCAAAGGAAAGCAGCTCCGCTCATAGCGGCAACAGCTCCACCGATGGCAGCTGTGATATGGTCATATCCAGGAGCGATATCAGTAACAAGAGGTCCAAGTACATAGAACGGTGCGCCCATGCAGATACTCTGCTGTACTTTCATGTTGGCAGCAACCTGATCCAGCGGCACATGTCCAGGTCCTTCTACCATAACCTGTACATTATGATCCCATGCACGTTTGGTCAGTTCTCCGAGGCGGACAAGTTCTTCAATCTGGCATACATCTGTTGCATCAGCAAGACATCCCGGACGGCAGGCATCACCAAGAGAAATAGTTACATCATATTCTTCGCAGATGTCGAGAATTTCATCGTAATGCTCATAGAATGGGTTCTCTTCTCCGGTCATGCACATCCATGCAAAGACAAGACTTCCGCCACGGCTTACAATGTTCATTTTACGTTTATGTTTTTTGATCTGTTCGATGGTTTTTCTTGTGATTCCACAGTGAAGTGTGACGAAGTCCACGCCATCCTCAGCATGAAGACGGACAACATCAATAAAATCCTGTGCAGTAAGAGTTGCCAGGTCTCTCTGATAATGAATAACACTGTCATAGACCGGTACAGTTCCGATCATAGCCGGGCACTCGTGTGTCAGCTTCTGACGGAATGGCTGGGTATTACCGTGGCTGGAAAGATCCATGATTGCTTCTGCGCCGAGATTAACGGCACTCATAACTTTTTGCATTTCAATATCATAGTCTTTGCAGTCGCGGGAAACGCCTAAGTTTACATTGATCTTGGTACGGAGCATGCTTCCGACACCTTCCGGGTTAAGGCAGGTATGGTTCTTGTTGGCACAGATGGCAACCTTGCCTTCTGCGACAAGCTGCATCAGCTTTTCAACAGACATATGTTCCTTTTTTGCTACGGTTTCGATTTCCGGAGTCAGAATTCCTTTTCTGGCAGCGTCCATCTGGGTTGTGTAATTTCTCATGTTGTTTTGCCTCCGTTTCTTATTGGTTTGTGAGTATCACAAATCTGGCGTCAGCAAAACACGGACAGCGTACACGAAAAAAACCAGACACAGCCTGATGGGTACACTTCCAGTTCGGAATGATAGAATTGCTAACGCCTTTGTCGGAAAATTTCCGGCAATGAACAGGATTTTATTTGAAAATCTCTGCCTTTTATTACGCGATACAAGGTGGTGCCCCCGGTGTAACGCGGTTTCATTTACAGCAGAGTGCTGTAAGAATGAACGATGATTATGCTTCGCGGATCTGAGACATAACGCCGCCTTTTTCCAGAACTGTGATCAGGATGAAAGCAAGGATACTTCCTGCGACAGTGGAAATAAGGAATGGAACGACATAAACGAAAAGTCCTGCCGGCGCAATTCCCATCAGATACAAAGCAACCGGATAAGCGGCAAGTGCGCCAAGGAATCCGGTTCCGATCGCTTCGGCAAGGCAGGTAAGACTTAAGATGTGGCATTTTTTGTAGACAAGACCACAGCATAAAGCACCGACCATGCTTCCAGGGAAAGCCATAAGGCTTCCGAGGCCGAGCAGATTGCGGAGTAAACTTGCACAGAATGCAATGCCAACGCCCCATGCAGGACCAAGTGTCACGGCGGCAAGAATGTTGACCATATGCTGTACCGGAGCGCATTTGCTTCCGCAACCGGTACACTGATAAAGCTTCCGACGATTGCAAGCGCGGTGAGAACACCGGCAAGTGCGAGTCTCTTTGTTGTATTATTTTGTTTCATAGTAGAGTTCTCCTTCCTTTAAAAAAGGAACTCCACACCTGAGTGGAGTTCCTGCTGTCCGTAATCACGGAACACGTTGGCAGCGTGTTCTGATCTGTCATGTAAAAAATAAGAGATGCGGAGGCATCTCTATCAAATACATGGTATACATTCCCTCCGTTGGCATTATCCAAATCAGGTTACAGGTCGGGACAGATAAAATCCCCTCTCAGCCAGTTATCTCCAGCTCCCTGGTACATATGAACTTATACAAGTAGAATTATAGCGCGGCAAGCCGGATTTGACAAGAGGAAATGAAAAAGTATCTCAGAAAAGACATTGTGCAGTTACTGTTCACTCCCTGTCAATCACTCCGCTGATTGACACGGAGGATGCATGTTTGGCTTGAATGCATCTCGCCCCATCGCCAAAGGCGATTTAAAATGGCGAGATGCGTTGCTGGTCGCACATCGTGTGAACAGTAACATTGTGCAGAATCAGAGTAGATTTTTGTACAATAAAAGACGGACAGAAAGTTCTGCCCGTCCGGAATTTCATTACCGTCTTATGTAGAATACAGCAGAGATTAGCTGAGCTCTACTTTTAAAGCATCTTCCGGTTTGAATTCATTGTAAAGATCATAGATGTTGTGACCAGTAGATTCGCTGAGGACACGGCCTTCCAGAGAGTAGCAGCGGATGAAACGCTTTTTGTCGATTGCTGACCAGTGCTCTACATCCCAGCTCATGTATCCGTCTTCATCAGACTTCTTTTCTTTCAGGTATACATCAACCTGACGTCCGTCTACCATAATGTCTACAAGTTTCTTTGTGTCGGCTTCCAGCTCGACATTGTTTACAGTGTCAAATACTTTCATTTTAAAATCCTCCTATAATATCTGATCAGAATCTTCAGAAATATATTCCCCATACATTTGCAGATGTGATCTATTTGCACTATCTATAGTATACATAGAAGAAACCGGATAAGCAAGTAAAAAAAGTGACTATTCAGCGGCTAAGAATGTGTGGTATACTTAGAACATCTTAGAGCAGTCAGTAAAAAGAAAGCGAGACGAAGGAAATGATATTTGATACACATGCACATTATGATGATGAACAGTTTGACGGGGACCGGGATGAGCTTTTAAAATCGATGCCGGATCTTGGAGTTGGAACGATCGTGGATGTAAGTGCGACTTATGAATCCTGTGAGAAGGTTTTGGCACTTGCCGGAAAGTATCCACATGTTTATGCTGCAATCGGTGTGCATCCGGATGAGGTTGGAGAACTTAACGAAGATAAGATCCAGCACATGAAAGAACTCTGCCGTAACAAAAAAGTGGTTGCAGTCGGAGAGATCGGTCTGGATTATTATTGGGATAATGAACCGCATGAGGTACAGCAGAAGTGGTTTATCCGCAGCTGGAGCTCGCGGGAGAAGTAAAGAAACCAGTAATTATCCACAGCAGGGAAGCTGCCGCAGATACCATGTATATCATGAAAAATTATGCACAGGGGCTTGGCGGAGTTATTCACTGCTATTCCTATTCACGTGAATGGCTGAAGAATATGTGAAGATGGGATTCTATATTGGAATCGGCGGAGTCGTCACATTTAAGAATGCAAAGAAATTAAAAGATGTCGTAGCTGCGATCCCGATCGAGAAGATCGTGCTGGAGACAGACTGCCCGTATATGGCACCGGAGCCGTACCGTGGCAAACGGAATCAGTCTTCTTATATCCGGTATGTGGCTGAGAAAATTGCAGAGTTAAAAGAGATGAGTCCGGAAGAAGTGATCGCTGTGACAGAGAAAAATGCGAGAGATCTGTACGGCATCTAAGACGCAGGCAATGAATAATCAGGAGAATAACAGATGAAAACACCTACACTTGGAAATCCGCAGAATACCATTGAGATTCTGCAAAAATATAATTTTAATTTTCAGAAAAAATTTGGACAGAACTTTCTGATCGATGAGCATGTGCTGGATAAGATCATTCGTGCAGCCGAGATCACAAGGATGATTACGTGTTGGAGATCGGCCCTGGAATCGGGACGATGACACAGTACCTTGCCTGTGCGGCAAGAGAAGTAACGGCAGTGAGATAGACCGTGCGCTGATTCCAATTCTTGAAGACACGTTAAAAGAATATGACAACGTATCGATCATCAATGAAGATATCCTGAAGGTGGATATTGCAGCACTTGCAAAGGAGAAGAACGGAGGACGGCCGATCAAGGTGGTTGCGAATCTTCCATATTATATAACGACACCGATCATCATGGGCTTATTTGAAAGCCATGTGCCGCTTGAGAGTATTACGGTTATGGTACAGAAAGAAGTGGCTGACCGTATGCAGGTAGGACCGGGAACAAAGGATTATGGTGCACTTTCACTTGCTGTACAGTATTATGCAGAGCCGTATATTGTTGCAAATGTACCCCCGAACTGTTTCATGCCGCGTCCGGCAGTCGGCTCAGCAGTAATCCGCCTGACAAGACATCAGAAGCCTCCGGTAGAGGTTATGGATGAAAAGCTGATGTTCCGCCTTATACGGGCATCCTTTAATCAGAGGAGGAAGACTTTGGCAAATGGCTTAAGAATTCAGGAGAACTGAATCTTTCGAAGGAAGTCATTACTGCTGCGATAGAGAAACTCGGAAAAGGAAGCAGTGTCCGGGGAGAAGCACTGGATCTGGAAGAATTTGCCAGACTGACTAATATTATAAAGGAGGAAATGGAGCATGAGGTATGAAATCAAGGGTGATACCCTTCCGGTAGTGATCTGCCATCTGGAAGCTGGCGAGCGGATGATCACAGAGCGGGGATCCATGGCATGGATGTCTCCGAATATGAAGATGGAGACTTCGACAAATGGAGGATTTGGAAAAGCATTTGGAAGAATGTTCTCTGGAGAAGCGATGTTCCAGAATATCTATACCGCACAGGGTGGGAATGGACTGATCGCATTTGCATCCAGCTTTCCGGGTTCGATCAAGGCATTTGAAATCGGACCGGGGCAAGAATATATTTTTCAGAAAAAAGCATTCCTTGCTGGCGAACCGGGAGTAAATCTATCTGTTCATTTTCACAAGAAAGTGGCCTCAGGACTGTTTGGAGGAGAAGGTTTTGTTCTGCAGAAGGTATCCGGAAATGGAATTGTATTTGCAGAATTCGATGGACATGTGGTAGAATACGAATTACAACCGGGTCAGCAGATCGTGATTGATTCCGGTTATCTGGCAGCGATGAGTGTAACATGCCAGATGGATATCCAGACCGTGCCGGGACTTAAGAATATTGTCTTTGGCGGAGAAGGATTATTTAATACGGTTATTACAGGACCGGGACATGTATGGCTTCAGACAATGCCGATCAGCAGTGTGGCAGATTCATTGAGACCATATTTTCCAACAAGTAGTAAGTAGTTTACAAATAAGAAGAAGGGACGGGGGACGATGCTAAAAGTGCGTGTTTCCGTCCTTCATTCATACTTTCTGCAGTATTTGCAGAGTCTTTAACAGAAAGGAGTAGGTGTATGACAAATTCAGTGAACAGTGCGAAAGATCTGGATAGCATTCTGTTTGATATTTCGCCGAAAATCAAGGAACTTGCCGGATTATGTGAAGCGAATACCGGGATCGAAAAAGAACTTTTTGTAAAGCATGATGTAAAAAGAGGTCTCCGTGATGTAAACGGAAAAGGAGTCCTTGCGGGACTTACCAACATTTCCGATGTATGTGCCAAAAAGATTGTAAATGGCGAAGAAGTTCCGTGTGCCGGTAATTTGTATTATCGAGGCTATAACATCAAGGATCTGGTTCGTGGATTCCTGGATGCGGATCATTTTGGATATGAAGAAATTGCATATCTGCTTCTTTTTGGCGAACTTCCGACGGTTGTACAGCTGGATGGGTTTCATGAGACACTGACGGAGAGAAGGACACTTCCGCCGAATTTTGTGCGCGATGTTATTATGAAGCACCGAGCCATGATATGATGAACAATATTTCAAGGGCGATTCTGAATCTGTATTCTTACGATGAAAAAGCTGATGATACTTCAATCCCGAATGTTCTCAGACAGTGTCTGAACCTGATCAGTGAATTTCCAATGCTGATGGTCTACGGATATCATGCATACAATTATCGTCAGGGTCAGGATATGTACATCTATGCACCGGATCCGCAGAAATCCACCGCGGAAAATATTCTGATGATGCTTCGTGAAGACCGACAGTATACGGAGCTGGAAGCAAGGATCCTGGATATGGCACTTGTGCTGCATATGGATCACGGTGGTGGAAATAACTCTACATTTACTACCCACGTTGTCACTTCGTCCGGAACAGACACCTATTCTACAATTTCTGCTGCAATGGCATCGTTAAAAGGTCCGAAGCACGGCGGTGCGAACATCAAAGTGACGCAGATGTTTGCTGATATGAAAGAAGAGGTCAAAGACTGGGAAGATGACGATGAGGTAAGAGCATATCTGGAAGGTCTGCTTGCAAGGGAGAGGTTTGATAAAAAAGGTCTGATCTATGGAATGGGTCATGCGATTTATTCAGTATCTGATCCACGTGCTGAGATTTTTAAGAAATTTGTGGCTCAGCTTGCACATGAAAAAGGATACGATAAAGAATACGCACTTTATGAGAAAGTGGAACATATGGCACCGGAAATCATTGCCGAAAAAAGAAAGATGTATAAAGGGGTAAATGCAAATGTCGATTTTACAGCGGACTGGTTTACCATATGCTTGGAATTCCGGAGCAGCTTTATACGCCGATCTTTGCCGCAGCGCGAATCGTTGGATGGAGTGCACATCGTCTGGAAGAGCTGATCAATGTGGATAAGATTATTCGTCCGGCATATATGCCACTGGCAGAGTATCGAGAATATAAAAATTTAAATGACCGATAGTGTTGACAAACTGCTATGTAGTATGTAAAATAAAGAAACAACTGATATGTTCAAATGACATATCAGACATTCCAAAGAGATATTTCTCAAATTGTACGATATTGTGTAAACTAGACATCAGGAAAAAAAAGACTTGCGGAGGGTTGACCTATTATGGTACAGAAGAATATACGTTTTATGACTACAGGACAATTGATGACTTTTGTAATGTTTGCCAGAAGATGAATGCAGATATTACGGTAAAGGATGTGACAGGACGTTTCGAGATCGATGCCAAATCGATCGTGGGACTGCTGACGATAAGAATGGGAGAGAAGATGCATCTTCTGATCGAAGGCGAAGAGGAACATCTGGCCGACAGTTATTTTGAAAAATTTGACTGTACACCGGTTACGATTCCGTTCAGTTAAAGGCGGCACTGGATATGCCGGAGATATACGGAACAAGGAGCAGGAAGATGGAAGTTACCTATGATTATTACCGTATTTTTTATTATGCGGCAAAGTATAAAAGTTTTTCACAGGCGGCGACAATCCTGATGAGTAATCAGCCGAATGTAACGAGGGCAATCCACAATCTGGAAAGTCAGCTTGGATGCAGATTATTTATCCGGTCTAACCGGGGAGCAGAGCTTACACCGGAGGGAGAAAGGCTTTATTCACATGTTGCAATTGCATACGATCATTTGCATGCAGCAGAGCTAGAGCTTGAAAATGAAAAGAAGCTGGAACAGGGAACCGTAACGATCGGGGTAAGTGAGATTGCATTGCATTTGCTTCTGCTTCCGGTGCTGGGAGAGTTTAGAAGAAAGTATCTAAAATCAGACTTCGCATTTCGAGTTATACAGCACCACAGGCGATACAGACGGTTCGAAACGGACTTCAGATTTTGCGGTAGCATCTACACCGGCAGAGGTGAAAAAGCCTTTAAAGGCAATTCCGCTTCTTTCATTTAAAGAAATTCTGGTTGCGAATGTGGCGTACAAAGATATGTTTAAAGAACCGGTAAGTTTGAAAAAGCTGGTGGAGTATCCATTTATCTGCCTTGGGAAAAACACGTCAACTTATGATTTTTATACCAGATTTTTTCTGGAGCATGGAATTGCAATGACGGCAGATACCGAAGCAGCAACCATCGATCAGATTCTGCCGATGGTAAGACAGAATCTGGGAATCGGGTTTATTCCGGAACCGCTTGCACAGGAAGTGATCGAGCAAGGCATTGTCATTCAGGTTCCACTATTGGAAGAACCACCGGTAAGAGAAATCTGTTTTGTGGAAGATAAGAGCAGCCCTCACAGCATGGCGGCAAACGTATTGAAAGAGATGCTGTTTCAGGCTGGAGAGAAAGAGTAAACTTTATAAGAAAGAATTATTTTGACCGGAACCAGGTGATCATCAGATCAACCATCCGGTCATAACTTTTTATCCCGTCACTTTGGCCATTTGCTTTCAGGTAGTGGTCATTGATCTGACCAGATACTTCGGCGACCTTGCTGTCGTATCGCTTCCAGAAGCTGCTGTTAGCCGAAAGATCTGCCTTTACATTGTCAGAAAGCCTGTTGTAGATTTCCTCAAAGGTGTCGTAGTCGGCTTCATAAAGTTCATTGGTTGCGTAGATCCAGCCAAGAAGATAGCCGCTGTAGTTGAAGGCGGTATCGTCGGCATTTACACAGGCGAGAAAACCGATAAAATTTGCTTCTTCCTCCTGCATAAATCCACGCAGATGCGAAAGTTCGTGACAGATGGTAAATGGAAGATTGTAGGAAACCATTGCGGAGTTATAGTTTGCCTCAATGGTAAATGGTGAATAGATCCCGGAAAGATTCTGTACCGAGAGAAAAGCCGGAAATAAAAGACCTTTTGGCTGTGGATAGTATCCGGAAAGTTCAGGTAGGTAGCACCGAGGGAGAACATAGCAGCCCGTGCACGATCCTGCAGATCCTTACCCATATCAGCAAGACCGTCAGAATCCCGGTCTACAAAGTCAGAAAGTGTATTTAACTGATCGGTCAGTTCGTTGCATAAAGAGGTCAGTTCAGCCAAAGTATACTGACCGGATTCCAGGTGATATTTTTCTGCAAATGAAGTATGTCCGTAGTTGATTCCGCAGAAAAAAGTATAAATGGTAAACAGACATCCGCAGAGAAGCAGGAGTGAGGAACCGTAGCCGAGCCAGGCAGGGTTCTTTTTTTGGGCATACATTTTGTAAATGGAGCTGATCAGCATCCAGATCAAGGAAAGAAACAGAAGAATGACAAAAATATACAATCCAATTTCAGAAACAGAAAATTGGAAGATTCCAAAAAAGCGTCCGATGGACGAAACGAAAAGCGGGTAAATGGTGGAAGAATACCAGTCCGCGAATGCAGAGCTTTTGTGGCTGGTGAAAAGAGCAAGGAAACTTATGGCAAATAAAAGAATTGAAAAAATCAGTTTATGTAAAGTAGGGCGTTTCATAATAAATCCTTTCCGGTAATTGAGGATAAAAGTATGATGTACCAGAGAGACATTCGTGCAAGGCCGTAAAAGGTTTGAGTTCATTTGATGATGAATGGCCGTGACTAACGTTCTGTGCAGGTAGATATCCGGGCACACGGTACTGCATTTACAAATAAAATATGGGACGGAGGATAACCTTCGTCCCAGAATAATAGTCTGTAAAAATCAAAGTGTGGCAATCGGGCATGCCCGATTGCGTTCACTTTATGAGGGGGGAGATAGTTGTTTCCCAACTATCCATTTATTACTATACGATGAAAATGTGTCAAAAGTGTTAAGAAATTATAAAATCTGATTAAAAATATAAAAATGATAGGTTTATAGAATATTAAAAAAATCCACAACGCAAGAACCTCTCCATAATGGAGAGTTCTTGGTGTTTTATTGTTATCTAAAAGGAATGAGAGTAAAGTGCAGCAATCAGAATTCTGACTGCTTCTACTTTATGAGGGGGAGATAGTTGCTTTATCAACTATCTGATTATTAGTATACAGATAATTTGTGACAGAAATATGTTCAAACTCTAAAAAAAATCAAAAAAATATGAAGAAGAAATAAACAAAACAGGAAAAAATAAAAAAGGTGGGTAGTTAAATTAATTGTCATTAGCGCCAGGTAGGTGTCTGCTGGTGTGGTGGAAGGTGAAGTAGAAAACAATTCCTTTGGTGATAGAGGTAATTGTAAGTGCCACCATACACCATTCAGACCGAGGCTGGTTTGAGTGAGGATCATGGCAAGTGGGATTCTGGCACTGGTGAGGACAATGCTGATGATACTGCAAAGCTTTGTCATACCAAGACCGGAAAGTGCGCCGATGGTCATAAGCTCAATGGTCATAAAGGTTTCGCTGAATCCGATGATGATCAGATAGTTGATCGCAATCGCCAGAACATCTTTTTCGTGGAAGAAAAGGGAAGCAATCGGTCCTGGCAGGAATACGAAAGCACCGGTTACAATGAGTCCCCAGACAGCGAGGATTTTAAATGAAATATTATATCCTTTCCGAATACGGTCTGGTTTCTTTGCACCGTAGTTCTGACCAACGAAAGCATTTAACGCAGCAGCAAAGCCGTCAGCAGTGTTCCATGAAACAGATTCAATCTGTCCGCCGACTCGCTGTGTGGCAATGGCACCTGCCCCGAATGCAGAAACCATTCGTGTGAGAATCATGGAAATCATGCAGTAAATACTGCTTTGTACTGCTGTCGGAAATCCAATTTTAAAAATACTGATGTAGTATTTTGCAGGGAAACGCGATAGTACATGCATGTTTTGCAGAATATTTGGTTCCAGATCAGAGTGCATAATCCGAATCAGCATGACGATCAGAACCAGTATCTGCGAGGCCACGGTAGCAACTGCAGCACCAACAACCTCAAGCCTTGGAAATGGTCCAAATCCGAGGATCAGAATCGGATCCAGGATCATATTACCAACCAGTCCAAGAAGATTTGCCATAAGCGGTGTCTTGGAATCTCCCTGCGCAGTAGAAAGTCCGGTCAGAGTCAGATTTAAAAATGAAAACAGAATCAGTCCGCAGGTGATCAGTGTATATAATTTCGCAGCGGTATAAGTTTCTGCATCTCCGAGGTTAAAAAAGCCGAGCAGCGGATGAATAAACACGATACATACTGCAGCAAATAAAATTCCCAGTAAAAATGTAAGTCGCAGAGCGGAAGCGGCATATCCCTTGCCTGTTCATAGTCTCCACGTCCGCAGGCCTGTGCGACATTGACCTGTCCGCCCATTCGCGGAAGTGCCACGAGTCCTTGTGAGAGCCAGACGTACATTCCCCAACGCTACCCCGCAACGGCTTGGAACCAGCATGCCGAATCCATGCCATGTC
>ENA-OQAS01000368-OQAS01000368.1-human-gut-metagenome-genome-assembly--contig:-NODE-368-length-23774-cov-3.977841_pt1 | contig 23774 bp, 27 predicted proteins | sample MGYA00242733_ERZ504523 | MGnify/ENA primary metagenome ERZ504523 (study PRJEB26092, sample SAMD00036239) | human gut metagenome | host: Homo sapiens | study: EMG produced TPA metagenomics assembly of...
TTAACTTCTTTTACTGTCAAGTTAACTAATTGTTCTGCAAAAGCTTTCAAATCTGCCATTTTTGTATGATTTTAAATTGTTTTGTTACTAATTGATTATAAAATTGATTATTCGGCACGTTCGCCAGAGTTTTAAGAACTCCATGAATGGTGTTACCACCTGATTGAAGAGCAGAAATAACATTTTTCGCCGGTGATTGCAGCAATGCAATAATATCAGCAATAACTTCATTCTTACTCTTAATGTTGCAAAGAGCATCCAGTTGATTAGCACCTACATAGAAACCTTCTTCAGCATAAGCTGCTTTCAATGCAGGAATTTCCTCTTTGTATTCTTTCAACAACTTTGCAGGAGCGTTAGCTACTTCGCTAAACATTACTGAAGTTGTACCTTTTAAAGAATCGAACAACGGAGAGAAATCAACACCTTCCATGCTCATCAGAGCTTTGTGAAGCAAAGAATTCTTCACAACAACCAGCTTAATACCTGCTTTGAAACATTTTCTTCTCAGTTCACTTGTCTTAGCTGCATCCATAGCAGTTGTGTCAACCAAATAGAAATGTCCGTATTGCTTAACGGTTTCAGCCAACTGACCAATAATAACGCCTTTATCTTCCTTTCTCATGATTCCTCCTTATTGTTAGTTTTCTTCTACAGTTTTGGGATCAATCTTGATACCCTTACTCATAGTACTTGAAAGATAAATACTCTTAATATAAGTACCCTTAGCTGAACTTGGTTTCAATTTAATGATAGTAGCGATAAATTCTTTCGCATTATCACGAATCTGATCTGCAGTGAAAGAAACCTTGCCAATTGAAGTATGAACGATACCGCTCTTATCAACCTTAAAGTCAATCTTACCTTGCTTAACTTCCTTAACAGCCTTAGCTACATCCATAGTTACAGTACCACTCTTCGGATTCGGCATTAATCCACGAGGACCAAGAACACGACCCAAAGCACCGATCTTACCCATGATAGACGGCATTGTAATGATTACATCAATATCAGTCCATCCACCTTTGATCTTTTCAATATATTCATCAAGACCAACATAGTCAGCACCAGCTTCTTTTGCAGCAGCTTCAGCATCAGGTGTACACAGAACCAAAACACGCACTTGCTTACCTGTTCCGTGAGGCAATGAAACTACACCACGAACCATCTGGTTAGCTTTACGAGGGTCTACACCTAAACGTACGTCAATATCTAATGAAGCATCAAACTTAGAAAAAGTAATATCTTTAACTAACTGTGCAGCTTCTTTCAGTGAGTATGCTTTCCCTGCTTCAATTTTTTCTGCAGCCAACTTTTGATTTTTTGTCAGTTTACCCATTATAATTGAAGTTTATTAGTTATTACCCGGGAATTCCCCTTTTACAGCGATACCCATACTTCTAGCTGTACCAGCTACCATAGTCATAGCAGACTCGATAGTGAAGCAGTTCAAGTCAACCATTTTGTCCTGAGCAATCGTACGAACTTGTTCCCAAGTAATTTCGGCAACCTTCTTACGGTTAGGCTCAGCAGAACCACTCTTAATCTTAGCCAATTCAAGCAATTGAATAGCTACGGGAGGAGTCTTGATAACAAAATCAAAAGACTTATCTGCGTAGTAGGTAATGATTACAGGTAAAATCTTACCTGCTTTGTCCTGGGTTCTGGCATTGAATTGCTTGCAAAATTCCATGATATTAATACTTAGAACCCAAAGCAGGTCCAACGGGAGGTGATGGATTTGCAGCGCCTCCTTTAATCTGTAATTTGATTAGTCCAGCAACTTCTTTAGCCATTTTGTTTCTAATTTTTATATATTAATTATAGCGAAAGTCCAATGCACGTAACAGAATGCATTATTCTTTCTCGACATCCATAAAGCCAAGTTCCAGCGGAGTTTTACGTCCGAAGATCTTAACCATAACCTTCAACTTCCGTTTTTCGGTATTCACCTCTTCAATGAGACCACTGAAGCCACTGAACGGTCCAACGGTAACTTTCACTGTTTCTCCTACGGTATAAGGTACATTAAGTTCCTCACCACCTTCCTGAAGTTCATCCACCGTACCAAGTATACGATTCACTTCCGATTGTCTCAAAGGAACCGGATTTTCGGAACCTCCCAAGAAACCGATTACATTCGGAGTGTTTCTCAAATGATGAGCAACCTCACCGACCAAAGCGGCCTCGACTAAAACGTATCCGGGAAGATAACTTCTTTCTTTCACAATTTTCTTACCATTGCGAACCTGATACACTTTCTCGGTAGGAATCAACACCTGAGACACATACTCGCTAAGATCACTGTTCTTAATGTCAGCATCAAGATACTCCTTAACCTTGCTTTCTTTTCCACTAACAGCACGTAATACGTACCACTTTTTTTCAATCTCAGACATTTTATTCAATTAATTAGTGCGGATAGATAATATCCTCCATTACAAACTGGAAGGCTGAATCCATAAGAAAAACAACTAGCGCAATGAGTAGGGAAGCATATAAAACAACCACTGCGCTACTAGAAAGTTCTTTACGAGTAGGCCATGATACTTTATGGACTAATTCGTCATAAGATTCTTTACAATAATTTGCTACTTCTGAAACATATTCTTTCAAGTTTAGCACGGGAGGAGAGGCTCGAACTCCCGACACCCGGTTTTGGAGACCGGTGCTCTACCAACTGAGCTACTCCCGTAAAAATCAGTTCCCGGTGTCTTACGACCGAGACTGATCATATTAATTATCTAGTGATTAGTCAAGGAGTTCTGTAATCTGACCTGCACCTACAGTACGTCCACCTTCACGAATAGCAAAACGCAAACCTACATTCAATGCAACCGGGTAGATCAACTCAACTGTAATAGTTACGTTATCACCAGGCATTACCATTTCAGTTCCTTCCGGCAAAGTGATTTCACCTGTACAGTCCATAGTACGCAAGTAGAACTGAGGACGATACTTGTTATGGAACGGAGTATGACGACCACCTTCTTCTTTCTTCAAGATATAAACCTCAGCTTTGAACTTAGAGTGAGCCTTAACCTGACCCGGCTTACACAAAATCATACCACGTTTGATTTCGTTTTTGTCGATACCACGCAACAACAAACCAACATTATCACCAGCTTCACCTTGATCCAATAATTTACGGAACATTTCAACGCCAGTAACAACTGATTTCTTATCTTCACCCAAACCAAGAATTTCAACTTCGTCACCTACATGGATAATACCAGCTTCGATACGACCTGTAGCAACAGTACCACGACCAGTGATAGAGAACACGTCTTCAACAGGCATCAAGAAAGGTTTATCAATATCACGCGGAGGCAATGGAATCCAAGTATCAACTGCATCCATCAACTCCATTACTTTATCTTCCCATTGAGGAACACCATTCAAAGCACCTAATGCAGAACCACGAATAATAGGAGTATTATCGCCATCGAAATCATAGAATGAAAGCAATTCACGCATTTCCATTTCTACCAATTCCAACATTTCTTCATCATCAACCATATCACACTTGTTCAAGAAAACAACCAAACGAGGTACGTTTACCTGACGAGCCAACAGGATGTGTTCACGAGTCTGAGGCATCGGACCATCAGTTGCAGCACAAACAATAATTGCGCCATCCATCTGAGCAGCACCTGTAACCATGTTTTTTACATAGTCGGCGTGACCCGGACAGTCAACGTGAGCATAGTGACGATTTGCAGTTTGATATTCTACGTGAGAAGTATTGATAGTAATACCTCTTTCTTTTTCTTCAGGAGCGTTGTCGATAGAATCGAAAGAACGCAATTCTGAAAGACCTTTTTTAGCCAACACAGTAGTGATAGCAGCAGTCAAAGTGGTTTTACCGTGGTCAACGTGACCGATAGTACCAATGTTAACGTGCGGTTTCGAACGTTCAAATTTCTCTTTAGCCATAGCTTTACTTGTTATTTATTTGATTAATAATCAGCAATTACGTTATCAAAGAGCTGTTAACGAGACTTGAACTCGTGACCTCTTCCTTACCAAGGAAGTGCTCTACCACTGAGCTATAACAGCAAGAAAAAAAAGAGCGGAAGACGGGGCTCAAACCCGCGACCCTCAGCTTGGAAGGCTAATGCTCTATCAACTGAGCTACTTCCGCAAAAAACCAAAGACCTTTCAAGTCTTAAGAATGTGGGCAAAGATGGATTCGAACCACCGAAGTCGAAAGACAGCAGATTTACAGTCTGCCCCATTTGGCCACTCTGGTATTTGCCCAACTTACTTTCAAAGAACAACAGCTTCTCAGCATCTTTTCTTGAGCCTCTTGTCGGATTCGAACCAACGACCCCGAGATTACAAATCACGTGCTCTGGCCAACTGAGCTAAAGAGGCTTGTCATATCTAACTTCGCAACCATTCCGCCTTGAATGGTTAAGCGGCTGCAAAGTTAGATATTTATTTTAAATCTCAAAAACTTCGGTGTTTTTTTTTATTTACCGCGTAGTTTTTCTTTATATTTTGTCAATTGCTTAGAAAGCGCATCTACGCATACATCAACCGACTCTTCAAATGTATCACTCACCTTTTCTGCAAAAAATTCACCATTAGGCACCAGCACTTTTATACTAGCCTCCTTATTCATCGCAGTTTCAGGCTTTACAACTTTTAATGACACCTCCACTTTATTTATATCGTCACAATACTTTTCTAACTTAGCAGTTTTCTTCTGAATAAAATCCTGAAGTTTTTCTGTTGCATCGAAATGAATGGCTTGAATTCTAACTTCCATAAATACCTCCTTTTTTACGCTCTTGGATGAGCTTGTTCATAAACTTTTTTAAGTTCCTCAAAAGTCGTATGCGTATAAATTTCCGTTGTAGTCAGATACTATGGCCCAGTAATTCCTTCACTGCGCCCAACTCTGCCTCATTATTCAACATAGCAGTTGCAAAAGTATGTCTCAACACATGCGGACTTCTTTTTTTTAACGACACCACTTTTGACAGGTTCCGTTTCACTAAAAGATACACCTTTCCAGGATACATCCGTTTTCCGTTTTTTAGAACGAAAAACGCCTCTGCCTTTCCAGGCAACACTTCATTTCTTATTTTCAGATAAACAGACATCGCCCTTCGCAATTCTTCTCCAAAAGGAATTAAACGCTGTTTATTTCTCTTTCCCGTTACTTTTATCAGAAACGCAGAAAAATCGACATCCACATCATTCAGCCCTATCAACTCGGAAAGCCGCATGCCTGTAGCATAAAACATTTCCAACACCATTCTATCCCGACAACCTGTAAAATCCTCCTTAAAAGGAACATCATCCAAGAGTCGGTCCATTTCACGTTCTTTCAGAAATACAGGAAGAGGTTTCTTATTTTTCGGTCCAATGATTTTCAACATCGGATCCTCCTCTATCACACCTTTCTTTAGAAGGAAACGATAAAACGACCGGAGTGAACTCAGTTTTCGGTTTACAGAAGCAGATGTATATCCATTCTCCATCAGGTTCATCACCCAACCACGAACCAAATCAGCATCTACCGTTGTAAAATCGACTTCTCGTCTTTCCCCTTGAAGTATTCTTCGAACTTGGTCAAATCTATTCCATAACTAACTATTGTTTTTTCAGAATAGTTTTTTTCAAATCGAAGATAATCCAAAAAAGAGTCTGTCATCATAAGAAACGTCGCTTATCAATCAGCAACGAATATATGAAAAAGAATTCAATTATTCAAAGAATGTGCGAGTTTTTAATTATTCTTCTACTTGCTGAAGTTTCTGAACATAGATAGCACGTTCTCTTTTCAGCCTGTTCAATACAGACGGCTTGTCGAACTGCTGTCTAGCTCTTAGTTCTTTTACAACACCTGTTTTCTCAAATTTTCTTTTGAACTTCTTCAGCGCTTTTTCAATGTTTTCGCCTTCTTTTACTGGTACTACAATCATTGTTTTTAATTATTAAATATGTTGTTATTAATATTTTCCGATAGTCAAATTGCGGCGCAAAATTACACATACTTCTTTATTTACAAAACTTTCCGCAATTATTTATTTAAAATAATCTAGAAATCGTATCTTTGCTTTCTAGTACAAACCATTATAAACCTATTAAAATGAAATCGGAAATTATAAATAGAATAGCTAGTCTGCGCAATTTCATGCGTAAACACAAGCTTTCAGCCTTTATTATTCCCAGTACGGATCCCCATTCGGGAGAGTATATCCCCAAACATTGGGAAGCACGTAAATGGATATCAGGTTTCACAGGTTCGCAGGTACGGTTGTCGTAACACTGGATAAAGCCGGACTTTGGACAGATTCACGCTATTTTCTTCAAGCGGCCGAACAATTGGAAAACACAGGTATTACTTTATTCAAGGAACGATTACCGGAAACTCCTTCCATTGTAGAGTGGTTGGGCTGTGTATTGAATGCAGAAGACAATGTGGGTATAGACGGCTGGGTGAACAGCTATCAAGAAACAAGCAACTTACAGAAAGAATTAGAAAAAAACAGATACACTTAACCCTTGCTCCCGATCCATTCAATGAATTATGGACAGATCGGCCTGCATTGCCCGATAACAAAGTGTTTATACATGAATTGAAATATGCCGGTCTCAGTTACAAGGATAAAATCACTCAAATACGAGAAGCAATCCGTCGTAACAGTTGCACAGGCATTTTAATTTCCGCACTGGATGAAGTGGCATGGACCCTAAACTTACGGGGAAGTGACGTACACTGCAATCCGGTATTTGTAAGTTACCTTCTCATCACGGAATATAGTTCTACCTTATATATAATAGAGAATAAACTGTCAGATGAAGTAAAAGACTATCTAACAGAAAACGAAATTAAAGTAAGGCCTTATTCAACAATTGAAAAAGATTTAAAAGATTTTACCGGCAAGCTCCTGTTGTCAGCTAATATCAATGCCGCTGTCCATGCAGCAGCCTGCGCCCATTCCTTAATAGAAATAGCTCCTTCGCCTGTACTTTTTTTAAAAGCGATAAAGAATGAGACAGAAATAGAAGGCTTCCATCGCGCAATGAAACGCGACGGAGTAGCCATGGTTAAATTTCTCCGCTGGCTGAAAGCAGCTGTTTCTACTGGAAATGAAACCGAAATAAGTATAGATAAGAAATTATACGAATTCCGCGCCGGACAACCCCACTTCAATGGTATCAGTTTTGACACCATTGCCGGATATAAAGCTCATGGCGCTATTGTTCACTATGAAGCAACCCCCGAAACCGATATTCCCTTAAAACCTGAAGGCATGCTGCTGCTGGACAGTGGAGCACAATATTTGGACGGAACAACTGATATTACTCGTACTATCGTTTTAGGAGCACTCACGAAAGAAGAAAAAACAGATTACACATTAGTCTTAAAAGGATTTATCCAACTCTCAATGGCTCAATTTCCACATGGAACTTGCGGAACACAACTAGATGCGCTGGCTCGCCTCCCTATGTGGAAAGCCGGAATCAATTACCTGCATGGAACAGGCCACGGTGTAGGTTGTTTTCTGAATGTACACGAAGGTCCTCACCAATTCCGCATGAACCACATGCCGGCCTTACTTGTTCCAGGCATGACAGTAACCAACGAGCCCGGTATATATAAAACCGGACGCCATGGAGTACGTACGGAAAATACCATGTTAATTGTTCCGTCACAAGAGACAGAATTCGGCACTTACTATAAATTCGAGCCACTTACCCTCTGCCCTATTGACAAAGAAGCCATCCTGACAGATATGCTGAGCGATGAAGAAATAACATGGTTCAACCAATATCATGAAAAAGTTTACAATTGTTTGAATCCGGAATTGAACAACGAGGAACGCGAGTGGTTAAAAGAAGTAACATCTCCTTTAAAACGGTAGAAATTAATTATGGCACTTATAAAATCAGTGAGAGGATTCACTCCAAAAATCGGCGAGAACTGTTATTTAGCCGATAATGCCACTATTATTGGCGATGTTGTAATTGGAAAAGATTGCAGCATTTGGTTTAACGCCGTATTACGCGGCGATGTTAATGCTATCCGCATAGGTAACCGCGTAAATATCCAGGACGGCAGTGTAGTACATACATTATATCAAAAATCAGTTGTCGAAATCGGGAATGATGTTTCTGTAGGACATAATGTAACCATACATGGTGCGACTATAAAAGACGGCGCTCTAATTGGAATGGGCTCTACCATACTAGACCATGCGGTCGTAGGTGAAGGAGCTATTGTAGCTGCCGGAGCGCTGGTACTCAGTAACACCGTCATCGAACCTGGAAGCCTATGGGCAGGAGTTCCAGCCAAATTTATCAAAAAGATTCCCGAGGCACAAAGCAAAGAACTCAATCAGAAAATAGCCAATGGATATTTAATGTATGCTTCCTGGTTTAAGGAGGAAGAAAAATAATTCTACATATAAAGAAAAGTTAGTATTCATTTAAAATGAGTGATTATGAAAAAAATTATTATTGCCGCATGCATGGCACTTTTAGGTTGTGGTTCTGTTTTTGCACAACAAGGGAAACAAGCTATTGGTGGAAATCTAAGTTATGGAACTGAAATAGAGAGCGTTGGTATTGGTCTGAAATATCAATATAATATTACTGATCAAATCAGAATAGAGCCGTCTATGAATTACTTCTTTAAAAATGATGGACTTAGCATGTTTGACATCAACGCAAATATCCACTACCTTTTTCCCATAGCAAGCAATATTAGTCTATATCCATTAGCAGGATTTACATACACTAACTGGCATTTGGATTTAGGGAAAGCAGGCGATTACGATGTCAGTGGAAGTGATGGAAAATTTGGAGTTAATTTAGGAGCAGGTATGGAGTTTGACTTAGACAAAAACTGGAGTTTAAACTTTGATATTAAATACCAATTAATCAGCGACCTAGACCAAGCCGTATTCAATCTTGCGTAGCCTATAATTTCTAGTTAATAGACAAAGAAGGATAAAGTTGTTTTTAAATGCACCTTTATCCTTCTCCACCTTACAAAGAACATACCTGCTCTACCTATTTTTACACTAATCTACAATATGGCATACCATGAATAACATACGACAACTCACAAAAGATGAATACCCAAAAGCCATCGAACTATCTTGGCAAGTTTTCACCATCACCGGCAAAGAAGATTTCAACAATGAGGGATTGGAATTTTTCAAAAGCTTTATTTATAACAAAAAATGTATAAACGAAATCATATTTTATGGTAGTTTGACAATGAAGCTCTAACAGGCATTTTAGGTATAAAAAGTAATGGTAAACATATCTCCCTATTTTTTATCAAGCCAGAATATCACAGGCACGGATTAGGAAAAAAAAACTTTTCCACTACGCCTCCACCCTCCATCCTTCCATTGAAACAACGGTTAATTCTTCTACTTATGCTATTCCTTTCTACCAGAGTTTGGGATTTGCTGTCGTAGGAGAAAAACAAAATTACCATGGGCTCTGCAGTACCCCCATGAGACGCTATCATGCTGTATTTGTACAAAAGAACAAGTACACACTACGTACTTGGCAAACAGAAGACGCTCATTCATTAGTTCAAGAACTGAATAACAAAAAGATTTGGGACAATTGCCGCAACGTATTCCCCCACCCTTACAGGCTAGAGCATGCGGAAACCTTTATTGACCTCATCCAGAAAAAAAGAAGGCATTCATGATTTTTGTATTGAAGTTAATGGAAAAGCCGTAGGAATATCGGATTTACACCAGGCACAGATGTGGAATGCTTCAATGCTGAAGTAGGGTATGTTATCGGAGAAAAATATTGGAACCAAGGTATTGTAACCGACGCATTACAAGAAGCCATCTACCATTACTTCACTTATACGAATACAATACGTATATTCGCACTTGTCTTTGAACACAACCTTCCTTCCATGCGAGTATTAGAAAAGGCCGGCTTCAACAAAGTCGGAATAATGACAAAATCCATTTTCAAGAACGGTCATTTCACCAATGCACATCTTTTCGAGTTGCTTAAAAACGTTTAGTATCTGGAAAATGCCAAAAGAACTTACAATAAATGTTATATTACACATATTCATCCTTTGTCCGAAAGACATAAACCCACTCCTTTCACAGTCTTTATCTGTATCCGTTCATCATCAGCAAACAATTTTCTAAGTCGAGTAACAAAAACATCGAGATACGTGATGCAAAAAAATCATCCTCCGTATCCCATAGTCTTGAAAGAATAATATCCCGCCTCACTAGTTCATTTTTCTTTTTACAAAGCATCTGAAGCAATTTCGCTTCGCGTTCCGTCATTGTCTTTTGTACACACGACGAATGCTTTAATACTGCATGAACAGCATCAAATGTATAATTTTCACCAATCCGATAAATCTCACTTTCATTAGCGGCTCCCATTCCCCGCTTCATTTTCAACAAAGCACCAATATGCGCATCCAGTTCTTCGGCCAAAAAAGGTTTCTTAATATAATTATTCACCCCCAATTCATAACCTTTCACCACATCTTTAGGCGAAACCCTGCCCGAGGTAAAAACAATGGGAATAAATCCATCCGTTTCCCGAATACGACGTACCATTTCATAACCATCCATAACAGGCATCTCAATGTCTGAAATAATGATATCAAGATGTTGCTCCTTCCATATCTTCAGCCCTTCTTCGCCATTAGAAGCGGTCATCACCTCGTATCCACCTATCATATCCTCCAATCCACCACGAATAATATAACAAAGATTGGCATCATCTTCCACCAACAACAGTTTTATCATATCATCTTCCTCCTTAAAAAATATTTATTTCTTCTCCCCACTCGGCAAAAAAAGAAAAAATTCACTATACTCCCCTTCAATGCTTTCCACACACACTTTTCCACCATGCGCTTCAGCCACGCGAAAAACATAATTCAAACCCAATCCGAAGCCTGACGCACCGCCTTTACGGCTGCGGTCGGCAGCCGAAGCACGCTCGTACTTCTCGAAAATACGACTCTGGTCCTTCAACGGAATACCTATGCCGTTATCTCTTACCTTTATCAAATAAAAGTTATAGTCCTGACGCAAGGATGAAATCTGTATGTCCACCTCTTCACCTGAATATTTTATAGAATTGTCTACCAAATTACCGATAGCTTCTTTCAAGAATTCTTCATCAGCATATACCCATTCCGATTCCAAATGAAGAGAGAAATGTACTGGTTTATCTGCTTAGCAGTATATTTCTCAATAAGATCCTCTAACATCGGACGGAGTTGTATCTCCTTTTTCCAAAGCCTCAATTGAGCATTTTCCAATTTTGACAGCGTCAGCACTTTGTTAGTCAGTGACAATAAATGTTCACTCTCGTCTTCCAATATCTGAAAATGCTTCTCGCGTTTATCCGGAAAAATATCTAACTTCCTGATTTCAACATTCGGGTCCCCATCAAAATACAGGCAAGAGGAGTCTTCATCTCATGAATCATGGCGTATGAGAAATCCTCACGCATCCTAGCTATTTTATTCTGATGAGCAATAATACGAATCTGATAAACAAGACAATAGACGATCATTGCCATCATCAAGACAGTAGCAATGAGGAGCAAGGTCATCTGCTGGAAAATAACCCAATAAGGATTAACAATAAAAGCCTGAAGATTCTCCGTACATTTATAATTGATAGGTTGTAATCCGGTTTTCAACAAGCCATAATCCCCTACCTGTATGGAACGGGAACTTCTAAGAATATTCCCCAGCGAATCTGTCACACAAGTTATTACTTCTGCATCCAATCCTTCGGCAGCAAGGCCTGTCCGATAAATAGAATCTAAACTTGACAAAGAAACAGACAATTTATAATCCCTCTTGACAATTTCTTGCATGGAAACCTGCATATTGGACATCAACCATTGGTTCACATTTTTATCCCCTCTGCCATCCTCAAAAAAATCATAATCTTCATCCAGATTTATTCTAACCATAATGGAAGTATCTTTGTCCTTATACTTCTTTTGCAAAGAATCTTGATATACTTCCATGCGATAAAACACCTCACGCATCGTTGCATCTCTAAATACTTCATTGCTTCTGAACTGTATACTTTCCTTAGTTAGCTTATAGGTATTTACAAGCCAAACGTACTGCAAACAGATGATTGCCAACAGTCCGATACAAGCTACCCAACGAATATGTTTGATTGTCATACACTTATATCCTATCCATACTTTGTTAACATTGTGTTAACCTGCCATTAACCACGTAAGGAAAAAAGTCTCCCTACTTTTGTTTCGTCAAAGTTAAAGAAAATATTAAAAACAAATAGATATGAAAAAGCAAAATTTTATCATCACATCGCTATTTTTATTTTGGGTTATAGGAACAACCACTGCACAAACCATTACCGGAAAGGTTACAAACATCCATGCACAAGCCATTGACGGTGCAACCGTCATCCTACAAACCATTGATTCTACTTTTGTGGACGCCGTAATCACAGATACCACCGGTTACTTCAGGTTCAACCGGCAACCAGCATCTTATCGGCTGATTTTCCAACACATCATGTACGAAACCCTCTTATTGACAACTACAGGAGAAGACGCAGGCACGATTACCCTGAAAAGTAAAGATTATGCTTTGGACGAAGTTATCGTCAAAGGGGAACGCCCTCTTGTAAAAGTGGAAGAAGGAAAATTATCGTATGATCTGTCACAACTCACCACACATAGAATCGTGAACAATGCTTATGAAATCCTTCAGCAATTACCCGGTGTACAGGAAATAAACGGCAACCTTTCATTAGCAGGCACACACAATCTGAACATTATTTTAAACGGAAGGCCCACAACAATGAGTCACGAACAGTTGACCATTTTATTAAAAAACACTCCGGCTTCACGTGTAGAAAAGGCAGAAATTATGTATAGCACACCGCCGCAATATCATGTAAGAGGTGCTGCCATCAACTTACTTTTGAAAGGTTACCGTCCTGAAGAAAGTGGGTTGCAAGGAGAAGTTAACGCCGGATATCTATACAATTACAGAAGTGGCACACAAGGAGGAATCAGCCTGCTTTACACCACTCCTAAATGGAATATAGACTTGCTATATAATACCCATTATGAACAAAACAGACAAACAACAGATACGTACTCACATCACACCTTAAAAAATAATATATATGATATCTGTCAACACAATGATATTGACAGGAAAGGAATAACACATTATGTACGAACAGGCGCTGAATATAAATTCAATGATAATGCTCATATCAATCTAGCTATACTGGTGTCTTCAACCCTAACAACGATAATCATTCATATTCCGACGGGAACATCACAACCGCAGACAACCGGACAAAAAAGGAGACTCGAATGCACAATATCGCTTTAGATTATCTCTCTAGCTTCGGTATGAAAGCTGGAATAAACTATACCTCCTACCATTCCGAAAGTCATCAGCAATTCACCAACAAAGACAACAAGAACCAAACAAGCGAATTTCACACGACTAGCGGACAAACAATAGACCGCTGGAAAATATACGTAGACCAGTCACACACACTACCACGAGAGTGGACCTTAAACTATGGCACCTCTTTAACTTATGCCAGTGACCATAATACTCAGTTCTATCATACCCAAAACGGAACAGACATGAGCGAACTCAATACAAACAATCGTTATAATGAATATACATATGACTTCTACGTCGGATTCAGCAAAAACATGGGAGAACATTTGTCTTTCAGCGCGTCCATAACCGGAGAATATTACAAAACGGCCCGTTATCATGCATGGGCGGCTTATCCTACAACTGAATTAACATACGTAATGACCCCAGCACATATTCTACAACTTTCATTCACATCAGATAAGTCCTATCCCAGCTACTGGGATCTGAGCGAAAGTACCGGCTATATAAGTGGTTATGAAGAAGTACAAGGCAATCCAATGTTAAAGCCATCCACCGATTATTCCGCAAATCTGAATTATATTTTAAAGAACAAGTATATCTTCAGCCTGGCTTATGATTATCAACCCGATTTATTTCAGCAACTAGCCTATCAAAGCACAGAACGCCTGGCTTTGATTTACAAAACCTTAAACTGGGATTATCAGCAAAGTTTCTCAGCCACGACTATCATTCCCTTCAAAATCGGACATTGGTTGGACAGTCACGTCACACTGCAAGCTGAATACCGTCAAGCAAAATGTAACAAATTCTTCGATCTTTCCTTCAACCACAGCAAGTGGATCGGACTCGCCATGTTACAAAATAATATAATACTTCTACCAAACCGGATATTCGCATGGAACTGACCGGACTTATTTGAGCCCATCTATCCAGGGAAGTTATGATTTAAATCATATCTGGGCCATCCATACCGGAATACGTTGGAACTTTGCCAACCAAAAAGCAAGTATCCAAGTGAAGGCCAATGATCTGTTCAATTCGATGGAAGGCAACATAGATGTGACACTACGTAATAAAGGACAATACATGGACATGCACACCAACAACTATTCACGCAACATAACTTTATCCTTTACCTACAAGTTCGGAGGGTATAAAGAAAAACAGCATAAACCAATAGATACTTCCCGGTTCAAATAAAGCATCATCAATGGTATCATGATACAATAATGAGGGGCAGATTCGTACATCCGCCCCTCATTCGATTATTTCATAACAGAAGTATCTTACTATATTCAGACTGATTGTTCAATGTCTCAATAGCTTTTTTCAAATCAGGATCATCTTTCAAGCGTTGCAATATCGCGCCACGTTGGAAATAATAACGTTTCAAAATCTCCTGAGCAATAGCATCTTTTATCTCTTTCGAGAACCTGTCCAGCTCATGATCCAAATTATGCGTCAATTTCGTTTCCAAAGCGGCAAACTCCTCTTTTGCCCCATCCATATATCCTTCAAACTCCGCTATTTCTTTCAAGTTCTTCAGCATCTTCTCACTTTGACGGTCATAAGTAAACTTACGCTTATGTAACATCTTCTTAAAATCAACATAGTCAGCATCTGTTATTGTAAAGTCTTTCACTTCCCCTACCTGAGAATGCTTGATACAATATTGGGTAGCATAATCAAAAATCATATCATCATTAAGCAGATAAAACATAATGTTTGGGAAATTTTCAACTTTCACCTCCACATCCGGACGAATACCGCCACCATCACGCACTTCACGTCCGGCTGCTGTATGGAATACATTGGTCAGGCTGTCCGGAGTACGAGCCACCGACCCGTCAGCATTACGTTTAGCGTAATCAATGGCTTGAATGCATCGTCCGCTGGGAATATAATACTTTGCAGTAGTCACTTTCATGCTACTGTTATAAGGCAATTCACGAGGTACCTGTACCAACCCTTTACCATACGTACGGCTTCCTACCACAATAGCCCGATCAAGGTCCTGCAAGGAACCTGAAACAATCTCGGATGCCGAAGCTGTAGAACCGTCCACTAGCACAGCCAGCGGAATCTCTGTATCTACCGGTTCATTCATTGTTTTATAAGTGGTACCAGCTTGTTTAATCTTACCTTTTGTTACCACAATCTCTTTCCCTTTCGGCACAAAGAAATTCACTACATTCACTGCTTCCCCCAACAAACCGCCACCATTGCCACGCAAATCGAGAACAATAGATTTAGCACCTTGCTGTTTCAATTCTATCAATGCCTTCTTTATATCTTTTGAACAGTTCTCTATAGCAAAAGTACTGATAACGATATATCCCACATTATTGCCTACGATTCCATAATAAGGTACAGGTTCGTACGATGGTAGAACGGGTTATTTTAAATTCCATTGGCACATAAGTACTATCAGAAGTAGGTCTCTCAACTTTCAACACACAAGTTGTTCCCGGCTCACCACGCAAATTATCACTGACATACGAGGTCAGATCATTGGGAATTCTATCTCCCTGGGCCATATCTTTTCCATTGATCTCCATGATGATGTCACCGGCTTTCAGTCCTATTTCGGCAGCAGGGCTTCCTTCGGAAGGTTCAATAATAGCCACACGCTTTCGGGGAGTATAATAACGTATTACCGATCCGATACCGCCAAACTTTCCGCTAGTCATTTCCTTTAGTGTATTATCTTCTTCAGGATAATACTCCGTGTAAGGGTCGGTCTGCGCCAACATAGCATCAATACCATATTTTATCACTTTCTCAGGATCAATAGTATCAACATAAAACATATCCAATTCCTTGAATATCGCATTGAAGATATCCAAGTTTTTTGCTATCTGGAAATTACGGTCATCACCTTTATTAAAACTAAACAAAGCGCTACCTGTCAGGCCCACGCAAATCATTAACAATATTTTCTTACTATTCCACTTCATCACTTTATGTATTTGTGAACCGCAAATTAATACATTATTCTATTCAAGCCTGTAGAAGGGCCTCTATATTTAACTTTATTTCGTCCCATTTTTTCTTTGATAAGGTTGTACCCACCACTTGTATCACATTGGATGCTAAAATAGAACCTATAATGGAACACTTCTCCAAAGAATAACCACAAGTCAGTCCATACAGAAAACCTGCTGCATAATAATCTCCCGCGCCAGTGGTATCCACGACTTTTTTACCGGAGGTACCTCTAGTTTGATGCATTCCGTACCTTTCTTTATACATGAACCTTGGGCACCTAGTTTTACTATTACAACACTGCATTTAGAAGCAATTTCATTGATAGCCCCCCATGCATCCTTGCCTGTATAAGCCTTTGCCTCTTCCTCATTAGCAAAAACAATATCCACGTATTTAGTTATCAAAATATCGAAGAATTCCAAATCCCCTTCCACAATATTATAACTGGCCATATCCAAACAGATCTGCAATCCAGCCTTCTTTTCCTAATTGCATAGCACGAAGAATCAATTCATGATCCTGTACCAAGTATCCTTCTATATATAGATATGCATACCCCTTAAACATATCCAACGTCAGATTTTCGGCTTTCATAGTAGCAGCAGCTCCCAGATAAGTTCCAAAAGTACGTTCCCCATCCGGTGAAATGAAAGTAGAAGCCACTCCTGTAGGCAAATCACCGGCGAGCAATTTCATGTCAATTCCCTGCTTCAAACCGTTTTTTTTAAAATATTGCCCAAAATCATCGTTTCCTATCTTTCCGATAAATCCCGGGTGTGCCCCTAGGTTAGCTAACGCCAAAACTGTATTTCCCGCACTTCCCCCTGTAGCTTTATGCGTTTGCATACCAGAGTATTTACCACTGATTTTCAAAAACTTATCTTCATTTATAAGTTGCATGCTTCCTTTGGGCAAACTCATCTCATCTAGTAGCGAATCATCTTGCAAAGTAACAAGAACGTCAACCAATGCATTGCCCATTCCAATTATTTTATCCATTTATCTAAAATTTTTCTGCAAAGATATTGCATATTTCGGAAAAACCTATTATCTTTGCACCGCATTTGAGAGAAAAACCTTCTTCGTTAGCTCAGTCGGTTAGAGCATCTGACTGTTAATCAGAGGGTCCTTGGTTCAAGTCCAAGACGAAGAGCACAAAGGTTCGCAGATAGCGAGCCTTTTTTGTTATCATACATATCATAAAAGCCTTCATCACATTCTTTTGTAATTCCATTGTAATCTCCAGCCGCCATTTTCCTTATATTACTCTCAGATACAAGATTTCCACTCAAATGTTTTGGAACTATCTTACTATTATTTACATTTGTTGGGAAACAATTACTAATATGAAAACGCACATTATAGCACTTCTTCTACTTACAGGAGGAGTATTGAACTTATTTGGAGAAAACTTACATAACTTTTTCAACCGATATAATTTCAGCTTCATTACAGAAGATACTGGGTTACCCCATAACTTCATCAATGATATTTACAAAGACACTCAAGGATATATCTGGGTAGCTACTAATAATGGAATAGGACGGTATAATGGCTATCAATTCATTCATTATAATTCCCAATCCCACTCCATTCGCTTGAAAAACGACTACGTGCATAAAGTCTGTGAGGATAAGTTTCAACGACTCTGGATAGGGTCGGAAGAAGGAATAGACCTCATTGACTTGAAACATTATACACAGATAGACACGGACAAAGAACTGCCTGCCGAATTGAAATCTCTAGCAAGTAACTACATTGCATCCATCTATCGGGACAAGCAGGACAATCTGTGGATATCGACAGACAAGAATCTATGGTATCTGGAACTAGGCGTAAACGGGCAAATAAAAGATTACTATAAACTGAAAAAAGATACAGAATCCCCCATCCACGCTGTTATTGACCTGCAAGAATACATCTGTGCAGGCATAGATAATCATGTATGCCGTATTGAAAAAGGAAGCAACCACTTACTGAAAACCAGCATGGTATCGGAGCTGCTGAAACCCTTTTCAGAAGACTGGAGAATTCTCTGCATGGAAACTGACGGGGAATTGTTATGGATAGGAACCAATCGCGGACTCTTCAAGTATAACCATACCCGGCAGAGTTTGAAACGGTACCGTTACTCCAATCATCGCCCCGGAATGCTAAGTCAAGCCTATATAACCGGAGTTAAACTGACTAGCAAAGGAGATGTCATCGTTTCTACTCTGAACGGACTCAATGTATACAATCGAGATACCGATACTTTTACTTATATCCGCCAAAACAATGAAATGCCTGACAAGTCGTTGAACTGTAATTTCATCAACTGCCTGCTGACCGACAATGAGAATATCTGGGTAGGGACCGAGATAGGAGGAATCAATTTATTGACTCCCAATTGTCTGCAAACGTATGTGTGGCAATATAACTATCTTCGAGAAACCTCTCTTTCCCCCAATCCGGTCAATGCCATCAGCGAAGACAAAGACGGAAATCTATGGGTAGGAACAGTAGAGGGAGGACTCAACAAAAAGAGCAAAGGCAGCGATGAGTTCATTCATTATACTTTTGACCAGAACAATCCCACTTCCATCAGTAACAACTCTATCCGTGGCATTCTCATTGATTCCGAAAATCATTTATGGGCATATACTTGGGGAGTCGGAATCAATGAACTAAATCTGAACATCCCCCATAACCAAACTTTCCAACGCCATATCCGGGAAGACTCCATAGGACTGGAAGGAGATTTCCTGAGCAGCGCCTGTGAAGACACCATGAACAATGGTTTATGGTTTGGTACTACCAGAGGGCTTCATTTCTACCATAAAAAGACCAAGCGTTTCACCCGGGTCTTGTTTGACCGTTCCGACAATGAATTCGATGCGGTAGGGTCCATCATTATCGACCGCAAGAAACGCCTTTGGATGGGAACATCTGAAGGAGTTTTCATTATGGATTTACACTCGTTCTCCATTTCCTCCGCACAATTCAGCTATACCTATTTAAAACATAAACTGACGGAACCCACTTCATTGCAATTAGAAAAAATAAACTGTATCATAGAAGATCATAATGGTACCATCTGGCTGGGGGCAAATGGGAACGGACTATATCAACTAGCGGAAGAAAACGGAACACAGTTCACATTTCATAACTACACCCGCAAGGACGGGTTACCCAATAATACCATTATAGGTATTGTGGAAGATAAAACGGGACATCTGTGGATGTCCACCAACCACGCATCGCCCAACTGGATACACAAACCATGACTTCACCAATTATACAAAAGAAGACGGACTGCCCAATAATCAGTTTTATTGGAACGCATCTTATTATTCTCCCCAAAATAACCTGTTATATTTCGGTACTATAAACGGATTAGTCGCTTTCACCCCCGATATAGCCAAGACAAAAAAGCAGGATGCCAAAGTCAAACTGACCTCAATCAGTGTCGCCGGTACATGGTCTATCCTCCAGCAGACGGAAAAACTCCCTGCGCGGTAACAAATTTACATACCATCCGTCTGCACGAAAAAGATCATGGTTTTTCCATCGAGTTTTCCACCTTAAACTATGGAAACTGTAACCGAGTGAAATATGCCTACCGCTTGAAAAATTATGAGAATGAATGGACAGAAACCCTTCCTGGCGAACATACTGCTAGATACAATTTCGTTCCCTCCGGAAAATATGTGTTCCAAGTCCGTGCCACAGACGAGAAAGGACATTGGTCCGATAAAATAACGGAAGTCAAAGTAACCATCACTCCTTATTTCTATAAATCCTGGTGGTTCTATTTATTGCTTGCCATTCTGATCACCGTAGGCAGCTATTATTTTTATCAATGGAAAATAAGTCTGTACCGTCAACAGAAAAAACAACTGGAAAAAGAAGTAGCCCAACGCACCCATGAGCTAGAGTTACAAAATAAACAACTAGAAATAATGGCACGACACGTCGAGGAGGTAACGGAAGAAAAAATTGCTTTCTTCACCAATATCACTCATGAATTCCGGACACCAGTCACTTTAATCAACGGTCCCATCCAACGCGCCCTTGACGAAAGCCATGAGCCGGAAGTAAAGAAACAGCTACAAATAGCTGAACGGAATTCCAATTATCTGCTATCACTAGTCAATGAATTAATGGACTTCAGAAAGTTAGATGCAGACAAAGTTGTATTAAATAAGACAAACGAAAACTTTATCCGCCTTATACAAAATATATTAATGCCTTTCGAAGTATTTGCCCATGAACGGAACATAAACATCATCACCTACTTCCGGCTCTGTACCCCGTTTTGGATATTTGATGTTGAATATATGCGCAAAGCCATTATTAATCTGATATCCAATGCTGTTAAATTCACTCCCGATTATGGAAAAATAAGTTTGTATGTGGCTTCCCTTACCGACAAAAACAACCATACCTGGCTGTTCATAGATATAAAAGATACAGGTAATGGTATCGTACCCGAAGATATAGAACGTATTTTCGAACGCTTCTACCAATCCAAAAGAGCATCAAATATCCCGTTTATGGACAAAGCAGCACAGGAATCGGACTATTCTTATGTAAGAAAATCATTTCTCTGCACGGAGGCAACATCTATGCAGGAAACAATCCCAAGCAAGGAGCTTTCTTCAGAATACTATTACCTTTGGAAAAAGGTATCCCCCAAGCCAAATCAGAAAAAGAAAAATATGAGCAGAATGAACATCCACTTTCCATTCCTGCCAATGGAAACGAGAAAAAGGAAACCATCCTCATTGTTGAAGATAATGCAGATATGCGTACTTATATTGTTCCATTCTCAAAACAATTATCAATTAAAAGAAGCACAGAACGGTGCAGAAGCTCTTACTTGATTCAAAGAGAAACGATTGATTTGATTGTCAGCGACCTGATGATGCCCGTCATGGACGGGAATGAATTATCCGCCGGGTAAAAGCTAATCTGGCTACTTCCCACATCCCCTTTCTCATGCTCACTGCCCTCCGGTCTGAAGCCCAAGAAAGAATCAGCTATGAAATAGGAGTAGATGAATATCTGTGCAAACCATTTGATGAGGTTATTCTAAGATTACGTATCCGAAATATACTTGCCTTACGCCAGAAATACAAATCCATGTTCTCCACTAGTATGAATTGTGAAACATTGAATATAAACGCTAGTTCCAAAGACAACACATTTATGACATCGGCAATCAATTTAATGAAAGAACATTATGCCGACTCGGATTATAACTTAGAGCGCTTTATCCGCGATATGGGATACAGCAAAACCTTAGTCAATCAGAAATTACAATCTTTGACAGGGCAATCCATTGGTCAATTCATGAGAAACTACCGATTAAATGTGGCAAAAGACACTTTAACCAAAGTAGAATGTGACATTTCTGTTGCAGAAATCGCATATGCCGTAGGTTTTAACGACCCTAAATATTTCACAAAATGCTTCAAAGAGCTGTTTGGAGTACTTCCAAGCGAATATTTTGGAAAAAATAGTTCACTTTACTATTTTACTCCATTTGTGCACCATATTCTCCTATAAAAAGCTTTGTTTCCCTTACATTTGTAAAAAACAGAAATGCAAATGTATATGAAAAACACATTCTTATTATTGAGCTGGCTGATATTACTCCCCTCCGGTATACTGGCAAACCCCATCAAGGAAATGCTGGAAAGGATAGACAAGGGAGCATCGGACAAGTTCGTAGTCGAACTACACAAAAGCTCAAATGACTTTTTCGAGTTGGACCAAAAAGGCGACAAGGTAGTGATACGAGGCAATACCTATATTAATATAGCAACCGGAATCAACTGGTACTTAAAGTATCATGCCGGAATCCACCTGTCATGGAACAGTATGCATGCCTCACTACCCAATGTTCTTCCTCCCGTCTTCCGTAAAGAACGCCACGAAACAAATCTGGCCCTGCGTTATGATTTCAATTACTGCACCTACTCCTACTCCATGGCATTTTGGGATTGGAAACGTTGGGAAGAGGAACTGGATTGGATGGCACTGCATGGCATCAACCTGCCACTTGCTGCCGTAGGACATGAATGTGTGTGGCGTAACCTATTACTCCGCTTAGGATTTTCCAAACAGCAAATCAATGATTTTATTGCCGGACCAGCATTCCTTGCCTGGTGGGAAATGAACAATCTGGAAGGATGGGGAGGCCCTAACCCCGATAATTGGTATAAACAGCAAGAAGACTTGCAGAAAAAGATATTGAAACGAATGAAAGAATGGGGAATGCACCCCGTACTGCCCGGTTACTCGGGTATGATCCCCTCCAAACTGGATTTGGGAAAACGTATTGATGGTGGAAAAGAAGAGAAAACATTAAGCAACATCTCCTCGGAATCCGCCCAAAGCACTCTCAACAAATGGAACGGATTTGACCGGCCGGGAATCTTACTGCCCGACGATCCCAAGTTTACCCAGATTGCCAGCCTTTTTTACGAAGAAACCGAAAAGCTGTATGGAACAAGTGACTACTACTCCATCGATCCTTTCATGAAGCCAAAAGCTTGCCTGCCGGACTAGACTTCGGCAAAGCTGGCAAGGCTATTATGGATGCAATGAAAAGGCTAATCCAAAAGCTGTGTGGGTGGTGCAGGGATGGACAGAAAATCCACGCCCGGAAATGATGAAAGCGCTGAATCCCGGCGATCTGCTCATCCTTGATTTATTTAGCGAATGCCGTCCCATGTGGGGCATTCCCTCTATATGGAAACGAGACAAAGGATACGAAGAACACAACTGGTTGTTCTGCCTGTTGGAAAATTTCGGTGGGAACGTGGGTTTGCATGGAAGGATGGACCAACTTCTTCATAATTTTTACCTGACCAAAGACAACCCACTGGCCGCTCAGCTAAAAGGCATCGGTCTGACAATGGAAGGCATTGAAAATAATCCCGTTATGTTCGAACTGATGTGCGAACTACCTTGGCGTGCAGAAAAGTTTACCAAAGAAGAATGGATAAAACAATACATCCGCGCACGCTATGGCACAGACGATGAATCTATCTGGCAAGCTTGGCAGATCCTGGCAAACGGTATCTACAACTGTCCGGCAGGCAACAACCAACAAGGTCCTCACGAAAGTATCTTTGTGGGCGTCCATCGCTGAATAATTTCCAAGCATCCAGCTGGAGCAAAATGTGCAACTATTACGATCCCACTACCACAACAGAAGCTGCACGGTTGATGGTGAGCGTGGCAGACAAATATCGCGGTAATAACAACTTGAATATGACCTGGTGGACATCACCCGACAAGCCATTGCCGACCGTGCCCGAATAGTGTACAATTACGCTGTTGCCGACTTTAAAAGCTTCGATAAAAAAATTATGCCACACACACCCGACAGTTCCTG
>ENA-OQAS01000369-OQAS01000369.1-human-gut-metagenome-genome-assembly--contig:-NODE-369-length-23714-cov-5.934413_pt1 | contig 23714 bp, 32 predicted proteins | sample MGYA00242733_ERZ504523 | MGnify/ENA primary metagenome ERZ504523 (study PRJEB26092, sample SAMD00036239) | human gut metagenome | host: Homo sapiens | study: EMG produced TPA metagenomics assembly of...
TTTCGATACCGAGAGCGGCAGCGCCGTCCTCTGCGTGCTTCTGCATTTCTTTCGTCTGCTCCTCCGTCAGTACGGCCGGGCAGGTATCAACAGTAGCTCCGGCTTTGTATTTGTTCGTGTAATCATAGAAGCCTTCGATCGGTGCAATCTCGATGATCGGGTAAGCCTTTCCGTCTACCACGCCAACGGAGAACTCTCTTCCCTCGATATACTCCTCAACGACAACCTCCGGTTCGTAGGAGAAAGCATCCTTCATAGCCTGCCAGTATTCTTCGTTCGTGTGTGCAATATAGACACCGACACTGGAACCGCCGCAGCACGGTTTTACGACAACCGGAAGCTCCAGGCCAAAGCCGGACAAAGGCTCGCTCTCCTGGCCTTTTTTCAGGGTCACGCCGTTCGGGGTCGGCACGTTGTGTGCACGGAAGAACTGTTTTGTGATGGATTTGTCCATTGCGAGGGCGCTGCTTAAATAGCCCGTTCCGGTATACGGAATGCCGAGCAGATCGAACGTAGCCTGTACCTTTCCGTCCTCTCCGTTTGCGCCATGCAGGGCAAGGAAAACAACATCCGCTGCCTCGCAGAGTTCCAGTACGTTCGGTCCGAAAAATCTGCGGCGGGATTCGATCATTTCGTTTAATCCTGCATCAAAGCTGTGCATATATTCTGCTGCTTTGTCTATATCGTACGCCTCCTCTGCAAATACATCTTCCAGGTTCCCCTTCACATCGATACCGCAGAAACGTCTACCAGAACTGCCTGATGGTTTTTCTCGCGGAGTGCCTTGCAGACCATAGTTCCCGATGTAATGGATACCGAACGTTCCGTGCTGGTTCCTCCAGCTAATACTACTATTTTCATCTATCAAAATCTCCTTTATTTGATGTGCTTCTGCTGTGATGCTTAAGCGTTTTTCCTACAGGCTGTTTTTCTGTGTAGGCTGCGGCCCGGTTACATCATCCAGGCTATAGTATACGATAACCGGGTCACCAATTTCAATAGCATTGAACACTTTTTCTGCTTCTGTGTATGGGGTATTCACACATCCGTGGGATCCGTTCGTCAGATAGATGTCCCCGCCGTACTCGGTACGCCAGCTCGCATCGTGGATTCCGACGTCGCCGTTAAACGGAAGCCAGAACATGACATGGCTCGGATAGAGCTTGAAATCACAGTCACTTTTTTTCGCATCCACCGCCCAGACACTGCCTGCCGGAGTGTCATAGCCCGTCGCATGATTGCCCGTTGTGACCGGTGTTTCCGTCACCAGAACGCCATCCTTGTAGCACCACATTTTCTGCTGGGAAATGCACACCTCGACGTATGTATTTCCGATATCATTCGCCGAACGGTCATTTGCCGTATAAAGGTAAACCGGATCGAGATTTCCCTGTGTTTCGTCCTCGATCGCCTGCAGAAGTGCCTGCGTCGTCTCCTCCTTGTCGATGCACCAGCCGTAATCGCCGCCCGCATTCAGGTTAATGGTCGCGCCAAGACTCGTTTTGAAGGTATGCGCCAGCCCGAAGGTGTCCGTCTCATACGCCATATGGCGCACAAAAGCTGCCGCTTCGTCCTGCGAAATCGTGTAGGTTCCATCCTCCCCCTGTACGAGCCAGCTCTGTAAGGTCGCCCGGTCTATGGCATAGCTGTTTTCACCGATTGCATACGTGATCCGCGCCGCTGTCAGGTGGTTCAGTTCCGCCATTTCCCCATTCAGTGCTTCATCATCCTGCGTAATGCCCGGTTTCCGGTAAACATCTTTTTCTTCCAGATCCACGCTCGCCGCTCCGGCATCCAGCGCCTCGATGACAGCCTGCTCCGCCTTCTCATAGTCCACCTGCTCGCCCTCTGTTTCCGGCACAATAACGTACGAGGTTCCGTCATCCGTCAGATACGCATCCGTCGGCGCTTCCTGCTGTTCTTCCTGAAACCCTTCCATCGTCTGCAGTTTTTCCTGCACCATTTCTTTGTCATAGACAGAGTCCGCCGCCACCTGGTTTTCTTTCTCTTTCCAATAGAATGCAGGCCATGCAAGAGTATTCTGGGACTCCAGCAGTTTTTCCACCGCGTGGTCGTCCACATACGTGAGGCCGATCTCCGTGCCGCTTAATGTCTCTGTTTTTCCACCGCGCTCGGTAATGCCAAGTGTATAATCCACAATGTGCTTCTGAATTTCCTCTTTGACCTGCTCTGCGGTCAGCCCTGCGCAGTTCAGTCCGTTGATCGCGGTTTTCGGGAAAAAGTGGGATGCATAGTAATGCCCCACGCCCGCGTAACCGCCTGCGGCCGCAAGGAGTATGAGTCCTGCGGCAATTCCTATTACTTTCTTTTTCATGTTTTTCCTTTCTGTCCCATAGAAAATTTCTTTTTAACTTTCTGATAGAAAAAAGCCGGAACTCCCACACCAGAGTTCACAAAAACTGTGTCCCCCGGGAGAATCCGGCTTTTGTATTTTTACTTATCTGTTATTTGTTTTCCAGAATCTTATCCACGCTGACCAGTTTGACACTCAGCACGAATACCTGACCTGCGATTTCCAGCTCTTCCGGTGTCGGGAAGGACGGTGCAATACGGATGTTGGAATCCTGCGGATCGTTGTGATATGGATACGTTGCGCCCGCGCCTGTCATGGTAAGACCGGCCTCTTTTGCTTTTGCAACGATCTTCTTTGCACATCCCTCCATCGCATCGAAGGAGATGAAGTATCCGCCGTTCGGTTTTGTCCAGGAAGCGATGTCAAGGCCGCTCAGCTCCTGATCCATTACCTGCAGAATTGCCTCGAATTTCGGTCTTAAGATCTCAGCATGCTTTTTCATCTGATTCATCACGCCGTCCAGGTTCTGGAAGAATTTTACATGGCGCAGCTGATTCAGTTTATCATGACCGATGATCTGGAAGTTCATGTACTCCTGTGCCTCTTTGAGGTTTGCCTCAGAAGAAATGAGAGCTGCAATTCCGGCTCCCGGATAGCTTACTTTCGAGGTGGATACGAACTCATAGACCATATCCGGATTTCCGGCTTTCTCGCACTCCTCGATGATGTTCAGCAGGTGATCCTGTCTGTCATCATACAGGTGATGGATGATATAAGCATTATCCCAGAAAATACGGAAGTCTTTGGCTGCCGGTTTCAGGTTTGCAAATCTTCTGACAGTCTCATCGGAGTAGGTGTAGCCCTGCGGGTTGGAGTATTTCGGTACACACCAGATTCCCTTGATGGCGTCATCTTCTGCAACGAGTTTTTCTACCATGTCCATGTCCGGTCCTTCTGGCATCATCGGAACATTGATCATCTCAACGCCGAAGTACTCGGTTACACCGAAGTGACGGTCATAGCCCGGTACCGGACAGAGGAATTTTACTTTGTCCAGCTTGTTCCACGGAGTGCAGCCTGCAACGCCTTTCAGGAACGAACGTGCTACGGTATCAAACATAATGGTAAGGCTGGCGTTTCCGTAAACGATGACGTTTTCCGCCGGAACCTCACAGATATCTCCGATCAGTTTTCTTGCTTCCGGAATACCGGTCAGCACGCCGTAGTTCCGGCAGTCGGTTCCATCTTCTGCGAAGGTGTCTTCATTTTTCGAGAGAACGGTAAGCATTCCTTCCGTGAGATCTAACTGGGCTGCTGCAGGTTTTCCTCTGGAAATATTCAGATTGAGGCCTTTTGCTTTTACCTCTGCAAATTCCTGCTCCAGTCTGGCTTTCTCGGCAACTAATTCTTCTTTGGTCCATTCGATATACGGTTTCATGAAACGTCCTCCCTTGTACTTTCCTTACCCGTTTTTCAGGTTTCTTGCTCAACTAAAGACCATTTTACCAGATCATGAGTTTCTGTCAAGGAGAACTTGCATGTTTTATGCACTTTTCGGCATTTTATCCCACTTTTTGCAGTTTTATACTTCATTTCCTGCAATTCAGCCAAATGTTTTTCGTATGACGGACATACGTCCGCTGCCAAAAGATGTTTTAAACGTTGTCAGACTGCCATCTTCCCGATGCACCGCACGGCAGAACAAGGCCGGTCGACTTGACCGGAAGGCCGATTTCCTGTGCTTCTACGTGGCCTTTGTACTGTTTTAATTCCAGGGAAATCATGTACGTCAGGACAGCCGGTGCAAGTCCTGTCGTGTAAGAATTCACAAGGAAGAACAGCGGGTCATCGCTTAAGAGCTGCGTGCAGAGCTTGATGAACGGATGAATCGACTCCTCGATTTTCCAGATCTCGCCCTTTGGTCCTCTTCCGTAGGACGGCGGGTCCATGATGATCGCGTCGTAGTGGTTGCCTCTGCGGATCTCGCGCTCGACAAATTTGGTGCAGTCATCCACAAGCCAGCGGATCGGCTTGTCCGAAAGGCCGGACACGGCAGCGTTCTCTTTTGCCCAGTTGACCATGCCTTTGGATGCATCGACATGTGTGACGCTTGCGCCTGCTGCGGCCGCTGCGAGGGTTGCGCCTCCCGTGTAGGCGAACAGGTTCAGCACTTTAATCGGGCGGTTGGCACGGCGGATCAGATCGCCGAACCAGTCCCAGTTCGTTGCCTGCTCCGGGAAAAGGCCGGTGTGTTTGAAGCTGAACGGTTTCAGGCGGAAGGTCAGGTCTTTATAGTTGATCTCCCACTGCTCCGGCAGATGGAAAAACTCCCATTCTCCGCCGCCCTTGCTGCTTCTGTGATAATGGCCGTTTTTCTTTTTCCAGCCCGGATTTTCTTTTTTCGTGTTCCAGATGACCTGCGGGTCTGGTCTTACCAGAAGGTAATCTCCCCACCGCTCCAGTTTTTCTCCACCGGACGTATCCAGCACTTCATAATCTTTCCATCCATCTGCTATCCACATTTTATTGGTTTCCTTTCTCTTTTATCTCAAAATTTATCGTGTTCTGAATTGTACGTTCCTATGATACCATAAAAGTATTGTTTTTCCAAAACATTTCTTATATCATAGTTCTGGGCATCCGCGCATTTGATCCGGAAATCTGCCCGTGGAAAGGATTTTTCTCATGGAAACCGTACTCTTATATCAGATCAAAGGAACGAAAACAGCTGTGCTTTTAAAGCCGGTTCTCTTAAAGCTCGGTATCCGCGTGCGCATTGTGGAACCGGAACAGTATCTCCAGTCGATCGGATTTCTTGCCGGAAATAAAGCATTTGCAGAATCCCCCGAAGCCTATGACGGCGCCGGATTTGATGAACCAATGATGGTCATGGCCGGCTTTTCCGAGCGGAAACTCGATCTTTTTCTCACCGAAATGCGCCGGAAAAAGTGCCGCCGATCGCCCTCAAAGCCATCGTCACAACGCAGAACCAGGCGTGGAATTCGCTGCAGCTCTACAGAGAATTAAAAGAAGAACACGAAAAAATGAAATCGTACCGGAAATAACTGGTCTGGTCAAAAAATCCGGAATTGGAACTTTTTCTTCATGCCACCACTCCCTATAATAGGGTGCAATCAAGAACGAAAGTTCCAGATACCAAAGGAGTGAGTTGTTATGAAAAATGAAAAAGTCTGGAAAATCGCAATGACAGGTGTCTTTGCAGCCCTTTCCTACGTTGTCTTCACCTTCCTGCAGTTCAAAATCTGGCTGCCAGGCGGAGATGCCACCTCGATCCATTTCGGAAACGCTGTCTGTGTGCTCGGTGCACTGATTCTCGGCGGTGTTTACGGCGGAATCGGCGGTGCGATCGGCATGACCATCGGAGATCTTCTCGATCCGGTCTATGTGGTATACGCACCAAAGACCTTCATCTTAAAATTCTGCATCGGCCTCATCGCAGGACTGATCGCACACAAAATCGGTAAAATCAACGAGCAGACCGATCAGAAACAGATCTTCAAATGGGCACTGCTTGCAGCCATCGGCGGACTTCTGTTCAATGTGATCTTCGATCCGCTCATCGGTTACTTCTACAAACTGGTTCTTCTTGGAAAACCGGCAGCAGAGGTTACCTTAAGCTGGAACGTAGCGGCAACTTCCATCAACGCCGTACTTTCCACCATCGCTTCCGTTGTCATCTACATGGCACTGCGTCCGGCTCTTCAGAAATCCGGACTGTTTAGCCAGGTAAAGGCAGCAGCGAAATAAAAAAACAAATTTCATTTACGCGATATCCAAAAAAGTCACCATGTTCTATTTCGAACCGGTGACTTTTTCATGCATTTCTTTTTATTTTTCAGCGGTGGCTGCTGCCTCTTCTTCCTCGTGCTTCGGGGTCAGCTTCTCGTTGATGAATCCATTTTCTTTCATCTTCTTTTACTCCTCATCTTTTGTTTTTTCTCCGGCGAACCACGCTTTTTCAATCATTTCCAGTTCCCGGATATCAATACAGTTGGGAATGCTTCCTTCTCTTACCGCCTTCTGGCACTCTTTGAGATCCATCCAGCGGACTGCTTCTACTTCCGACTCCTGTAGATGCAGTTTTTCCGCCTCGACCGGCTTCGTGTAAAGATACACGGCGCTGACCTCATGATCGTGGAACGGTTTTCCGTAAAAAACACCGTGTGATACTTTTTCCAGCAGGCCAAGATCCCTCAGCTCCTCTGCCTCTGCGTGGATGCCGAGCTCCTCGCCGATTTCCCGCAGAGCCCCTTCCAAATACGTATCGCCCGCCGAAAGATGGCCGGCGCTTGAAATATCGTAGCAGCCCGGATTCGAATCTTTCCAGGCACTCCTTTTCTGCAGCAGTACCTCACAGCCGCTCTTCTCATTCGCCCGTGCAATCCAGATATGTGCCGTTCCGTGACACCGTCCCTCACTGTGCGCCACGCCGCGCTCTACGATGGTTCCGGTCGGCGTGCCGTCGCCTGAGCGCTCCTCAAAAAGTTCCATCTGTTTTCCGTTCAGCACCGCTTCTGCGAGCGTGTCGCCCACATACCGCAGCTTCAGGGAGAAAAACGGCTCGTCTTCATTCAGAAGGCGGAAAAAGATTTTGTCTCCCTCCCACAGATTCAGGTGCAGGACGTCCTTTTTTTTCACCCAGGCGAGTTCGCCTCATCACATGCAGTCGGTTCTCCCGTGAATCCGTCTGCCGTGTAGAGACACATATACTCCATGTACTCCACCGTTTTGCTGTTTTCTGCCTCTGTCACAAAGGTAACGAGACCGCGGAAACGCCAGCTCGTCAGCGTGTAGCCGGTTTCCTCTTTTACTTCACGCAGCAGGCATTCCTCCGGCTTTCGCCAAGTTCCGCATGGCCGCCGACGCGATCCACTTGTCCTTGTTGACATCGTTCTTTTTCACCGTGCGGTGCATCATCAGATAGCTGTCATCCTTTTCGATGTAGCACAGCGTTGTCATGCAGCCTCTGCCTCTTTCTTCTGTTTTTTCCTCCATCTTTGACTCCCTCCGTCGTGTGCCGGACTTCTTTCCGCTTCTTTTGTTTTTCAGGAAAAATGTATTTCTGCACACACCTTTTTCTCGTTTTCTATTCTACCATACTTTTTCAGAATTCCAGCAACAAATTTCTATCTTTTTGCAGATCTTTCACGAAAAAATGTAACGACCATTCCGCATCTTCTTGACTCTCACACAGTACTGTGTTAAGTGTCTGTAATTGATGTTTTGTCACCCGTAAACAACGTTTCTTATCATTTCTTACATTTGAGGTTTTCATGATGGAAAAACAGACGATAGTTGTGAAAGTCGGCACCAGCTCCCTGACACTCTCAGACGGAACCATGGATGCTGAAAAAATACGGAACATTACGACCCAGCTTGCCGCGCTGCAGACGGCAGGCCACCATGTGATTCTCGTTTCCTCCGGTGCGATCGCCGCAGGCTTTTCCCGTCTCGGCTTTAAAAAACGACCGACGAAAATTGCCGATAAACAGGCTGCCGCTGCTGTCGGCCAGGGCCTTCTGATGGAGGAATACACGAAAAATCTGATGGCGTACCAGATTCCGTGTGCGCAGATTCTTTTGAACCGCAGTGACTTTGAGGACCGCCGCCGCTATAAAAACATCTTCGGCTCCCTCTCCGTCCTGCTCGGGCGCGGTGCGATTCCGATCATCAATGAGAACGATACGATCGCGATTGAGGAGCTGAAGGTCGGCGACAACGACACGCTCTCTGCCCAGGTGGCTGCGATGCTGCATGCATCGCTTCTGATTCTGCTGACCGATATCGACGGGCTCTACACTGCCAATCCAAAGAGTGACCCGAATGCGCGCCATATCGACGTGGTAAATGAGATCACGCCGGAGCTCACTGCTGCGGCAGGCGGTGCGGGATCGGGCAACGGAACGGGAGGCATGACAACGAAGCTCTCCGCCGCTTCGCTTGCCACAAGAGCCGGTGTGCCGGTTCTGATCTGCTCCTCGGCGGAGGAAAACAACATTGTGCGTGCGGTGAAAGGAACCGCAAAAGGAACGTACTTTACCGCCAGCGGCCACAACATGAAAACGCGTCTGCAGTGGATGGCATTCTATGCGCCGAGTGCGGGCAATCTCTACGTCGATGAGGGTGCCGCAGAAGCACTTGCTGTTCAGGCAAAGAGCCTGCTTCCCAAAGGCATCGTGGCAGTCGAAGGCGATTTTAAGAAAGGCGATGTCGTCAGCGTCTTCCGGCGCGGCAGCATGAATATCTCGGAAAGGGCATTGTCAACTATGACCGGCCGGATCTGCAGAAAATCATGAACGAAAGCACCAGCCACACGGAAGCAATCAACCGCGATAACTGGATCGGCGCGGAATAAATGGTGCCGAATAAAGCATTCTTTTGTTTACGAAAATTCCCCTCCGTGTTATAATATCTGTATTCAGCCGGCTGCAGGTTTTTCTTTCAGCGAGGAAAGGAAGCTGCATCCGGTTTTCCATGTGCTTTTGGTTTTACTTCGAGAGCACAGCAAACACAAAGGAGGGTTTTTACCAATGAAATACGATTTTACATCTCTGATGAACCGCAGCGGCCACGATTCGATCGCTGTCGATCAGATCCCGATTCCGGGTGCGGAAGTCAAAGAGGGCTTCTCCCGCATCCCGATGTGGGTGGCCGACATGAACTTCCCGTCTCTTCCGACCATTCAGGAAGCAATTCACGCGAGAGTCAACGAACCGCATTTTGGCTACTTTAATCTGCCGGATGCATATTTTGACAGCATCATCCGCTGGCAGAAAGAGCGCAACGGTGTGGAAGATCTGCCGCGTGAGGCGATCGGCTATGAGAACGGCGTGCTCGGCTGTGTTGCTTCGGCTGCTGCCGCTTTTACATCCCCGGGCGAATCCATTCTTCTGCATTCCCCGACATACATCGGTTTTACCGGTGTTCTTGAGAACTGCGGACGCAATATCGTTCTCTCCGATCTTGTTCAGGATGAGAACGGCGTATGGCGTATGGACTACGCCGATATGGACCGCAAGTTAAAAGAACACAACATTCATTTCGCGATTTTCTGCTCTCCGCACAACCCGACAGGCCGTGTCTGGGAGCGCGAGGAAATTGAAAAGGCGATGGAAATTTACAAAGCAAATGAATGCGTTGTCATCTCCGATGAGATCTGGTCTGACCTGACACTGCCGGGCTTCAAACATATCCCAACGCAGTCCGTTTCGAAGGATGCACGCGAGCGCACCATCGCACTTTATGCACCGTCCAAGACCTTTAACCTGGCTGGCCTTGTAGGCTCCTACCACATCATCTACAACCGCATGCTGCGCGACCGTGTGGAGAAGGCTTCGTCCCTTTCTCACTACAATTCTCCGAACGTACTCTCTGTTCATGCGCTGATCGCGCTTACCGGCCGGAGGGATACCAGTGGGTGGATGAACTGCGCGAAGTGCTGAAATCGAATGCGGATTATGCGTACAACTACATTCTCGAGCATTTCAAGGGCGTGAAGCTTTCCAAACCAGAAGGAACGTACATGCTGTACCTCGACTGCGAGGAGTGGTGCAAGGAGCATGATACCGATATGGATACACTGCTGAAAGCCGGTGTTGCTGTCGGCGTGATCTGGCAGGACGGACGGCCGTTCCACAGACCGTATGCGATCCGCCTGAATCTGGCACTGCCGCATGTGCTTGTGAAAGAGGCATTTGACCGTATGGATAAGTATGTATTCAATGCGAAATAATTGTATTTTCTAATTTTATAAGCCAAACATAATGAAAGACCGAAACGGACATTTTCCTCTGCCGTTCCGGTCTTTCGCTGTTTTGTGCATCCTATTTTTTCAGTTTTGCTCCAGCTCCCGCTGTGCCAGCATCTCTTCCACGTTGATGCCGTACTTCTTTAAATTGACGCGGCCGTTTTCCAGCACAATGCCGTCTGCCTCCAGCATATCCGCCTGTTTCCCGGCGCCGCCGAAGACAAATTCCGCGGCCAGTTCGCCTTTGGAGTTTACCACACGGTAGCATGGAATGTGCTCCGGATCTGTGTTTTTATGTAAGGCGTTTCCCACGGCACGCGCCATCTTCGGCTCGCCTGCAAGCGCTGCTATCTGGCCGTATGTCGCCACTTTCCGCGCGGAATCTGCTTTACCGCCTCATAGATTCTTTTGGTCGGGCTGTCCGTGATGATGTCGTAGCTCTCGGCGATCATGGTACGCACAGCGTCATCGGGTACGGTTCCGTCGAGGAGAATCGTGTTCCAATGTTCTTTGTTCTGATGATATCCCGGGATAACTGACGCGAATGCATCGCGCCAGTAGTCCCGCCATTCCGGGTTTGCTTTTACATTCAGCTGAATGATTCCGTCCTTTTCATAGACCACAGAAATGCCTTTTTGCTTCCTTTCACGCGGATGAGCTGCCAGTTGTCATCGTGAAACGGCGCTTCCTGATATGTGTCCGGGAAGGAAAGGCCATAGGATAGCGCTTCTTCTCTTGTCTTCATTGCAGACTTCCTTTCTTCCTGTCGCGGGTGTTTTGATGTTTTTTCCGCAAAACACCCGCTTTTTCTGTATTCGTCCTGCCGCTGCGATTCTGCTTTTTTCTGCGGCATTTTTCTTTATTATATCATTCCGCCTGCTTCTGCGCAATTTTTCACCTGCTATTTTTTCATCTTCGGCTGGAAAATCCAGCTTGCAAGATACGCGAAAATCAACGCCGCTGATGTTCCGACAGCCCCCGCCTTTAATCCGCCCTGGAACAATCCTAAAAATCCGCTTTCTTTTACGGCATCTTTTACTCCCTGAAACAAAAGATGCCCGAACCCGAGCAGCGGCACCGACGCGCCTGCCCCGGCGTATTCTGCAAATGGATCGTAGAGTCCCAGAAAGCTCAACACCGCGCCCGTGCAAACAAGCGTTACCATAATTCTTCCCGGCAGCATTTTCGTGCGGTCGAGCAGAATCTGGCACAGGGCACAAATGAGGCCGCCGACCCAGAAGGCATTGAAATATTCCATAAACGTTCCCATTTTACACATCCTCCTCCCTCTCGACTACAACCGCCTGTGCAATACCAGGCACGCTGCTGCCCTCCTGAAAGCTGACCTTCGACATCAGCGCACCAGTCGGTACAAACAGAATCCTCTTCCACTCTCCGTTTTCCAGCTTCGGCAGCAGATACTCCGCCAGCACCGATGCCGCACAGCCGCAGCCGCTTCCGCCCGCACCGGTGTCCTGTTTTGCCGGATCGAAGATCAGCATGCCGCAGTCACTGTGCTGTTCCGAGATATCGTATCCTTTTTTCTTCAGCAGCTCCAGCAGAATTTCCCGCCCCACAACGCCGAGATCTCCCGTCACAATGCGGTCGTAATCGGCCGGTTCCCGGTTGAAATCGACGAGGTTCTGTGCAATCGTATCGCACGCAGCGGGGGCCATGCAGGCGCCCATGTTCTGGTTGTCTTTCAGCCCGTAATCAATGATTTTTCCCGTCGTAGCGCCCGTGATTTTCACTCTGCTCTTCGTTTTTCCAAGCACACACGCGCCGCTTCCCGTCACCGTCCAGCTCGCGGACGGCGGGCGCTGGTTTCCGTAGGCGAGTGGAAAACGGAACTCCTTCTCCGCCGTTCCAAAATGGCTCGATGTCACCGCCAGCACCCGGTCACCGTATCCCCCTGCGACTGCATCGCGCCAAGCGAAAGCGCCTCTCCCATCGTCGAGCAGGCACCGAACAGGCCGTAGAGCGGGCAGTTCAGATCCACCAGGCCGAACGATGATGCGATTGACTGTGCCAGAAGATCGCCCGCAAAAATCATGCGGATCTGCTCTGGCCTCACATTGGCTTTCTGCATTGCCAGCTTCGCGGTGGCAAGCTGCAGTTCACTCTCGCCCTCCTCCCAGCTCTCCTGCCCGCACATCGGGTCCGAAAGCGTGTGCGAAAAGTATTCGCCCAGCGGTCCATCCTTTTCCTTTTCTCCTACAATCGCCGCGCTGCCCTCGATATAGACGGCTTTGGCAAACGAGATGCTCTGCTTTCCTGTCATCTGTCTCATCGGCAAATTCCTCCGTTTTCTTATTTTGCGTCTTACCATTCTGACCTTCAGTATTTCCGTTTTTTCCATTCTTACGCATGATTTTCCTGTTTTAGGGAACTCTGTACGCTGTAGCACAAAAATCCTGTTTCAGAAACTTTTAGAGGAATGTTTTTCATGAGTGAAATGCTGTATCTTCAGACGGAGCGGAATATCAAAATCACCAGTCCCGTCGTGACGCTCGGCGATGTGGCGCAGCTTTCCTGTTCAGACGGCGCTGTCCTTGCCCGCAATCAGGTCCGCCGCGTGGCGCATCTTCCCGATGACGGATACGGACGCTACGTCTGCTCCGCCTCCACCCTCGTCCGCCTCGTCACGGAGGCCGAGGAGCACGTCGATGTCACCCACATCGGCGAGCCGAATTTTATTTTAACGTACGAGGATCCGCGTCAGAAAAACACCTGGATCAGCTGGTGCAAAACGATTCTGGTCGGCATCCTTACGTTTATCGGACTGCGTTTTCCATTATGACCTTCCACACCGACATCGGCGTCCGCGAGCTGTTTTTGGATGTTTACACCCGTTTTCTCCCGCAGATGACGCCCGGATTTTCGGTGCTGGAAATTTCATATTCCATCGGCATCGGCCTTGGCGTCGTGCTCTATTTCAACCATTTCGGACGGCGGAAATTCACGCAGGACCCGACGCCGCTCGAGGTGGAAATGCGGGTCTACGAGGATGATATCGATACGACCATTATCGAACAGAACGACCGCTCCGGTAAAGGAAAGGAGGCTTTTCATGCGAATCCTGCCAGAGATCCTGCTGATCACAGCCGGTCTTAGCCTTGGCTTTTTCATCGCGAGCGCCTTGTCGCGCTTGTGATCGGCTTGGCATCGTGACACGGTACGCCGGCATCACAAAGACAGCAGGGAGCCTGCGTTTTTACGAATGCTGCTGTATGGCCGGGGCGCTGTTCGGCGATCTTTTCTCGCTTGGCACCTTCTCGTTTTCCCTGCCCTCCTGGACGGCCGGTGTGTTCTGGCTTTTTGCGGGCATTTATCTGGGAAGCTGGATCATCGCGCTCGGCGAAGTCGTCAACCTGTTTTCGATCCTCTGCCGCCGGATCGGACTGACGCGCGGACTGCCGTTTGTAATTCTCTGCATGGCGGCAGGGAAAATCGCGGGCTCTCTCTATTATTTTGCAAGTGGATTTCAATAAGAACTGGAGGTAAGATGTGATGCAGAGTTTAAAAAGTGAACGGGCAAAAAAGAATACGAACAGTTTGTCAAAGAGGTGACGCCAAAGCAGAATCTCTTCTGCAATATGGCAAAAGCCTTTATCGTCGGCGGTCTGATCTGTGTCGTGGGGCAGATTCTGCTCCATATCGGCAAAACGCAGTTCTCGCTCAGCAAAGATGACGCCGGCTCCTGGTGCTCGCTGATTCTGATCCTTAGCAGTGTGATTTTAACCGGCCTCAACATCTATCAGAAAATCGTCACCTTTGCCGGCTGCGGTGCGCTCGTCCCGATCACCGGCTTTGCAACTCGGTTGCAGCTCCTGCGATTGAATATAAAAAAGAAGGACAGGTCTTCGGCATCGGTGCGAAAATTTTCACCATCGCCGGACCTGTCATTCTGTACGGTGTCTTTGCAAGCTGGCTGCTCGGCTTTCTCTATTGGCTGTGGACCGCTGCCGGGAACTGGTTTTAAATCAGTTCCGCAGCGCTTCCGCCTCTTCTTTTGTGCAGCCCTCGCGGCTGTAACGGGCTTTTTCATAGCCGTCGTGCAGCCGTCTCATGCCGTCGCCGGAAAGCTCGTTTCTCTCTTCCAGCTCCGCCGGGGTTTCGGCTCCGGTCGGCTGGTATTTTCCGGCTTTTTTGATCGTTTTTTTATACTTCCGGCGGATACGCATATTCGGGGAGAGATAGCCCTCTTTCTTTTCCCGCCGCCACGGCAGATTTTCCCGTTCGTCGTTTCCCTGATGCAGGAAGAGAACTTCGTCCTCCTCATCCTCTGAGAAGGCTTTTCCCGCATTTTTTACGCTCTGGTAAATCGCCGCAGAACCGCGATTCCGACGGCAACCATCACAAGATACATGACCGCCGTAAAAAGATTCTGGATCCACTGCGGCATCGGTTTGTACTCTTTGTCCCCCAGCATATCGGACAGATCGGCCTGCTCCATGCCCTGCGGCGCCTCGGCCTCCGGTGTTTCGATCGTAAGATCGCTTTCCAGCTCTTTCGGCTCATATCCTGCGATCGCCTCCGCAATCGGATCCTTTCCGTAGAGCGCCGATGGGAGCACGAACAGTACCAGAAGGAGTACTGCAATTTTCAGGATCAGTTTTCCCGTCCGCTGCATCGTCTCCACCGGGAGATTGGCGATTTTCTGATGGTCACGGATGAACCCGTGCATGCCGTCGAGGTACTGGCAGAAGAAGCACAGGAATACATCTGCAAAGAAAAACCAGTAGATCAGATGCCAGTAGAACGGCATTTTCATCAGCACACCGATCACATACTGTATCATAAACCAGAGAAAATGAAGGGGCTTTGGCTCATCGAGGAGCGTCGGGATCTCCCACGCTTCCATATCCGCCAGCGGCATTGAGCCGGCCGGCAGTTCCTGCGCTGCTTTCTTTAACTGGCCTTTGCGGATTCTGACATAGCCGCGGATCAGGAAAATCACAGCGGCCATAAGACCCGTCATCACGCCGGAAAGGCTCTCCAGAAATGCAGGAGAAATACCGTTCTCAAACTTGTTTTTTCCATCGTTTGCCGCCGCAGCCGCTTCAATTACCGCTGCGCCTGCACACTGAACAGGGAACAGAAAAATTTCGCTGCCAGATACGTCACCGCGCAGACCGCAATTCCGCCAAGCAGAAACTGCCAGAGTGCTTTCGTTTTCCGGATCAGAATCCAGCTTGCAGCGGCCGGAATCAGCAGCAATAAGGATATGGCGCAGAAATACAGCGCCTCCCTTCCCGTCAGCCCCAGAAAACCGGCGGCAAAGCCATAGATGCCGGCGAATAAAAGCCAGACATGAAGCCAGGTCAGCGGGATCTGTACCGGTGTCTTTTTTATTTCCATGGTTTCACCTCCCAGCCGATTGCGGTGTACGCACGGTTCTGCTCCGACGGAACTTCTTCGCCCGGCAGATACGGAATCACCCACAGCACCTGGTTCTGCGCACCGGAGAGCAGATGAAGCGCCTCACGGACCTCATCGGTTCTGTTTTTGGATACGACAACGTAGGTGTGGCCGGTGAGCTCTTTTTCCGCCTCTTTGTGCAGAAACTCCGCGCTGCCTGTGAGATTGCCCCCAAGCTGCACGCACGCCAGTTTCCGGTTCAGCTCCGCTGTTTTTCCGCGCCCGCTGCCAGATGGACACGCAGCTCCTCGCCGGTCTCCTCATCTTTCGCATTGCTCTTCACCCACAGATTCATCTTGTTTTTCACCATCCGCGCCGCAAGCGAAGACGTGATGCGGATGCTCTCCTCGACCTGCGCTTCCTCGCGCAGAATGTTGGCGTCCTCGATATCGAGAAGCACCGTAACTTCCACGCTCGTCGTCGCGTCAAACTGATTGACCATCAGATCTCCCATCCGTGCCGACGATTTCCAGTTGATGCGGTTCATCGGGTCTTCTTTCCGGTAATCGCGGATACCGGAAAATTCAAACGGGTCCTCGTACAGGCGATTCCGTGACAGAACCATGCCCGACACGGCACGGCAGATCATCTGAATCCGTGCAGTATCGACCTGGCGCGGGTAAACGTACATCTGTGTCTGCTGCGGGTAATCGCTGTAAAGACCCTCCCGGAAAAAAAGATCGTACGCTACGGCATGCGCACCGGTGATCTCGTAGAATCCTCGTTTTTTCGCCTGAAACGGCAGTGTTCTCGTGATCTGCTGATGAAACAGGAACGAAAAGACATCGCGTTTGTAGCTCTGGTCGGTGATGCTCGCGTTTGCTTTTGCCTCGCGGTCGAATTCCAGATTGCGGCTCATCGAAATGCCAAGCTCGAGTGCCGGAATCGGCAGCAGTTTGTCGTTTACGACGACCTCTTTTAACGTACTCTCCTCGCCCTCATAGATCGCAGAATCCTGGAAGCTGACCTGGATTTTCAGATTTTTCTGCCAGTTTTTCTGGTACAGCTTTTTCTGCAGAAACCAGGCAAGCGCCATTCCAAATAGTAATAAAAGAAGCATAGTCCGTTACCTTCCTGACCAGTTTTCGGTCGGCAGATCGATGCGGTTTAAAATTTCCTCGATCACCGATTCTGCGGCTCTTCCGTCGTCTGCGCCGATCTGCATGGTGAGACGGTGTGCGAGTACCGGAACAGCCACGGTCTTGAAGTCCTCCGGCACAACGTAGTTTCGTCCCTGCACCAGCGCGTGGCCCTGTACGGCACGTAAAAATGCGAGTGTTCCACGCGGGCTCACACCGCTTGCAATTTTGCTGTTGACTCTCGTCTCCTGTACGATGCGGACGAGATACTGTACCAGTTCCGGATGCAGGTAGACTTCTTTACACGCCTCCTGCAGGGTACGGATTTCTTCTTTTGGGCAGACAGACGACAGCTCGGCGAGCGGCTCCTCGGTCAGGAAACGGGCGATCATCTGCGTCTCTTCCGCCGGGCTTAATGCTTCCATCGAAAGTTTCATTAAAAAACGGTCCATCTGCGCCTCCGGCAGCGGGAAGGTTCCGAGCGTCTCGAGCGGGTTCTGCGTGGCGATGACGAGGAACGGCTCCTCGAGCGGCCGTGTCACACCGTCACGGTGATCTGGCGCTCAGCCATGCACTCGAGAAGGCTGCTCTGCGTCTTCGGCGTTGCACGGTTGATCTCATCGGCAAGCAGAATGTTGCAGAAGGCAGGGCCTTTCGAAAAGACGAACTCTCCGCTTTTGGCATCAAAATAATTGAGACCGGTAACATCGGACGGCAGTAAGTCCGGTGTGAACTGGATGCGGCCGAACTCTGCCTCGACGGATTTCGCAAGGGATTTCGCCATGACCGTTTTTCCTGTCCCTGGGACATCCTCGAGCAGGATATGACCTTTGGCAACAAGGCAGGTCAGGACAAGCTCGATCGTGCGCTCGTTTCCGATCATGACCTTTGCGATATTTTCTTTTAATTGCTGCAATACATTATTTTCCATGTTTTGCTTCCTCCAATAGTAAGATTTAATAAAAAAATCCACCCCTCGCTGCTCTGTTTTGTAAGAACAGCACGATAAATTTATTTTACAGCACATATTTTCGGAATACAAGCAGAAAAAGGACGATGCTGTACATACTTTTCACAGCATCGCCCTTTTACGGTTTCTTCTATATCTATATTAGATTTCTCTCCTACAGTGCTTTCCGGTACAGCGCCTCGATGTCCTGCTGACGGGACGCTCTCGGGTTGACGGCGATGTTTCCGCTCTTCATCGCATCTACCGCCATCGGCACGATTTTGCTCTCGATCTCCTCTGCTGTCACTTCTTTTCCCTTTGCCGCCTGGCGGATCGCATCGGTCAGGCTGGCCGGGATTCCGATGGCTGCGGTCAGCTCGCGGATCGCGCCGACCAGCATCATTGGCTCAAATTCATCGGCGTATGCCGGGATTTCGCTGATGTAGTTGTAGATCTTCAGATATCTTCCATGGTCTGCCAGTGCATTGTACTCTGCGATGACCGGAAGCAGAACGGCATTTGCCACGCCGTGCGGCACATCGAAGAAGGCGCTCACAGGATGACTCATTGCATGGACATTTCCAAGTCTTGCGTAGGAAAATGCAATACCCGCAAACAGCGAACCGGTCTGCATCGCCTCTGCGGCTTCGAGATCGGTTCTGCGCGCCACGAAACGGCGGATATTTTTACCGATCAATTCCATCGCTTTTTCTGCCATGGCATCGGAGAACGGAGATGCGGCTGTGGAAATATAAGCCTCCTCCGCATGGATAAAAGCATCAATACCGCACGCTGCCGCAACGGATGCCGGAGCGGAAGTTAAAAGTTCCGGATCGAGAATGGCATACTCCGGCAGAAGTTCATAGCTGAATACGGTCAGCTTGTAATCTCTGCTGTGGTCGGTGATCACGGAAAATGCGGTCACCTCGGAGCCGGTTCCCGCAGTCGTCGGAATGGCAATCAGCGGGACAATTTTTCCCGGCACTTGTGTGCGCCTTCGTATTCCGTAATGCTTCCGCCGTATTTTGCCGTCACACCGACGGCCTTTGCTACATCCATCGGAGAACCGCCGCCGAGTGCTACGAGAAAGTCTGCGCCGGAAGCAAGATAGCTCTCGGTTGCTTTTTCTACTGTCGTCACAGACGGATTCGCCTCAATATCTGTGAAAATATCGGCTGCGATGCCTGCCGCTTTCAGGCTGTCCGCTGCTTTGTCCACAACGCCCATTTTTTCAGGGTAGGACCGGAAAGAATCATCGCATGGGTTCCGCCCATCTTCTTGGCACACTCCGGCAGTTTGGCAAGCGTTCCTGCTCCGACAATAATATTCTGTGGAATCGAAAATTCGAATGGATTCATCTTATTTTTCCCCTTTCTTTCAGAAAGCGTGCCGAAAATTTTTCTTTCCGACACGCTTTGTTTTATCCTATCTCAGCTTCAGCCAGCCATTTTGGCAAGAACACGGTCGATTGCTGCATCGATAACAACGTCGAGTTCCGCATCGTCTGCCTCCGGCATCAGGGACGCTGCGTCCTCGTCGGAGATCAGCTCGATCAGGCTGCCGAACTTCTCTTTATATTTGAACTTGCAGACTGCAAAGAATACAACACCGAGGAGGCTCCAGCCGCCTACCATCAGCCACTCCTGCCATACCAGTGTTCCGCCGGAACCAGGAATGCAGTAAACAAGCACCATGCATCCGGACATCAGAACTGCCATCGTTCCAACAAATTTGTATGCCGGAACACGGTACGGACGCGGCATATCCGGCTCTTTCTTCCGCAGGATCAGGAAAGAAAGAGATACCATACAGTAGGCAAGACAGCATCCAAAGTTACCTGCATCACAGATCCACACCATCATGCCTCGTCCTGCAAACGGAGCCAGCATAGTCAGCGCGCCGATCAGGAACAGGGCGTTGATCGGAGTTTTGTGCTGCGGATGAAGCTTTGCGAACATCGGCGGAATCATGTAGGATTCAGCCATAGAGTACAGAGCACGGGAACCGCCGATCATAAAGGAGTTCCAGGATGTGATGATACCGCACATACCGCCGACGATGATGACTTTTGCCATAACCGCTGTACCGAACGCTTTCGCCATCGCATCTGCTGTGACAAGTCCGGTTCCTGCTTCCGAGCTCAGGATTTCGGACGGGTTCAGCACATAGCCGACAGCCAGGATAACACAGGAATAGAAAACAACAGCGAGTACAACGGAGAGAATCATCATTTTACCGATTTTCTTTAACGGAACGTTGATTTCCTCTGCTGCCTGCGGGATAACGTCAAAGCCGATGAAGAAGAACGGGGTAACAACAGCAACTTTGATGATGTTCTGGAACATCGTTCCGGTGCTCTCGCCGACGAACATCTGTCCCTGCAGATTGCTGGAATCTCCGTTGATCACGGATGCCACAATCAGAAGGATACCAGCGCCGCCGATGATACAGGTAAGGACCGTCTGCAGAACGGCTGCTGTTTTTGCGCCCAGTACATTGATCAGTGTAATGAGGAACGCTACAATAACGGCTACGGCTACCCAGGAAGCATAGATATCAAATCCTGCCACGCTGTACATATAGCCTTTCAGGAATCCCGGCCACAGATATGTATGATGGTTGGGAAGGCGCACGCCTCGAAACACGTAACACTGACGTATCCTAAAATAATCGCCCAGGTACAGATGAACGAACCGTTCGGGCCCATCGCCTTGTAGCTGAAGACGTGCTCGCCGCCGCACTGCGGCATCGCTGCAGTCAGTTCTGCGTAAGTCAGTCCGATGAAAAAGATCATGACACCGCCGATCGCAAACGCAATTGAAGCTCCGACAACGCCGCCTTTCTGAATCCAGCTTCCTGAGGATACGACCCAGCCCCAGCCGATCATGGCTCCGAAAGCGATGACGAGAATATCCCATGCACCTAATACTTTGTCAAATTCTGATTTTTTCTGTTCCATGGCTTATTCCTCCCCGCTTCCGTATTTCTTCTGAATCAGTTCCTCGAGATATTCCGCTGTGCCCTCCACACCAAGGAATGCACTGTTGATCAGAATGTCTCGGTTGTGCCGGTCTCCGCGATTGCTGCCGGTCAGCGCCAGATGACGCTTGTGATACCGTTTGTCCTTCTCGAGCAGAAGAATTTTTGCATCGCTCTCGGAAAGGCTGTGGCTCTTCATGATATTCTGAATGCGGATCTCATCCGGTGCATAGATAAAAGCCCGGAGGAGCTTGATATCTTTGCTGTCCTTTAAGATGTAATCCGCGGATCGTCCGATGATGACGCAGGCTTCTTTTTCTGCCAGTTTCCGGATGATCTGCTTCTGTACATGAATCGCACGCTCGGTCAGGTCCGCATATTTAGAGAAGGATCCACGGACATCGCCCTCGGCTCCTTTTCCGGCAATCGTACCGCCCTCTTCTACACGGTTCATGATGTCTTTCGGAATTCCGACTTCTTCAATAATCTGATCCACCAGCTCGCGGTCGTAGAACTTAATTCCGAGATCCTCCGCAATTTTCCTGCCGATGGCATTTCCTTTGGCTCCGTACTCGCAGCCGATTGTGATAACCAGATGTCCCATACCGTTTTCCTCTCACATTTAATTTCTCTGTTTTACCTGTTGTTTCCGATTCACAGAATGAAAAGAAAAACAGGACAGGGGCGAAGCATGGTTCTTTGCTTTTTGACGTCCTTGTCCTGTTCTTTTCACGCTATGAGATTTTCTTTGTTTCTATAAGAATTCTTTATTTTTCCAGAGCTTTTACGGTTTCTTCGATGATAGCAACTGCCTTGTCGCAGTCCTCCTCGGTTACGATAAGCGGAGGGATCAGACGAATGATGTGCGCTCCGATGGCGGTGATCAGCAGATGGCGGTCAAGGCAGCCATGTTTGACTTCTACGCCGCTGATGGTATCATCAAACTCTACGCCGACCAGCAGTCCCTGATGTCTGACTTCTTTGACATGCGGCAGTTTTGCTAATTTTTCTGCGAAGTAATCACCGACTTTCTTTGCATTTCCGGCAAGGTCGCGGTCAATCAGTTCGTTGACTTCTGCCAGTGCTGCTGCACAGCTGACTGGATGGCCGCCGAAGGTAGTTCCGTGAGATCCCGGGGTAAAGGCTTTTGCTACTTCAGCTGTTGCGCAGATTGCGCCAATCGGCATTCCGCCGCCAAGACCTTTTGCCATGGATACGATATCCGGTTTGATGCCGTAGTTCATGTAAGACATTACCGCACCGGTTCTGCACCAGCCGGTCTGTACTTCATCAATCAGAAGCAGCATGTCGTTCTCATCACAGAACGTCCGGAGTCCCTGCATGAACTCTTTCGTTGCCGGATGAACACCGCCTTCGCCCTGTACCGGCTCAACCATGATGGCGATGGTGTTTTCGGTACATGCATCTTTGAAGGCCTGCAGATCATTGTACGGTGCGTAGGAGAATCCGTAGGTCATCGGTCCGAATCCAACCTGGCATCCGTTGCCCGGCTGACCGGTTGCAGACATGGCACCGAAGGTTCTTCCATGGAAGCCCATCTTTGCGGTTACGATGTGGTAACGGTTCGGGCCGTATTTCTCGATGCCGTACTTTCTTGCCATTTTGATCATGGCCTCGTTCGCCTCGGTACCGGAGTTCTGATAGAAGATCTTGTCCATGCCGATGGTCTCGCAGACTTTCTCAGCAAGCAGTGCCTGCGGGATGGTGTATGGATAGTTGAAGGTATGCATGATATCGTCGAGCTGCTCTTTTGCTGCAGCAACAACTTCGGGTTTCTGTTTCCAGCGTTGTTTACGGCGATGCCTGCGTAAAAGTCAAGATACGGCGTTCCGTTTTCGTCGTACATGTACATCCCCTCTGCGGTTTCTGCAAGGAAATCGAAACGCTCGTAGGTCTCGATCATGTACTTGTTTACTTTGTCTTTGATGTCCTGAACCGTTAATCCTGTGTCTTTTAATCTCATAGTGTTATCCTCCCATAGCGTTGAAAAGATTTTTTAAATAAAAAACAAAAAAGCAAAGACTACTCGTTGGTAAGCGTCTTTGCTTTGTTTTTTCGTTTATTATTTTGTACAACCATACAATAGCACCACTCCCTATATTTGTCAATTACTTTTTTTAAAAAGTTTTTTATTTTGTTTTTTCTTTAATTGCCCGCTTTTTCTATTCTTTTTTGATGCTTTTTCGTCTTCCGCCGTATTTTTTTCATATCCGTTGTTTTTTATTCTGATGTTCCAGCGAATTTTTGTCCATTATATTGAACAGTTCATTCAAAAAAAGAAAGCCTGTTATTCTGCGGCTTTTAGTGATAGTCGAGAAAGAAACACATGCAGCTCGTCTTCTCCGTCCCTCTGTTGCGGTAGATGTGGGTCTGGTCTGTCTCGAAACGGAATGCCTGCTTCAGGTGGATCTCATGCTCTTTTCCATTGCACTCTACGGTCATCACGCCGTCTGTCACCACCAGGTACTCTCTTGTTTTCTCTCCGTGGCCGCCGCTCACATACGTTCCGCCCGGTTCGATGTCGATGCGGTAGATTTCCACAAGCCGCGTGTCCTCATACGGAAATCACGTCCACACAGTGTACTGCCCCTCCAGCTCTTTCGTCGGAACCAGATCCTCCGGTGTCACAAGATAACTATCCACCAGCGGCGTTGCAATCAGCTCCTGAAATTCAATCCGCAGGCCGCTCGTAATCTTCCCAAGCACGCCAAGCGACGGGTTCGCCGTTCCCTTTTCGATCTGCGAGAGCATACTCTTGCTGACCCCAGTCTGCTCTGAGACCTGGTCGAGACTCATCCCTTTCGACTGCCGGATCCGTTTCAGATTGACCGCCACATTTTCTGTCAGATAATCCATGTTCTTCCACCTGCCTTTCTTCGTATTTCGCTCATTGTAGCACACCTTCCTCCGATATTCCAGTGAATATTTTTAAACTTTCTGCCGCCTTTCCCCGCTTCGCCTTTCTTTTCTTCCTTTATCCGCCCGGGTTTCAGGCGCTTTTCTCTGCCTTTCCCAGGAAAAGCGCCCTTCCGCCGGATTTGTATTTTTGTCAGACCTTTTCCATCCGCATCTGCCGCAGAATCTTCTTTTCCATCCGCGACACCTGCACCTGCGAAATCCCCAGTTTTCCGGCGATCTGCGCCTGCGTCATGTCCTGAAAATAGCGCATGTAGATGAGCTGCC
>ENA-OQAS01000370-OQAS01000370.1-human-gut-metagenome-genome-assembly--contig:-NODE-370-length-23695-cov-5.646470_pt1 | contig 23695 bp, 35 predicted proteins | sample MGYA00242733_ERZ504523 | MGnify/ENA primary metagenome ERZ504523 (study PRJEB26092, sample SAMD00036239) | human gut metagenome | host: Homo sapiens | study: EMG produced TPA metagenomics assembly of...
TTGTCATTCCATGCATGGTTTTTCACTTTATACGGCTGACGGCAGAGCGGATCCTGGTTGATGCGGATCATTTCGTCATTCATGAGAATGCGGCGGGTTTCGTCGCTCATCTCGCGGATGTCGCAGCCGATCATCAGCGGGGAGCCAAGGAATGCCCACAGTGCATAGTGTGTCTGATACTGGACATCGCTGCAGCCGGCCAGTCCAACATTTCCTTTTCCATGCATGCCGACGATCAGCATGTCCATATCGTTGAAGCAGCCGACGCGTTGTACGGATGCAGTTTTTCCTGCTGTGCCACGAGATCTTTGACAGAATCCCAGGTATCAAAGATGTCGCCGGTGGAACGCCACATGGAAGCGCCGGTTTCTTTGATCCACTCATGCGTTTCATCAGCACCCCAGGAGCAGGTAGAGAAGAGAATGTCGCGGCCGCAGTTCTCGAGTGCCAGTCCCATGCGGCGGTACAGATATTTTCCGTGCAGGATCGGGCTGTGGTAGCAGTAGTCGTATTTTAAGAAATCAACATCCCAGGATGCGAAAGTTTCCGCATCGACAAATTCGTGCTCATAGCTGCCAGGGTAGCCGGCACACGTCATGTTTCCGGCGCAGGAATACATACCGAATTTCAGCCCTTTGGAATGAACGTAATCGGCAACGGCTTTCATACCATGCGGAAATTTTTCGATCCGGCACAAGACGGCCGTTTTCATCGCGTTCACGTAAAGACCAGCAGTCGTCGATGACAAGATATTCGTATCCTTTATCGCGCAGGCCGCTCTCGGCCATGACATCAGCAGTTTCAAAAATCATTTTTTCATTGATATTTTCTCCGAAGGTGTTCCAGGAATTCCAGCCCATCGGCGGTGTAAGTTTGATCATAGTATTGACCTCCCGTAAGTTTTGATGTACTTTGAGTATAGATGGATTTCCAGAGCAAAACCATGGAATTTTAAGACAAAAGCATGGATTTTTGCTTCATAAAGAATAAAATACGGGAAAAGGAAAGAATATGCTTGTATCAGAAATGAACGGGATCCGGCCTGTCGATGCCGGGCGGCAGGACTGCCATGATCTGCATTCCTGGGGGCCGGGTGTACGGCAGTGCTATATTATACATTATATTATAAGCGGAAAGGGAACGTTTACCTGCGGGAAAAAGACGTACACACTTACCGCCGGACAGAGCTTTTTAATCTGTCCAGAGCAGGTGGTGCAGTATGCGCCGGATGAGAACGAGCGTGGGAATATGTGTGGTTGATTTTGTCGGGGAACAATGCCGGCAGATTCTGGCACGGTCGGTACTGAACCCACAGCAGCCGGCGGCGCCGCCTCTCCGTCAGGAAAGGCTTCTGCCGTATTTTGAGCGTCTCTGCCAGATGGAACTCTATCGCCGGAACAGCCAGGAGCCGTCGGTGTGCTGCTTGCGCTTCTGGGCGTGTACCAGGATCTGGCGGAGCCGCAGCGGGAGGAGAGAAAGAAGGAGGATCCGCGGATTATGGAAGCGATGGCTCTGATTGCCGCAGGGTATCACAGGAGTGAGTTCTGCGCGGAGACAATTGCGCGGAAAATGGCGGTCAGCCGCACAACGCTGAACCGTCTGTTTCAGAAGAAAATCGGCTGGTCACCAGGACAGTATCTGCTGGAATATCGGCTGCAGCAGTCAGAAAAGCTGCTGCAGATGGGGATGACGGTCAAACAGACGGCGCTGTCGTGCGGATTTGAAGATCCCTTTTACTATTCCCGTGTGTTCCGGAAACACTATGGAATGCCGCCGTCGGATTACCGGCTGGAGTTTGCAGAAATTCAGTGAACGGCGGGCGTTACCGCTCGTCGGAGAGATAATTCCGCATAGAGCGCAGGGCGGACTTTTCCAGCCGGCTGACCTGCGCCTGCGAGATGCCGATTTCCCGGGCAACCTCCATCTGGGTCTGCCCTCATAGAAACGCATGCGGATGATCTGGCGTTCGCGCTCATTGAGACGGGCGACCGCGTCCTGCAGGGCGAGGTTCTGCACCCAGTTTTCTTCTTTATTTTTCTTATCACTTAACTGATCCATGACATACAGGGTATCGCCGCCTTCCGTGTAGACGGGCTCATACAGACTCATTGGGCTTTGGATTGCATCGAGGGCATAGACGATATCCTCTTTTCCAATGCCGATTTCAGCGGCGATTTCCTCGATCGAAGGCTCTTTCTGGTTCTGCTTGAGATAAAGTTCGCGGGCGCAGATGGCGCGGTAGGCAGTATCCCTGAGGGAACGGCTGACGCGGATCGCATTGTTGTCACGCAGATACCGCCGGATTTCACCGATGATCATCGGCACGGCATAGGTGGAGAAACGGACGTTTAAGGTCGTGTCGAAGTTATCAATCGCCTTAATCAGGCCGATACAGCCGATCTGAAAGAGATCGTCGGCGTTTTCACTGCTGTTGGAGAAGCGCTTGATCACGCTTAAGACAAGGCGCAGATTGCCCTGAATGTAGCGTTCGCGGGCAGCAGCATCTCCTTCGCGGGCCTTTTTCAGCAGAGTCTCTTTTTCTTCGGCATTCAGTACGGGAAGGCGTGATGTATTGACTCCGCACAGTTCAACTTTATTGATCGCCATGGTATGCATCCTCCTGAAACATGGAACGTATGGTTACCGTTCGTTACTGTTATACGTTCATGATTGGCAGTTGGCGGGACGAATATACGAGAGCCCGGAAAATTTCATAAAGTTTTAGTCCTTGACAAAGCTTTTGGAAAATGATTTCCTGCTATTGTAGAAACGGCGGAAAGTGTGATAAGATAAGGGAAGTGTACGAAATGCGAGGTCTTGTTTTATGATGAGTGGAAAGGAACGAAGAGAAGAGATTCTTCAAAGAATAACAAACAGTAAGACGCCGGTCTCCGGTGCAGCGCTGGCGAAGAGCTGTGAAGTCAGCCGTCAGGTGATTGTCCAGGACATTGCCTGATCCGCGCTGCCGGATACGATGTGATTGCGACAAACCGCGGCTACATCTGCAGCAGCCCGGTGAGAGAGACGCGGGTCTTTGAGGTGAATCACACGGATGAGCAGATGCAGGACGAGCTGAATACAATTGTGGATTTCGGCGGCGTTGTGCTGGATGTGATTGTGCGTCACGAGGTTTACGGAGAACTGCGGGCGGAACTGAATATCAGTTCACGAAATAAGGTGGCACTGTTTATGGAAGAAATCCGGCAGGGAAAATCACGGCCGCTAAAGAATATCACATCAGGGGAACATTTTCATACCGTATCGGCAGACTCTGCGCAGACCCTGGATCTGATTGAAGAGGAACTGCGAAAGAAAGACTACCTGGTGCGGAGTGTGAAATAGGGGAAAAAGCCCTTATTTTCACAAAAAACTGTTATTCGAAAAAATTTTAAATCTTTTTAAAAAAGGTGTTGACTTTTCTCTTAGGATAGTGTAATATACATGATGTCAGCGGGAACGAGTGATAAACAAAGAGTTCTAAAGCGACAAAGAAATGTGCGTTTAGCTCAGCTGGATAGAGCGTTTGGCTACGGACCAAAAGGTCGGGGGTTCGAATCCTCTAACGCACGGACGGTAACCGTCCTGGTGAAAACCAGGGCGGTTTTTTCGTATGCAGAATGAAAAATAAAACAAGCGGCCTTTTGGTCAGCAGCCAGACGGCCGCACTTTTTGAAAAAATCATGGGGAAACAACTTGTACGCTCATTGACACAAGTGAGATACATCTCCTATAATAAAGCCAAATTTAAGATCTCGAAAGGGGACAAGTTATGGCTAAGTTAGTAATTGATGCGAACAGAAAGCTTTCAAAAATCAATAAGGAAATCCAGGGACAGTTTTCGGAGCATCTGGGAAGATGTATTTATGAAGGACTCTATGTAGGAGAAAATTCCGATATTCCGAACGTGAACGGAATGCGTACCGATGTTGTTGAAGCACTGAAAAATATCAAAGTTCCGGTACTGCGCTGGCCGGGCGGATGTTTTGCAGATGAATATCACTGGAAAGACGGTATCGGACCGAAAGAAAGCCGCAAAAAAATGATCAACACCAACTGGGGCGGTGTTGTCGAGGACAACAGCTTCGGTACCCACGAGTTTTTTGAACTCTGCCGTCAGATCGGATGTGAAACCTATATCAACGGAAATATGGGAAGCGGTACTGTACAGGAGATGTCGGAGTGGGTTGAATATATGACATTTGACGGGGTATCTCCGATGGCAGACCTTCGTGCGGAAAATGGCCACGAAAAGCCGTGGACCGTCGATTTCTTCGGCATCGGCAATGAGAACTGGGGCTGTGGCGGAAATATGAATCCGGAATTCTACGGAAATATGTACCGCAGATATCAGACCTTTGTGCGTGATTACGATGGAAACAAAAAGATCCGGAAGATTGCCTGCGGCGCCAATTCGGATGATTATGAGTGGACGCAGGAAGTGATGAAAGCATGCTTCCGCAGAATCTCCCCACAGCAGCATGGCATGATGGATGGCCTGTCGCTTCATTACTATACGGTGCCGGAAACCTGGGATCACAAGGGAAGTGCAACGGAGTTTGCGGAAAAAGACTGGTATAAGACCATGAAAAAGACGATGTATATGGAAGAGCTGATCCGTCGCCACAGCGCCATTATGGATCAGTATGACCCGGACAAAAAGGTCGGCATGATCGTGGATGAGTGGGGTACCTGGTATGATGTGGAGCCTGGAACGAATCCGGGATTTCTGTATCAGCAGAATACCATGCGTGACGCACTGGTCGCAGGGATCAACCTGAATCTTTTCAACAAACACAGCGACCGCGTCAAGATGGCAAATATCGCACAGATGGTCAATGTTCTGCAGTCGATGATCCTGACCGAGGGGGAAAAGATGGTCAAAACTCCGACGTATCATGTTTTCGATCTGTATCAGGTACATCAGGAAAATGATCTTCTGGCAAGCTCTCTGGAAACGGAGCAGGTTGGTCTGGAAGATGAATACATGGTTCCGAATCTGACGGAATCTGTTTCGGTAGATGCCAACGGTGTACTTCATATTACGATGACGAATGTGGATCTGGAGAAAGCATATCCGGTAGAGGCGGTACTTCTTGGAAAAGAAGCCGGCGAGATCAAAGCCGAGATCGTAACCGGCCATATGCAGGATAAAAACACCTTTGAAGCGCCGGAGACGGTTGGCGTTCAGGGCTTTGACGGTGTGCAGGCAACAAAAGAGGGAATTTCCTTTACCATTCCGGCGTGCAGTGTGCTTCATATCGCCGTAAAATAGGGAAACCATAAAAACCAGAAGATATCTGGGATGAAAAAAGATTCGGTTCCGGAGGAGTTTGATGGACGGAAATACCAGGATCTGTAAAAAATGCCTGCTTCGTGAGATGGACGAGGCAGGCTTTTTTCAGAATATGTATGATTATATTGCAAGAATTCCGGCGGACGATAAAACGCCGGAGGAGGAATACGAGCGGCGGCTTTCCATCTGTAAGGAGTGTGAAAAGCTGCTGTCCGGCATGTGCCGCATGTGCGGCTGCTACGTGGAGATGCGGGCAGCGATTGCACTGCGGGACTGCCCGGGGAAAAAGTGGTAGCAAAAGAGAAACCCCGCACAGCGGATCCTGTGAAAACAACGGATCTGTGCGGGGTTTTGAGAATCAGCGAAGTCGGTAAGATCAGTTGGGACTTGTTTGCGTCTCCGTTGCGACTTTCGGATCCTTGAAATAGCGGGACAGCTTCGGCACGGAGATGAACAGCGTCAGAAATTCGGCGACCGGAATCGACAGCCACACACCGTTGGTGCCAAGCACGAGCGGCAGAAGCAGCGCGGAGAGAACGATAAAGACGAAGGTTCGCAAAAAGAAATCAAAGCAGAGTCTTTCCGTCTGACAGTGCCGTAAAATGCCGGAGCGACGATATTCGTACCGCAGAACAGGTAAGCGATGGAGAACAGATATCCGCCGTGGCATGTCAGTTCAAAGCCGTACGTGCCTTTCTGCATGAAAACGGCGGAAATGACCGGAGAGCCGAAGGCGGCCACAAGTGCGATGATCACAGAGCTTACCACAACGAAACGGATACTGATGCGGTAAAGCCGGATCAGCCGCTGTTTGTTCCGGCTGCCGTAGTTGAAGCTGAACACAGGTGCAACGCCGATACTGTAGCCGAGGTACAGCGCAACAAAGAGAAACTGTCCGTACAGAATCGCCGTGATGGCGGCAACACCGATTTCGCCCTCAAATTTCAGCATCAGCATGTTGAAAAGGTAAGTGACAACGGCTGCAGAAAGATTGCTGACCATCTCGGAGGAACCGTTGAAGCAGCTTGTGGAGAGCAGGCCTTTGGAAAATTCCGGCCTGGTGAAACGAAGGCCTTTTCGGGCAAAGGTAAAGTATAAAATACCGGCAACGGCCGGGATACACTGGCCAAGGCCGGTGGCAAGGGCCGCTCCCGCAACACCAAGATGGAGCGGAACGACAAACAGATAGTCCAGAAGCATGTTGGTAATGCCGGCGGACACCGTAAGGGAAAGTCCGAGTCCCGGGCGCCTGCCGTTACAAAGAAGGACTGGAACAGCGCCTGGAGAAGACAGACCGGGGCAAAGAAAAGGATCGTCCGCAGATAGGCGGTACCGTAATCCATCAGCACCGGCGTTGCACCGAGCAGACTGCAGATCTGACGGCAAAACAGGTTGCCGAGCACTGCGCCCAGAATACCGATGATCAGTGTGGTAAGGGTAAGGGCCGAAAAGTTACGGTTGGCTTCCTCCTGTTTTCCCTGTCCGATCTTTGCGGCGACAACGGCGCTGCCTCCGGTACCGAACATGATGCCGACGGCAAGAAGAATGCTGACGGCAGGATAGACGATATTGGCGGCGGAAAGCGCCATGCTGTCCACGTACTGTGCGATGAAAAAGCCATCCACAATACTGTAGAGAGACATAAAGATCATCATGATGATCGATGGAAACGCAAACTTCAGCAGAGAGCGGAAGTTGAAATCCTTGGCGAGTGACTGGCTCATAATCAAAAACCTCCTTTTTATGTGTGAAAAGCCTTTTTCAGACACGCTTTAGATGGGAAAGATTTCTTGTGAAAATTTGAATCGTTTGCTATTATAAAGGATAGGGTAACCCTATAGTCAAGTGCAAAAAAGGTGAAAAACAGGAAAAATTCCGAGAGCACATATTCAGGAAAAGGAGTCAGAAATGGGAAAACAGGAGTATTTAAGCGCAGGGCGATTTGCAGCGCTGGTAGGTACGACAAAGGAAACGCTCTTCCATTATGATGAGATTGGGCTGTTCGTACCAAAAGAAGAGGGACAAACGGCTACCGGTATTATGCGATGGATCAGATGGAAACGTTTGATGTGATCGGAATGCTGCGGGAGCTGGGCATGCCGCTGGCAGAGATTCGAAATTATCTGGAACAGCGAAGTCCTGAAAAATTCGGAGTACTGCTGGAACAGGAGGAGAAGGTGGTGCGCGAAAAAATGCAGCGGCTCCGCGAGATGCAGCGCTGGATTGGGGAAAAGAAGCGGTTTCTGGCACAGGCATCGGCGGAATGCGTGAGGCGTTTGAAAAAGATCCCTTCTGTCCTGTGGGGATCCATACCCTTCCATTGCAGTATCTTGTCACAAACCACAGCGAGTCAGCGGATAATCTGGCAGTCAATCAGAAAATCGGAGAGCTCTATGCTTACTGCGGGCAATACGGAAATCGAAGTTCGTATAATGTGGGGTTTGTTCAGAAACGGGAAACACTGGAAACGGGGAATTTTCTGGATTACCGTGATTTCTATCTGATTTTTGATCGTGTGCCGGCGAAAGTGCGATACACGGTTCGGCCGGAGGGAGAGTATCTTTGCTATTATTATAAAGGACCATGGCAGGGAATTGAAGCGGCGTACCGGAAGTGTCCGATATGCCACGGAACAGAAATTTTTGCTGGATGACCGCTTTTATGAGGAATATATGGTGGACGCGCTGACCAGTCAGGAAATGGAACAGTATATTACGAGAATCGCCGTAAAAATTTTAAGATAGACAGGTAGGAGGGGAAAAAACAAGATTTTCACAAACTTTTTTCATTCTCCTCTTGACCATGACGCAACGTCACCCATTATAGTGAGGGTACAACAAGTTGAATTGACATAAAACTGAGACGATAAACACACCAAAAAGGAGAAAAAGCATGAAAGTATTAGTAACAGGCGGAGCCGGATTTATCGGCGGAAACTTCGTACATCACATGGTAAACAAATACCCGGATTATCAGATCGTAAACCTGGACCTGCTGACCTATGCAGGAAACCTGGAGACTCTGAAACCGGTTGAGGACAAACCGAACTACAAATTTGTAAAAGGTGATATCGCAGACGAAGCTTTCATCATGGATCTGTTTGAAAAAGAGAAATTTGACGTTGTTGTCAACTTCGCAGCAGAGAGCCATGTAGACCGTTCCATTGAGGATCCTGGCATCTTTGTTCAGACCAACGTAATGGGAACCCGTGTACTGCTGGATGCTTCCAGAAAATTCGGCGTAAAGAGATATCATCAGGTATCTACCGATGAAGTTTACGGAGACCTTCCGCTGGATCGCCCGGACCTGTTCTTTACAGAGAATACCCCGATCCACACCTCCAGCCCGTACTCTGCATCCAAGGCAAGCGCAGACCTGTTTGTACTGGCTTACCACAGAACCTTCGGTACCCCGGTTACCGTTTCCAGATGCTCCAACAACTACGGCCCGTATCACTTCCCGGAAAAGCTGATTCCGCTTATGATCAGCCGCGCACTGGCAGACGAAGAGCTTCCGGTATACGGAAACGGTGAGAATGTCAGAGACTGGCTGCACGTATCCGATCATTGCGAAGCAATCGACCTGATTATCCATAAAGGTAAAGTAGGCGAGGTTTACAACATTGGCGGACACAACGAGAGAACAAACCTTCAGGTAGTACAGACTATCCTGAAAGCTCTGGACAAACCGGAATCTCTGATCAAATACGTAAAAGACCGCCCGGGCCATGACAGAAGATATGCAATCGACCCGACCAAGATCGAGACTGAACTTGGATGGAAACCAAAATACAATTTCGATACCGGAATTGCACAGACAATCCAGTGGTATCTGGACAATGAAGACTGGTGGAAACACATCATCAGCGGTGAGTATCAGAACTACTTTGCTGAGATGTACAAAGACCGTCTGTAAGAGAGAAAAGTGAAATGCAAAGGCCGCAAAAAGCGGCTTTTGCGAAGGAGTGGTGGATATGGATCAATATTATACCACTGGTGAATTTGCCCGGATGGCCCATGTGACCATTCGGACAATTCGCTATTACGACAAAAAAGGGCTGCTGAAGCCGAGCTTTATTAACGAATCCGGTTATCGGATGTATTCGGATGAGGATTTTCTGAAGCTGCAGAAAATTTTATCGCTGAAATATCTCGGATTTTCGCTGAATGAGATCGGAAATATGACGATTCACGATACGAGCGCGGATATTCTGAAGTCATTGAAAATGCAGATCGGACTTGTGCACAAGAAAATGGAAAATCTGGAGCAGATGGAAAAGGCACTGCAGAATACGACACAGATTCTGGAGGAGACGAACCAGATTGACTGGACCGGTATTCTGAACCTGATTCATCTGACCGATATGGAAAAGATGCTGGTGGAGCAGTACAAAAACGGGGAAAACCTGAATATCCGTATTTCGCTGCACGAGCAGTATTCCAAAAATAAACAGGGATGGTTTCCGTGGCTTCTGGAACAGATGGATTTTGACGGTGCGCGCCGGATTCTGGAGATTGGCTGCGGAAACGGACAGCTCTGGGAAAATGCGGAGCCATCCGTGCTGAAAGGAAAGTATATCTGTCTGTCTGACCTGTCGGACGGCATGATCCGGGATGCGGCGGAAAATCTGGGAGAAGAAAAGGCATCCTGTTTTGATTTCCGGACACTGGACTGCCAGAAACTTCCGTTTCCGGATGCGGAATACGACCGGATTATTGCAAATCATGTTTTGTTCTATGTCCAGAATCTGTCCCGCGGTCTGCAGGAAATCAGCCGTGTGCTTTCAGATGACGGCGTGTTCTACTGCAGTACGTATGGAAAAGGCCATATGAAAGAGATTACCGATCTGGTACAGGAGTTTGATCCGCAGATCAATCTTTCGGAGGTGGCGCTGTATACTATTTTTGGTCTGGATCACGGAGAAAAGCAGTTAAAGCCTTATTTTGGCAGCGTAGAGAAAAGAATCTACGAGGACAGTCTCTGGGTCGACCGGCCGGAGCCGCTTCTGGACTATATCCTTTCCTGCCATGGAAATCAGAATGAGTATCTGTATCCGAGACAGCGGGAATTCAAAGAATTTCTGGAAAAGAAAATTCAGAAACACGGCGGAATTGCGATCACAAAAGAGGCAGGGGTTTTCATCTGCAGAAAATAACGGGAGAGGCCGACATGAAAATGGAGGTCTCTTTTTTATCCCTCATTTTAGGCAAGTTTGACAAAAATGTTAAAAAATAAATACAGAGTATGTTTTTTGTATTGCCAGAGATCACAAAAGGATGTATACTAAAGTAGAATGTCTAAGTATGCGTGACTTGAAGAAAGAACACAAAAAGAGGGATAAGGTATGAAGGAATTATTTGATGTACACTGCCATATGGTCCCGGGGGTAGACGACGGTGCAGCTGACCTGGAAGAGTCGCTGGCGATGCTGAAAATGCAGCACGAGGACGGGGTCAGGAAGATTATCATCACACCGCATTATCGGCGGCGGATGTTTGAAACACCGGCAAAAAAGGTACATGAGCAGTTTCTGAAACTGCAGGAAGCGGCAAAAAAGGAATATCCGGATATGTCGCTTTATCTCGGGTGTGAACTTCACTCGAACATGGATCTTCAGGATATCCTGGAAAAACGGAAATATGTGACCATGGCCGGTTCGTCCTATGTTCTGTTGGAATTTTCCGAGGGAGATTCCGCACAGCATATCCGTGAGAGAGTCTACAATGTACTGTCCTGCGGTTACGAACCGATTATCGCGCATGTGGAGCGCTATCAGGCAACGGTAAAGAGCGTCGGATTTTCCAGCGATCTGGTGGATATGGGCGCAAGACTGCAGGTGAATGTGGAAAGTATACTTGGAAAGTATACGTGGGGGGCAAAACGCTACTGCAGAAAACTGATGAAGGAAGATCTGCTCGGTTTTGTCGGCAGCGATTCCCACAACACAAAAACACGTATTCCCAACATAGGAGCAGGCGCTGCCTATGTTTCAAAAAAAATGGGAGAGGCATATGCCGAAAGGATTTTCCACGATAATCCGATGGAAATCTTAAGGGATGCCGGAGAAATCTAAAAAAAGTCAGGAGAAGAAGATGGAAACGAATCAACAGAATCAGGATGAAATTGAAATCGATTTACTGGAACTGCTTCGTGTGCTCTGGAGCAAAATTGGCTATGTGATTTTAGCTGCATTGGCACTTGGCCTTCTGATGGTACTGGTCAGCAAAGTATTTATGAAGCCGCAGTATGAATCGACGACAAAAATGTATGTACTGTCAAAACAGGACAGCAGCAGTACTGTAACAAGTGGAGATCTGCAGGCAAGTTCTCTTTTAACCAAAGACTATGCGGAGCTGATTCAGAGCCGTCAGGTTGTTGAAACCGTTATTGCACAGTTAAATCTGGATCTTACCTATGAGGAGTTTTTGAACAAAATTACTGTTACTACACAGAACGATACGCGTATCCTTTCGATTACAGTAAAAGACGAAGATCCGTATGTAGCAAGCCAGATGGCGGATGCAATCCGTGTAGCAGCATCAGATCATATTCAGAACGTTATGAACACAGAAGCTGTAAATGTGGTAGATGAGGCGAATATTCCAGATGAGCCGGTAAGCCCAAGTATTAAGAAAAACGGGCTGATCGGTGCAATAGCAGGTGCATTTATCGCGATTGTCATCATCATTATTGTTTATCTGACAAATGACACCATCCAGACCTCCGAAGATGTAGAACGTTATCTGGGTGTCAGTACACTCGGCATAATTCCTCTTGCAGAAGGACAGAAAAAGAGCAAGAAGAAAAACAAAACGGCCGTGGAAGAAAGAAATAAGGGAGGATACGGAACGTGAATCAGGTAGTAGTAAAACAGGAAAAATCAGGCTATCAGATTGTGGAAGCCTACAAATCTCTTCGGACCAACCTTCAGTCTGCGGAGAAGATAAGAAAGTAATCGCGGTTACAAGCTGTACACCAAATGAGGGAAAGAGCAGTGTTTCTATGCAGCTCGGCATTTCTCTTGCAGAGAGCGGAAAAAGAGTGATTTTGATCGATGCCGATCTTCGGAAATCGGTTCTTCTTGGAAGAACGAAAACACAGAAATCTGTTCGCGGACTGGCACACTTCCTGTCCGGTCAGGCAACTCTGGAGGATGTCATCTGTTCTACCAATGTAAAGAACTTTTACATGATTTATTCCGGCCCGTTTCCGCCGAATCCGGCAGAGCTTCTGGGGGGAAAGAACTTCCGAAGTCTTTTAAATGCACTTCGTAAAGTTTACGATTATGTGATTGTGGATACTCCTCCGCTTGGAAGTGTTATCGACAGTGCAATCGTTGCAGAAATCTGTGATGGTTCAATCATGGTCATTGAGTCCGGTGTGATCAGCTATCGTTTTGCACAGGAAGTAAAGAGCCAGCTCGAGAGAAGTAACTGCCCGCTGCTTGGCGTTGTCCTGAACAAGGTGGATATGCAGAAACAGGCGTATGGTAAATACGGAAAATACGGTCAGTACAAATATGGAGATTACGGCCAGGAGGAGGACGATTAACTGCCATGAAAAAAGGGATTGTTGCAGGTTTGATTGTCCTGTGCGTGGCGCTAGGAGCCGGTACAGCAGCTGTCGTAGTGACGGACGACCGAAAAGGCCCGGAAATCGAGCTTCCAGCTGATGGGAATGTAACGTATGAGGAAGGCAGTGATACAGCGCCTTTGCTGGAAGGCGTTACTGCAACGGATGAGAAAGACGGAGATGTGACAGATTCGCTGATGATTGAAAACATTTTCCCGAACGATGACCATACCAGTGCATCGGTTGTCTATGCGGCAAAGGACAGTCACAATAATGTATCAAAAGCAACACGCCGCGTGAATTATAAAGCTGCAGCGGAAGATACCCCGGCGGAAAATGAGGCTACGCAGGAAACGGATAACAGTGGGGCGGCAGATGAGTCTGCACCGGCAACAGAGGAGCCGCAGCAGAATGACACAGAGGGCACAAAAAATGAGACAGATGCGCAGATGGAAATCGAAGCACTGCCGGCGGAAAGCCCAAAACTGTACCTGAATACGTATGAAGTAACAGTGGAAGCCGGAAACGATCTGGACAAAACCAGCTATATCAAAGAGATGACCGATGATGCAGACAGCCAGGAGTCACTCTTTAACCAGATTGAGATCGACGGCGATGTGGATACTGCAGTGCCGGGAGATTACATGCTGACGTATCATGTGACGGACAGCGATGGAAACAGATCAAATGCAGCGGTGCTTACCGTACACGTTCAATAAGAATAGAAGAACTGCTCTGATGGGGATGCCGATCGGGGCAGTTCTTTTTTTCAAGTTTTACGGCGCGAGTAAAATTTGACAGCCCAAAATGAGTATGGTAGAGTGAGAAAGAAAGACGGCAGAAGGGGGCAGAGGAGATGCTTCGAATCTGGCAGAAAACAGAAAAACAGAAGCTGGAGCCGGTAGGGATGGGAACGGCGTTCCCCTTTTTAAAGGAAAAGAACCATGTAGTTTCTATCATCGGCGGCGGCGGAAAAACGACGCTGCTGTACGAGATGGCAGGCTTTTGTGTAAAAAACGATCAGAAGGTACTGGTGACAACTTCGACGCACATTTATCGTCCGCCGAAGGAATGGCATGACCAGAGTCTGGAAGCGGTCGAAAGAAAATTTCGCACAGGCCGCGCAGCGATTATCGGGAGTGCCTGCCGGGATCCGGAAAAGCTTTCCATGCCGGAAACGGAACTATTTGAAGAGGCACGCAAAAAGGCCGATCTGACGCTGATCGAGCGGACGGCGCAAGGCACCTGCCGTGCAAGGCACCGGCGGAACATGAACCGGCGCTGCTTTCCTCTTCAGATCTTGTGATTGGTGTGACAGGTCTTTCGGCACTGGGACAGCCGCTTGGCAAGGACTGCTTTCGGGCAGAACGGGCGGCGGAACTGCTTGGCTGTACGATGGAACACCATATCACGGAAGAAGATCTGGCACGGCTGATCGCATCGGAACAGGGACAGCAGAAGGATTTGAAAGGCAGAACGTTTTATGCGGTACTGCACCAGTATGAGGAAAAAGAACACCGGCGGCCGCAGAGAAACTTGTGGAGCTGCTGCGCAGGCAGGTGATCGAGCATGTTCTGGTTACGTGCGCGACAGGAAACAGAAGACAAAGCGGTGAGAACACGAATCCTGGTATGGGAGAGCAGAGCTTCCCGTGCGTGAAGCGGAAGAAGAGTGGGAACCCGGAGAATAAAACGGAAATAGAACGGAGGAGACAGATGGCGGAATTTACCCATTTTAAGAAAGACGGCAGCGCTGTCATGGTCGATGTCCATGAGAAGCCGGACACGTACCGGGCAGCATCGGCGACGGGAACCATACAGGTAAGCCCGGAGGTATTTGCAGCCGTGCGGGACCATACGGCGAAAAAAGGCGATGTGCTCGGCGTTGCACGGCTGGCAGGTATCATGGGGGCGAAAAAGAATGCGGAGTTGATTCCGCTGTGCCACATTGTGCCGCTGACGAACTGCGAAGTGACATTTACCACGGACGAGAATACAAATTCTATTACGGCCGTGTGCACCACATCATGTGTCGGAAAGACCGGCGTGGAGATGGAGGCGCTGACTGGCGTTTCCACAGCGCTGCTCACGATCTACGATATGTGCAAGGCGATGGACCGCGGCATGGTGATTCGTGATATCCACATTCTGGAAAAGGACGGCGGAAAGAGCGGTCATTATATCTATCAGAAAGAGGAAAAATAAAGCATGACAGAAAAGAAAGATTTCCCGGTTTTCCGGGTGGGAATTGTAACGTTAAGTGACAAAGGATATCAGGGCGAGCGCGAGGATAAGAGCGGCCCAAAGATCAAAGAGCTGCTTCCGGCGGAGCAGTATGAGGTCGTTTCGATGCGTATTCTGCCGGATGAGCGGGCGATGATCGAGGAGGAACTGATCCGGCTTGCCGATCTGGAGCAGTGCGATCTTGTCCTCACGACAGGCGGCACGGGATTTTCCATGCGGGATGTGACACCGGAGGCAACTCTGGCGGTATCCGGCCGTGTGGCACCTGGCATCGCGGAGGCGATCCGCGCGGGCAGCATGGCGATCACAAAACGGGCGATGCTGAGCCGGGCAGTGAGTGCAATCCGTCATCGGACGCTGATTATCAATCTGCCGGGAAGCCCGAAGGCGGTGGAAGAGAGTCTTGGATTTGTACTTGATACTGCCGCATGCGTTGGGACTTCTGCGCGGAACGGACGGAGAGTGCGGAAGAAGCTGAAAAAAGAGGGAACAGGTAACGATGGAAGAAGAAAAAATTATTTTCTGTAAGAGCGGCGGCTGTACGGCAAAGCTCGGGGCAGGCGTGCTCGAACATATTCTGGAGAAGCTGCCGAAAGGGGAAAAGGATCCGAATCTGCTGGTGGGCTATGACAGCAAAGACGATGCATCCGTCTACCGGCTGACGGACGACCTTGCGATGGTCCAGACGCTGGATTTCTTTCCGCCGGTGGTGGAGGATCCGTACACGTTTGGAAAAATTGCGGCGGCGAATGCCTTAAGCGACATCTATGCGATGGGCGGAGAGGTGCGGACAGCCCTGAATATCGTCTGCTTTCCGGAACAGATGGATCTGAATGTCCTCGGAGAAATCATGCGCGGCGGCGCGGAAAAGGTGCAGGAGGCGGGCGGATCGCTCTCCGGCGGTCATTCGATTGCGGATGACAGTGTAAAATACGGCCTTTCTGTCACGGGAACCGTGCATCCGGACCGGATCTGGCAGAACAATACGGGCCGCGTGGGTGATCTGCTCATTCTGACGAAACCGCTCGGAACCGGCATTCTCTGTGCGGCGCACCGCGTCGGGGAGGAAAACCCGGGTGGATTTCAAAAGGCAGTGGAATCGATGATGACGCTGAATAAGTACGCCTCGGAGACGGCACGGAAGTATAACATTCATGCCTGTACCGATGTAACGGGCTTTAGTTTCCTAGGACATCTGCATGAGATGATGGAGTCGGGCGTGTCCTGCCATATCTGGGCGGATCAGATTCCGGTGTTCCAGGGGGCTGTGGAAGCGGCGGAGGAGTTTCTGATCACTGCGGCAGGCCAGCGGAACCGGAATCATCTGGAGCAGCATGTGACCTTTAAGGATATACCGTTCGGCATGCAGGAGGTGCTGTTTGATCCGCAGACATCGGGAGGGCTTCTGATGGCCGTGGATGCCGTGGATGCAGAAAAAATGCAGAGAAAACTGCTGGAGCAGGGGATTCCGGCAGCAATCGTTGGAAAAATCACAGAGCCGGCAGGAACCGAAATTTATGTGACACAGAGCAAGAAATGGTAAGGCAGGGAGGATGAAAAATGGCAGAGATGGAGAAAAAGACAGTAAACGCAATGGGTGATGTGTGCCCGGTACCGCTGGTAAAGGCAAAAAATGCGATTGCAGAACTTGCGGGAAGCGGAAAAGTGGAGGTTCTGGTGGATAATGAAATCGCCGTGCAGAACCTGGAAAAAATGGCGCAGCAGAAAGGATATGGCTTTCTGGTAAAAGAGAAGAAAGAAAAAGAGTATCATGTGGAGTTCACCGTATCGGAAACAGAGCCGGCTGAAACAGAAGAGAAAACCGTATGCCTCGTACCGGCGGCAAAGAAAACAAAACTCGTCGTTCTTTCTGCAGACCATATGGCGAAGGAGCCGAGGAGCTGGGTAAAATTCTGATGAAGAGCTTCCTTTATGCACTGACCCAGCAGGATGAGCTGCCGGATACGATTCTGTGCTACAACGGCGGTGCAAAGCTGACCTGCGAGGGTTCCGAGTCCCTGGAGGATCTGAAAGATCTGGCAGCGCGCGGCGTTGAAATTCTGACCTGTGGAACATGCCTGAACTTCTACGGCATCACTGAAAAGCTGCAGGTCGGCAGTGTGACCAACATGTATGACATCGTGGAGCGCATGAGCAGCGCAGACCGCGTGATTAAGCCATGATTTACCTCGATTCGGCGGCAACGTCGCTGTGGCATCCAAAAGAAGCAGAGGAGCGTATGATCCAGGCACTGCGCGGCTGTGGAAATGCAGGCCGCGGTGCACACGATGCGACACTGGATGCGGGCCGCATCGTCTTTGAGACGAGAATGCGGCTGGCAGAGTTGTTTCACGCGGAGAGTCCAGAGCGGATTGCATTTACGTGCAACGATACGGAGGCACTGAACACGGCAATTTTCGGACTCTTCGGGCCGGGGGATCATGTGATCACGACAGTCTGCGAGCATAATTCCGTTCTGCGCCCGCTGTATGCACTGGAAAAACAGGGACTGGAGCTTTCCGTGATTCCGGCGGATGTATCTGGAAGGATCGATTACGATCAGATGGAAGCGGCAGTGCGGAAAAACACGAAAGCGTTTGTCGTTACGCATGCCTCCAACCTGACCGGAAATATCACGGATCTTGCGCGGGTGTGCGAAATTGCGGAACACCATTCCCTGCTTCTGATCGTCGATGCGGCGCAGACAGCGGGGATTCTGCCGATCAATGTACAGAAAAGCGGGATCGACGTGCTCTGCTTTTCCGGCCACAAGGGACTATTAGGGCCGCAGGAACCGGCGGAATCTACGTCCGTCCCGAACTTTCGATCCGGCCGCTCAAAATGGGCGGAAGTGGAATCCGAAGCTATGAAAAAGAACAGCCTGCGGCGATGCCGGAGCACCTGGAAGCGGGAACTTTAAATGTCCACGGAATTGCGGGACTTCTGGGAGCGCTGGAATATCTGGAGAAGACGGGGATTGAAATGATTTACAAAAGAGAGAGGGAGCTGATGCATCTCTTTCTGGAGGAAATTCAGGGAATCCCGGGACTTACTTTATATGGAACAGACGATCTGCAGCAGCGGGTACCAACGGCGGCATTAAACATCGGCTCCTGTGATTCGGGATATGTCAGCGACTGGCTGTATGAGAACTATGGTATTGCAGTCCGAAGCGGGGCACACTGCGCGCCGCTGATGCACGAAGCACTCGGGACACGGGAGCAGGGAGCCGTGAGGTTCAGCTTTTCCCATGTACTGACGGAAGAAGAAGTCCGGATTGCCGCGCAGGCTCTGCGGGAGTTTGCCGAAGAAGAAATGCAGCAGTGAGAGAGGCGGCAGCCGGCATCCGGGATACAAAAGAAGCTGGAAAAAGGAAGAAACGATATGAGACAGCGAAAAGAAACCTGGATTCTGACGTTTGCGGGGACAACGCAGGCGATGCAGATGGAGCAGTATGCGAGAGCGCACGGCCTGCCGGGAAGGATGATCCCCGTTCCGCGGGAAATTACGGCGGGCTGCGGCCTTTCCTGGAAAGCAGCGCCGGAAGAGGGAAAAGAAATCCTTGCGGCACTTCAGACGGCGGGACTTGCCTATGAGGCGGAGTACCGTGTGCTGTTGTAGAGGTGTGAGGTGGAAATGGAAGAAAAAGAAGAAACATTACGACAGAAGCTGCGGTACGACATGCGGCTGCGCGTCAGCCGGACGGATCATGCCTTCGGTCCCGGTGTGGCGGAGCTGATGGAGCATGTGGAAGCAACCGGCTCCCTTTCGAAGGGCTGCAAATGCATGCAGATGGCGTACTCGAAGGGATGGAAAATCTTAAAGCGCGCCGAGGAGGATCTCGGCATCCCGCTGGTACAGGGCAACCGGGGCGGCAGCAACGGCGGCCAGACGGTACTGACCCCGGAGGGAAAAGAATTCCTGAAGCGGTACCGGAAGTTTGAACAAGAAGTCCGCGCAGGCGCCGATGCGTCGTTTCAGAAGTGGTTTGGAACAGAAGAAAAATAACATTTTTTACGGGGACACGTTGACAAAACGGGTCCTTTCCTGTATTTTTATTAATGGAAAAGCGTTATTCTCGCACGAGAATAACGAGGCAGACCGCGGAAGACGGAAGAAAACGGCGGCTGCTGAAACGAAAGAAGGAAGACAGCGAAGATGAAAAAGAAAGATCTGATCGTGGTACGGGGAGCAGGAGATCTTGCAACCGGTACGATCCATCGTCTGAAAAAGCGGGCTTTCGTCTGCTGGTTCTGGAAGCAGAGCACCCGGCGGCGATCCGGCGGCAGGTGGCTTTGAGCGAAGCGGTATATGCCGGCAGCGCCAGGGTAGAGGACGTGGAAGCCGTGCGCATGGACGTGGATCTCGCAGAGAAAAAGAACCGGAAAGAACTTCTGGAACAGGAAATGGAGCGGATCTGGAAGAAAGATGGTGTTCCGGTGCTCGTGGATCCGGCGGGACTAAGCATTGCAGCACTTCGCCCGGCCGTCGTGGTCGATGCGATTCTGGCGAAGAAAAATCTCGGGACGACAAAAGAGATGGCGCCGCTTGTGATTGCCCTCGGACCGGGCTTTACGGCAGGAGAAGATGTGGATGTTGTAATTGAGACGAAGCGCGGTCATAATCTTGGACGCGTGATCCGAAGCGGAAGCGCGGTTCCGAACACTGGCATTCCGGGCATCATCGGCGGGTACGGAAAAGAGCGTGTGATGCATGCACAGGCGGAAGGTATTCTGCGGAATGTGGCTTCGATCGGAGACATTGTGGAAGCCAGGGCTGTGATTGCAGAGATTGAGACAGAAAACGGGACGGTACCTGTGGAAGCATCTCTCTCCGGTCTGCTGCGCGGGCTGATCCGCGACGGCTATCCGGTGACGAAGGGATTTAAGATTGCGGACATCGATCCGCGGAAAGAAGAACTGCAGAACTGTTTCACGATTTCCGATAAGGCGCGGTGCATCGCCGGAAGCGTGCTGGAAGTGATCTGCGGGGAACTGGAATAGATTCAAATAGAAAAAGTGAGGCGTTTCAGATGAAACTGATGAAAACAGAAGACGCGGTAGGCCAGGTGCTCTGCCACGATATTACACAGATTATCAAAGGTGTGACAAAAGATGCGGTATTCCGCAAAGGCCACATCATTACAGAAGAAGATATTCCGGTGCTGTTAAGTGTCGGAAAGGACAACATTTACATCTGGGAAAAGGACGATACAATGCTGCATGAAAATGAGGCGGCACAGATTCTTTACGATATGTGTAAAAACGATCACATGCATCCGTCCGATGTCAAAGAAGGAAAAATTGAACTGATCGCGGACTGCGACGGTCTTTTGAAAGTGGACCGCGAGAAGCTGAAAAAAGTAAACAGCCTCGGCGAGATGATGATTGCGACGCGCCACGGTGATACATACGTGAAAAAAGGCGACAAACTGGCGGGGACGAGAATTATTCCGCTCGTCATCAAAAAAGAGAAGATGGAGACGGCACAGGCAGTCTGTTCCGACGGGCCGATCCTGACCTTAAAGCCGTTCCACAAGAAAAAATTTGCGGTTCTGACAACGGGAAATGAAGTGTATTACCATCGGATCGAGGACACCTTCACACCGGTTATCCAGGAAAAGCTGGCAGAATTCGGCGCGGAGATGATCTTTCATGAGGTTTACGATGATGATGCATCGAAGATCACAGACGGATGCCGCCGCGCGATGGAAGCGGGTGCCGATCTTGTCTTCTGCACCGGAGGAATGAGTGTGGATCCGGACGACAAGACGCCGCTGGCGATCAAAAATACCGGAGCACGCATCGTTTCCTACGGCGCGCCGGTGCTGCCGGGAGCCATGTTCCTTCTGGCGTATGCCGAAAACGGAACACCGATCGTCGGCCTGCGGGATGCGTCATGTATTCGAAACGGACGATTTTCGATCTTGTCCTGCCGCGCCTCATTGCAGATGATGAGGTGACAGCGGAGGAACTGGCCGGTCTTGGCGAGGGCGGTCTCTGCCTGAACTGCAAGGTCTGCACCTTCCCGAACTGCGGTTTTGGAAAAGGCAGATAAACGATGAAGGATCAGTATGGCAGAACGATAGATTACCTGCGGATTTCCATCACGGACGCGTGCAATTTGAGATGCCGGTACTGTATGCCGGAGAGTGCGGCGGGCTGTGCACTGGAGCAGGCGGAACAGAATCCGCCGCTTACCATCGAAGAGATGCTGAAGATTGTGCACGCCGCGGCTGGGCTCGGCATCACGCATTACCGGATTACCGGAGGGGAACCGCTGGTAAGAAAAGAGTGCGTGGAGCTGGTGCAGAAAATAAAAGCAGTGCCGGGCACCGCATCCGTTGGGATCACGACGAATGGCGTACGCCTGGCATCGTGTGCGAGGGATCTGAAGGCGGTCGGCTGTGACAGTGTGAATGTGAGCCTGGATACCGTGGATGCGGCAGAGTTTGCGGCGCTTACCGGACGCGATGCGCTGGAGCAGGTAAAGCAGGGTATCTGCGCGGCCAAAGAGGCGGGTCTTTTAGTGAAGCTGAATGCGGTGCATCGAAAAGAACTGCATGCGCAGGAACTGATTGAATTTGCAGAGCAGGAAAAGTCCCGGTGCGGTTCATCGAGGTGATGCCGGTGGGCGCCGGAAAATCGTACGTGGTCCGTCGAATGAGGCGCTGAAAACAGAGCTGGAACAGTGGTATGGGGCATGTACGCCGGACCAGGAAAAAGAAGGAAACGGTCCTGCGGCTTATGTGCGGTACGAAAAGCTGTCGATGCCCGTCGGCTTTATCAGCGCGATCCACGGAAAGTTCTGCGGAAGCTGCAACCGCGTACGGCTGACAAGCCGCGGCTTTTTAAAGCTCTGTCTCTGCTATGAGAACGGCGTGGATCTGCGGGAGGTTCTGCAGAACGGAACGGCGGCGGATCTGCGGGATGTGATGGCACAGGCAATCTTAAAAAAGCCGATGGAACACTGCTTTGAGCGGCCGAAGGATATGACAGAGCATCACCTGATGTCCGGCATCGGCGGATGAAATGACGGCGGTTCGAAAAGAAGAGGAAACAAAAGAAATGGGAAAAATCATAGGAATCTGTATCAGTGAAAAACGGGGAACGGCAAAGCACGAGGTGGAAACGGCGAAGCTGGTGGAAGACTGGGGCATCGAGGGCGATGCACACGCCGGGCACTGGCACCGCCAGGTGAGCCTTTTGTCGTATGAAAAAATAGAAGCCTTCCGTGCAAAGGGGGCGGATATTCCGCTCGGCGCCTTCGGGGAAAACCTGATCGTGGAAGGATATGATTTCCGGAATCTGCCGGTCGGCACGCGGTTTTCCTGCGGGGATGCGCTGCTTGAGATGACGCAGATCGGAAAGGAGTGCCACAGCCACTGCGAGATTTTCAAACGCATGGGTGAATGCATCATGCCGCGGGAGGGCGTTTTCGCGGTGGTGCTGCGCGGCGGCACGATTCAAAAGGGTGACACCATCGAACTGGTGACGGAAAAGTAGACCAGAGATCAGACACAAGGAGAGGAAACATGGACGAACTTTACCGGAAACTGCTTGCACAGCTGGAAGAGGGACAGGACACGATTCTTCCTTTATCACCGGAGGGGACGGCTCCATTCCGCGCACGACGGGCGCCTATATGCTGGTCGGCCGGGAAGGACGGATTTTCGGAACTATCGGCGGCGGAAACCTGGAATATCAGGCGGTTCTGCATGCGCAGGAGCTGGTGCAGGAGAAGAAAAGTGAATACAGAGAATACGATCTCGGAACCGGAGAGGGGAAGGGGCTTGGCATGGTCTGCGGCGCAGAGTGAAGGTGTGCTTCTATTTTATGAATGGAGCGCACGGCGAAGCAGAAGTCTGGCGCAGGCACTTGCGGCGCAGGAGCAGTACCGCAGTTACTGGATTTTTTTTGCGCTGGACGGAACCGGTATCCGCGTGCTGGAAAAAGAAGCGTGGGAAATGCTTCCGGCGGCACAGGAAAAAGCGGGCCACTGCCGGATTCTGGAACTGGACGGGAAAACGTATTACGCCGAGGAATTCTGCTACGACGGAAAGGTTTATCTGTTCGGCGGCGGCCATCTGGCCCAGGAACTCGTTCCGGTGCTGCATCATCTGGATTTCTGCTGTATCGTACTCGATGACCGGGAGGAATATGTGGACAAAGCATTGTTCCCGGACGCCGGGCAGACCATGCTGGTGGATTTTACGAAACTGGACGAGATTCTTTCGATCCGGAAAAATGATTATCTCGTGATTGTGACACGCGGCCACCGGTGCGATGCGGATGCCGAGGCGTTTGCGCTTCGCACCGGCGCGTCGTACATCGGTGTGGTGGGAAGCCGCAGAAAGACAAAGTATGTGCGCGAAAAACTGGAAGCGCAGGGTTTTACCGGAGAACAGCTCGACAGTGTCTATGCCCCGATCGGAATCGAGATCGGAAGCGAGACGCCGGCGGAGATTGCAATCAGCATTGCCGCACAGCTCATTCAGATCCGGTCAGCAAAAACCGGAAAACGAAAAGGTGCACATCCGGCGCTTCATACGTAAATATACAAAATGAGGAGTCAATTATCATGAAAA
>ENA-OQAS01000371-OQAS01000371.1-human-gut-metagenome-genome-assembly--contig:-NODE-371-length-23667-cov-2.464826_pt1 | contig 23667 bp, 33 predicted proteins | sample MGYA00242733_ERZ504523 | MGnify/ENA primary metagenome ERZ504523 (study PRJEB26092, sample SAMD00036239) | human gut metagenome | host: Homo sapiens | study: EMG produced TPA metagenomics assembly of...
GTCTTGTGGTTGCCTGCAATACAGCCACCAGTGCTGCTGTCCGGAAACTGCGCGAGATGTATCCGTATATTCCGATTGTCGGGATTGAACCGGCACTGAAACCGGCGGCACTTTGCATGGAACATCCCAAAGTCCTTGTGATGGCAACCCCGATGACAATTCATGAAGAAAAGTTTCATGTGCTGATGGAGCGCTACAAAGAGAAAGCACAAATTCTTCCGTTGCCGTGTCCGGGTCTGATGGATTTTATTGAGCGGGGAGATCTCGACGGAGAGGATCTTCATAAATATCTGGAAGATCTGCTTTATTCTTACCGGGAAAACCAGGTGGATGCAGCGGTACTCGGCTGCACACATTATCCGTTTGCCAGAAAACAGATTCAGCAGGTGTTGGGGGAGAATGTGAAAATTTTTGACGGAGGCGAGGGAACCGCACGTGAGATGAAAAGAAGACTGCAGGAGAAAGATCTGCTTTGCGGCCGGCAGAAACGTGGACAGGTGGTATTTGAAAACAGTCTGACCGATGACAGCAAGATCGAATTATGTAAGAAATTGTTAAATATATAAAATGTCTCTAAAATTTTTGGAATATGATTTTAGAATTTGTTTTTGAAGTGGACATAATATGGACACATTTTTTGCATATACTAGACAATGTAAACGGAAATCATTCCTTTACATTATTCCCTTTTTATTTAATAAACATTTTCATAACTAAACTCCTCGAAGAGAAGCCGATCCGGGAACGGAGAGGCTTCTCTTCATTTTGTGACAAAATGCTGCCTGTGAAATAAAATACACCGTGTGGATGCAGGCTTTCTTTATATGGAGAAAATATACAAAAATAAGTGAAATGGAGATTGGAACTTTGTTAATTATTTGACGAATTAGCGGTTACTTTTTTGGGGGCTGAGGTGTAAAATATACAGAGATTATAAGGAGGTACAAGAAAATGGGTAACATACCGCTTTGGCTGTGCATACCGTTTGCCGGCCTTTTATTATGTATCGCAATTTTCCCACTGGTAAAAGGAGAATGGTGGGACAAAAATAAAGGCTGGGCGGTACTCATCTGGTCACTTTTATTTATTATTCCGTTTGCAGTAAAATACGGCGCAGGCGAGACTGCAGAAACAGTTCTGGAATGTATAGTGAATGATTATCTTTCCTTTATTGTATTGCTGTTTGGTCTGTTTTGTGTTTCCCCGGAAATATTATCTGGAAGGAGATTTTGTCGGATCACCGCGTATGAATACCGGACTTCTGGCGATCGGAACACTGCTTTCAAGCTGTATCGGTACAACCGGTGCCAGCATGCTTTTGGTACGGCCGATGATTCAGATGAATTCCTGGAGAAGAAATAAGAGTCATATTATGGTCTTCTTCATTTTCCTGATTTCCAATATGGGTGGATGTCTGACACCAATCGGTGATCCGCCACTTCTGATGGGATTTATGAGAGGTGTACCGTTTACCTGGAGTTTACGTCTGTTCCCGGTACTGGTATTTAATATGGTAATTCTCCTGACCGTATTTTATTTTATCGACCGTCGTGCATATCGCAGAGATATTGCACTTGGCATGCGTCCGGATATTTCCAGGCCAACGACTACTTTTAAAGTCAATGGTCTGCACAACATCATTTTTATGGTTATGATTGTGGCAGGTGTTGTATTAAGTGGCGTTCTTCCGGGAATGAAAGCATTCCAGAATGCAGACGGAAGCGTTATCAGTATTCCGATTTTCCGGAGTGTGAGACTGGCAGTGCCGACACTGATCGAGATTATTATTATTCTGGTTGCAGCGTTTCTGTCATTTAAGACAACGAAATCTGATGTGCGCACAAAGAACCACTTTACCTGGGGTGCCATTGAGGAAGTTGCAGTACTGTTTATCGGAATTTTTATTACCATGCAGCCGGCACTCATGATCTTAAAGAGCAAAGGTGCGGAACTGGGACTGACAAAACCTTTAGAGATGTTCTGGGCGACCGGTGCACTTTCCAGTTTCCTGGACAATACACCAACTATCTGGTATTCCTTACAACGGCAGGAACACTGGGCGCAACCAGTGGTATTGCTACAACCGTGGGAACTGTTGCATTCAAGATGCTTATGGCAATCTCCTGTGGTGCGGTATTTATGGGAGCCAACACATACATCGGAAATGCACCGAACTTTATGGTGAAATCCATTTCGGATGAAAACGGTATCAAGATGCCGTCATTCTTTGGCTATATGTTATGTTCCCTGAAGTTTTTGATTCCGGTATTTATCATTGATACACTGGTATTCTTTTTATAGGAGGTAGAAGGCTATGGACAACAAAGAACAATGCAGAAAGCTGGCGAACCGCATCTATGAACTGGATGAAAAGGTGTACAAGACTTCCGGTTCTGGACTCGGAAAGACATTTACCGGAGAAAAAGCGCGTGTGCTGGATGACCTGACCATGCTTATTGTTTCCAATCCACAGGGGCATTTGCTTCGAAGTGAACTGGCTCTGATCGGAAACATGGCGAGAAGTATCCGGAATAAAGAAGCACGCCATGACCTTTTGGTTGAATATAATGATATTCTGGAAGAAATAGCAAATCTGCCGATGAGCTTTGGCTCGGTAGATATTGTGGATAAAGATCTGGCAGATATGAATTCTTCGATTCTGAGCAAGAAGTTTTCTGAGAAGGATCATTTGGTAATTTGTATCAGCCGTTCCCATGGAAGTGCAGGTACTGATATTGGATTTGCACTGGCAGAAGCACTGCATATCAATTATTATGATGAATCGGTATTGAATCAGATCCTGGATCGCAGAGATGCAAAAGAATTCGGGGCAGATGCGGCAAAAGTCAGCGATTTTAAGCGTTATCATGGTCTGTCAAAGAAAGACGCATCTTTCTTCCGGCAGAGTGCCTTAATCTGTGAGCTGGCAAAAGAGGAAGATATGATTGTTATGGGACGTGCTGCGGATGTCGTACTGACCGGACAGCATATTCCGCATATCAGTATCTATATTACGGCACCGTTTGCGATCCGTGTGCGCCGTATGATGGAACTGAAAAATCTGGATTTGAAACAGGCCATTAATCTGGTGCGTAAGATGGATCATAAGCACCAGGATTATTATCATTCCTTTACCGGTAAGCGCTGGGGTGATGCGATCAATTATGATCTGTGTATCAACAGTGCATGCTACGGAATTGATGAGTCGGTAGAACTGATCGGACGTCTGATCAACCGGCAGGCAAAATTGGTACATCGAAATAAAGATACCAAATAGTGTGGATAAAACCAATAGACTTCCGTCTTCGTTAAACGGCAGTTTAAGAAAACGTTAAGATACAACAGGTAAAACATTAAGCGTACAAAGATATAATTGGAAACAGATAAAAGAAAAGGAGTTTCAGTCAAATGGAAAAGAAAAAATTGCTGAAAAACAAAATTGTTGATACGCTTCCGGTGCTTTACCTTGAAACTGTGATTCTCATGGTTTTAGGACAATTTCTGGGAAACTTTGTTCTCGGAATCCCGGTGGGGATTGCCTATGCAAGAAACCCTGAGATACTAAATTCTGCGTTTTTGAATACGACACTGATGTATGTGATCTTTTGGGGAATCTGGGCCGTGGCATTGTTCTGGATCGGTATCCGAAAACGGAATCGTCCGATTTTACAGGCAGTCGGCACGAAACCACAGGGAAATAACTGGAAATATCTGCTTTTCGGTTTGGTTCTGGGATTTGCACTGAATGGATTTTGTATTCTGATTGCATGGCTGCACCATGATATTGTGCTGACCTACGATGCCATTCATCCGCTGTGGTTTGTGGTTGTGTTTCTGACCGTGTTTATCCAGTCGTCGGCAGAGGAACTGCTGTGCAGGGGATTTCTATATCAGAAACTGCGCAGAAGTTATAAAAATCCGGTGGTTGCAATTGTCGGAAATGCACTGCTGTTTGCGTTGCTGCATCTGGCAAATAACGGAGTTACGGTGCTTTCTGTCCTGAATATTTTTCTGGTCGGAATTTTGTTTTCCCTCATGGTATATTACATGGACAGTCTCTGGTGTGCGTTTGCCGTACATACAGCATGGAATTTTACGCAGAACATTCTCTTTGGCTTGCCAAACAGTGGGATCAATGTGCCGTATTCGGTATTTAAACTGGATGCAGCAACCGCCAGGGACAGTTTTGCGTATAACGTTGGATTTGGTATCGAGGGAACGCTCCTTGCGGATGTTGTACTTCTTGTGGCATGTGTATTGCTGTATTTGTGGGGCAGAAAGCATGGAAAGAAGTCTATGGATGTGTGGGCAGAAACATAATATAATTAGTATTTTACGAAAACGGCACCAGGTTACATCTGGTGCCGTACAACTTTGTATTCGTCCCCGGAACGGTAAAAGGGACATTCCTTGTAATTACTCTGGACAAAACGAGCCATATCGTCTTCATCCATATTGACGGAGCAGTAATATGCTTCGTCCTCTTCATCGTATTCATTGTATGCACAAAAATCACAACTGGCCATACAAAAGTTCCCCTCCTTTTATGTAGTGAATCAGGCGATTGCCTGTTAAATAAACTGATTCTGCCCCTCATCGTAATGATAATTGATGGCAGCAAGGGTTTCTGTAATTGCATCTGCATCTGTCATATATGCGGCAGCAAGTTCGGTAAGTGTCGGGTAATGATCACGCAGCTGTGTGTTGACAACAGACAGAAGCATGACAGGATCTTTTGGTAAATTCATAGTATATTCCTCCTTTGGAAACGATTATTGCATATCGGTATAACTGCGCAGGATTTCCTGCAGAAAAATTTGGTATTCATTGACAACGGAATCCGGGGAAATCACACGGATATGTGTGGATAAGCCAGCAAGCCAGCCAAAAAACTGTGGACTGACAGCGACCTGTGCCCGCGCGAGAATGTGGGTATCGTCGTAGGGGCGCATGGCTACACCGGCACCGAAACGGTCAATGATGACACCGGTCATGGAAGTATCGCACAGAAGCTGTACGGTTGTCTCTTCCCCGGCAAACATGCCGAAATTTTTGCGGGAATAAGAGGCGATATCCATCTGTTCGTAATCGGTCTGTCCGCACCGCGCCTGATCCACAGCGGAGAGATCAAGCATCTTGTCCACGCGGTAATGTTTCATTTTCCCGGCATCCGCGTCATAGGCAACAAGATAATAGTTCTCGTCATCCCAGGTAAGAAGCCAGGGGCTGACCTGATAGAATCTGCCGTTTTTGCGCAGCTGCATTTCTTTTCTGACATTCCAGTCGAAGTAGTGGAAACGGATCTGCCGGTTTTCTGCAATGGCAGAGTGGATGACGTCCACACTGTAATAGATTTTTTCATTGCTGGTTTTGTTGCGGTCTGCAACGACAACCTGACGCTGTAGTTTTTTCGCATCGTTTTTACTGACAAGCTGTTCCAGTTTGCCAATCAGCTGCCGTGATTTCTTTGTGGTAATAAATTTGGAAGACTGTACCAGATCAACAAGCAGTTTGACTTCCGGCAGCTCAAATGTGCGGTCTGCTATGCGGTAACCGGCATGCGCGCCTTCGGTCCGGATGATGTCATAACCATAATCACAAAGCGTCTGGATATCGTTATAGATGCTTTTACGCTCCGCCCGGATGCGGTTTGCCGCGAGGTGGTCGATGATCTGTGGGGTAGTGACGGTATGGGTTTCATCCGTGTTCTGACGCAGATAATCCAGAAGGAATAACAGCTTTTGTTTTTGATTCACAGATTTGGGCATGACAGTTCTCCTCTTTCAAATAAAGCGAAAACCCGGCGGAAAAACCGCCGGGAATTACATTATCGTTTACACTTGGTTGCTGCTTCCACAAAACCACGGAACAGTGGATGTGGACGGTTTGGTCTGGATTTTAATTCCGGATGTGCCTGTGTGGCAATAAACCATGGGTGATCCGGGAGTTCGATCATTTCTACAATTCTTCCGTCCGGAGAAGTTCCGCAAAGTTTCATGCCATGCTCGGTGAGAGTGGCACGATAATCATTGTTTACTTCATAACGATGACGATGACGCTCGGAAATCTCAGTGGTTCCGTATACTTCATATGCTTTGGAATCCTTGTCCAGTACACAAGGATAAGCGCCGAGTCTTAAGGTACCGCCGATATCTTCTACACCGTCCTGGTCCGGCATCAGTGCAATGACCGGATGTGTTGTGTTCGGGTCAAGTTCGATACTGTGTGCATCGTTGAATCCGCATACGTGACGTGCAAATTCAATGATGGATACCTGCATGCCGAGGCAGAGACCAAGGTACGGAATCTTGTTCTCGCGGGCATAGCGTGCGGCAAGGATCATTCCCTCGACACCGCGCAGACCGAATCCGCCGGGAACAAGGATACCGTTTACATCACCCAGCACCTCATCTACATTGTCTACATTTAATTCTTCGGAGTCTACCCATTTGATGTCGATTGTTGCATGCTCTGGAATACCGCCGTGCTTTAAAGCTTCCACAACGGAAATGTAAGCATCGTGTAATGCGGTATATTTTCCGACCAGTGCAATCCGGACTTCCTTGTCCGGATGACGCAGATCATTGACCATGGACTTCCAGTCACTTAAATCCGGTTCCGGACAGTCAAGATTTAAACACTCACAGGCAATTTTCGCAAGATTTTCTTTTTCCATCGCCAGTGGAGCTTCATATAAATACTCAACATCCAGATTCTGCAGTACATGTGTGTTCGGAACATTACAAAACAGTGCGATCTTGTCCTTTAATCCCTGATCTAACGGCTGCTCGGAACGCAGACGATGATATCCGGCTGGATACCCATACCCTGCAGTTCCTTGACACTTGCCTGGGTAGGCTTGGTCTTTAATTCCTGTGAGGCGCGCAGGTACGGAATCAGGGTAACGTGACAGAGAATCGCATTCTCATGTCCCACTTCGTGCTGGAACTGACGGATTGCTTCAAGGAAAGGCTGGCTTTCGATATCTCCGACGGTTCCGCCGACTTCTATAATTGCAATATGCATATCATCGGATGTGAAATTACGGTAAAAACGGCTCTTGATCTCGTTGGTAATATGCGGGATTACCTGTACGGTTCCTCCGCCATAATCTCCACGACGTTCTTTTTGCAGAACGGACCAGTAAACCTTACCGGTTGTCACATTGGAATTCTTTGTCAGACTTTCGTCGATGAAGCGCTCGTAGTGACCGAGATCCAGATCGGTTTCCGCTCCATCATCCGTTACGAACACTTCACCGTGCTGAATCGGTTCATGGTTCCCGGATCAATGTTGATATATGGATCGAACTTCTGCATGGTGACTTTGTAGCCACGCGCTTTGAGCAGACGTCCTAAAGATGCAGCAGTGATACCTTTTCCAAGACCAGATACGACACCGCCAGTGACAAAGACGTATTTTACAGGCATAATTTTCCTCCTAAGTTTTTATCTAAACTACCATAGTTTAATATTATACAGCGGACAACGAAAATATTCCACACTTTTTTATAAAAAGTTTAGAAGGATAGGAAAAGTTCTCGAACAAAAATGTTGATTTTGCGTTTCTTATTACATATAATAAGGGTATTGATTACAAGAGATATACAAGTGGAGGGCTTATGGACAATCAGGCACCGAATAATTATAACAACGGAAACTATAACGGTGGCAATAATTATAATAACGGAAATAATGGAAACAACGGTAATAACGGAAACAACGGTGGCAACAACGGAGGAAAGAAAGACAACCATAACGGACAGATGATCCTGGGATTTATCATGGTCACTCTGGTGGCACTCTTTTTCCTGTCATTTTTTGCCAACCGGTTTTCACAGATGAGTTCGAAGGAAACTACATACTCCGAATTCCTAAAACAGCTGGAAAAGAATAATGTCAAAACGGTGGAATTCAGCAATTATGAGATGGATTACACACTGGTGGACGATAAAAAACCATATGAGATAACATATTACACCGGAATTGTCAATGATCCGGATCTGATCACGACACTCAAGAGTGCAAAGACATCAGAGGGGAAAGCAATTGAAATTTCGGCATCCGTGCCGGACAATACTTCGGCATGGCTGGTAAACATTTTAAGCTTTGTTATTCCGCTGGTACTGATCTGGATTCTTTTTGGATTCCTGATGCGCCGGATGGGCGGAGGAGCCATGGGGGTTGGAAAATCAACCGCCAAAGTATATGTGGAGAAAACAACCGGTGTGACATTTAAAGATGTAGCCGGACAGGACGAGGCAAAGGAATCCCTGCAGGAAGTGGTGGATTTTCTGCACAATCCGAAGAAATACAGCGATATCGGGGCAAAGCTCCCGAAGGGTGCACTTCTTGTCGGACCTCCTGGAACCGGTAAGACATTGCTGGCAAAAGCAGTTGCCGGAGAGGCAAAGGTTCCGTTTTTCTCCCTGGCAGGTTCTGATTTTGTGGAGATGTTCGTCGGTGTGGGTGCTTCCCGTGTGCGTGATCTGTTCAAGGAAGCACAGAAGATGGCACCGTGTATCATTTTTATTGATGAGATCGATGCAATCGGTAAAAGCCGTGACAGCCGGTATGGCGGCGGCAATGATGAGCGTGAACAGACCTTAAACCAGCTGCTTGCGGAGATGGATGGATTTGATGCATCCAAAGGTATTTTAATTCTTGCGGCAACGAACCGTCCGGAAGTTCTGGATAAGGCACTGCTTCGTCCGGGACGTTTTGACCGTCGGATCATTGTTGACAAGCCGGATCTGAAAGGCCGTCTGGAAACTTTAAAAGTACATTCCAAGGATGTACACATGGATGAAACGGTAGATCTGGATGCACTGGCACTGGCTACTGCCGGTCTGGTGGGATCGGATCTTGCCAATATGATTAACGAGGCTGCCATCAATGCGGTAAAGAATGGACGAAAGTTTGTCAATCAGTCGGATCTGTTTGAAGCATTTGAACTTGTGGCTGTCGGTGGAAAAGAGAAAAAGGACCGTGTCATGAGTGATAAGGAGCGTAAGATTGTCTCTTATCAGAGGTAGGGCATGCACTTGTTTCGGCACTTCAGAAAAATACAGAGCCGGTTCAAAAGATTACTATCGTACCGCGTACCATGGGAGCATTGGGATACACATTACAGACACCGGAAGAAGAAAAGTATTTAGAGACCAAAGATGAACTTCTTGCAAAGATTACGACCTTTATGGCAGGACGTGCAGCGGAGGTACTTGTATTCCACTCAGCGACCAGCGGTGCAGCAAATGATATTGAGAATGCAACAAAGATTGCGCGTGCAATGGTTACGATGTATGGTATGTCAGATACGTTTGGCATGATGTGTCTTGCTACGGTGGAAAACCAGTATCTGGATGGCCGTGCCGGTCTGATCTGCGGAGAAGATACCGCAGGACAGATTGATAAGGAAGTGCTTTCCATTATTAATAAAAGCTACGAGGATGCAATGCAGATGCTGACAGAAAATCGTGACATTTTGGATCATATCAGCGATTATCTGTACGAAAAGGAGACGATCACCGGCAAGGAATTCATGAAGATTTTCCGCGAAATGAAAGGACTTCCGCAGGAAGAAGATAAAGAGTCACTGATGCCGGATGACACAGCGGATGAGAAAAAAGCATCACAGGAACCGCGTGTGTTATCCAAAGAAAATAATGAGGCGAAAGACGACACTTCAATTGCAGAGGATAGCCAGTCCAAAGCTGCGATTGTGAGTGATGATATGTTTGAGGAATAATTCATGTTCGACTTTCAGGAAGAATTACGTAACTCCCGGATCAACCGGGAGTTTATATTATGCATGACAAAACAGATGCGATCATATATATAGGAAAAGCAGTCAGCCTGCGCAAACGGGTGCGGCAGTATTTTCAGCCGAGTCATGATGAGGGCATCAAGAAAAAACAGATGGTGGAGCACATTGCACGGTTTGAGTATATTATTACCGATTCCGAGCTGGAGGCTTTGGTGCTGGAGTGCAATCTGATCAAAGAGCACACACCCAAATATAATACGATGCTGCGGGATGACAAGACGTACCTTATATCCGGGTGACGGTGCAGGAAGATTTTCCGCGGGTTCTTTCCCGCCAGGTAAAAAAAGATAAGTCTCGTTATTTTGGACCGTATACGAGTGCCGGTGCGGTAAAAGATACGATAGAGCTGATCAATAAACTTTATAAACTGCGCACCTGTAACCGTAAGCTTCCGAGAGATATCGGATTAGAACGTGCCTGCTTGAATTATCATATTCATCAGTGTGATGCTCCCTGTCAGGGGCATGTGGATAAAGAGACGTATGGAAAGCAGGTCAGTAAGGCACTGGAATTTTTAAATGGAAACTATGGACCGGTAATACGTGAATTAAAAGAAAACATGCAGAAGGCATCCGAGGAGATGGAATTTGAGCGGGCCATCGAATACCGTGAGCTGTTAAACAGTGTCAGTCAGATTGCACAGAAGCAGAAGATTACCAATACGGATGGGGAGGACAAGGATATCATTGCGTTAGCGAGCGATGACCGGGATGCTGTCGTTCAGGTGTTTTTTATCCGCAGTGGAAAGATTATCGGAAGAGATCATTTTCATGTGCGTGTGGGATCAGAAGAAAGCACAGGGGATATTCTGGTAAATTTTGTGAAACAGTATTATTCTGGGACGCCGTTTGTCCCGCGGGAAATCATGCTCCAGGAAGCAATCGAAGACATTCCGGTGCTGGAAGAATGGCTGAGTGCCAAACGCGGGCGGAAAGTGACGATACGGATTCCGCAGAAAGGACTCAAAGAAAAGCTGGTGGAGCTGGCTGCGAAAAATGCACAGTTGGTGCTCAGCCAGGATAAAGAAAAGATTAAGAGAGAAGAAGGGCGTACCATCGGCGCGGTAAAAGAGATTGAGCAGCTGCTTGGCATGAAAGGCTTAATCGTATGGAGCCTATGATATTTCTAATATTAATGGATTTGAAACCGTAGGTTCTATGATTGTATACGAAAAAGGACGGCCGAAACGCAGCGATTACCGGAAATTTAAACTCCGCACGGTATCGGGACCGGATGATTACGCTTCCATGCATGAGGTCCTGACCCGGCGGTTTACGCACGGCATGCAGGAACAGAAAGAACTGGAAGAAAAAAATATGCCACAGGAAGTCGGAAGTTTTACACGCTTCCCGGATATCATTATGATGGATGGTGGACGCGGCCAGGTAAATATCTGTCTGCAGGTGCTGGAAGAACTGGGACTAGATATTCCGGTCTGCGGTATGGTAAAGGATGACAATCACCGTACAAGGGGACTGTATTTCCACAATGTGGAATTCCGATGACCGGCATGGAGAGGGATTTAAACTGATTACCCGGATTCAGGATGAAGCACACCGGTTTGCCATTGAGTATCACCGGTCTTTGCGTTCCAAGGCACAGGTACACTCCATTTTAGATGACATTGAGGGAATCGGACCGGCCAGAAGAAAGGCACTGATGCGCAGATTCCAGTCTATGGAAAATATGAAAAACGCATCTGTGGAGGAGCTGGCAGAAACCGACAGCATGAATCTGGCGGCTGCACAGAATGTATATGATACCCTGCATTCCGGACCGGCTTAGCAACTTGTGATATGGAAAGATTCATGGTACAATCTGTTTATAAAAAGGCAGTCCGGCACAGGTACTGCTTAATATGAGCACAGGGGGAAATGAATATGTCAAATGGAAGTGTTAGTGTTGCAAAAGTTGCGCAGGTTTTAAATCTGAAAAATTTTACGCCGGATATCAATCTGAAAAAATGTAAGATTATTTCCAGTGATGTGAATCGTCCGGCATTACAGCTGACCGGATATTTTGAACATTTCGAAGAATCAAGAATACAGATGATTGGAAATGTAGAATATACGTTTATCCAGCAGATGAGTGATGCGGAAAAGAAAACCCGTTATGATGCGTTTCTGAAGTTTGATATCCCATGTGTGATTTTCTGCCGCAGTCTGCAGCCAGATGAAATTTTCTTAGAAGAGGCAATAAAAAATGAAGTGCCGGTTCTTGGTACGGACCGTCCGACTTCTGAATTTATGGCAGAGCTGATCTATACACTGGGTGAAGAACTGGCACCCTGTATTACCGTTCACGGGGTTCTGGTCGATGTATATGGCGAGGGTCTCATGATTACAGGTGACAGTGGAATCGGAAAAAGCGAGGCGGCTCTGGAACTGATCCGCCGCGGACATCGTCTGGTTACGGATGATGTAGTGGAAATCCGCAAGATCAATGAACATACACTGATTGGAACTTCTCCGGAAGTGACCCGGCATTTTATTGAACTGCGGGGCATTGGCATCATAGATGTAAAGACCCTGTATGGTGTGGAGTGTGTTAAGGAAAAGCAGCAGATTGATCTGGTGATCAAACTGGAAGACTGGAAGAAAGATGCGGATTATGACCGCCTGGGACTGGAAGAAGAATATATCGAATATCTGGGCAATAAGGTAGTATGTCATTCCCTTCCAATCCGCCGGGACGTAATCTGGCTGTTATTTGTGAGACTGCGGCTGTCAACCACAGACAGAAGAAGATGGGCTACAATGCGGCACAGGAATTGTATCGCAGAGTCCAGGCAAATATGACAAAAAGCAATGATGAAGAATAGACGAGAGTAAATGAGGAGATGTAAGAATCATGGAAAAAAAGAAGAATGCGTGGGAGAAATACCCGGAAGGAACCGAAAGACAGGATGTATTTACATTTGCGGAAGAATACCGTAAGTTTATATCTTCCTGCAAGACCGAGCGCGAGTGTGCAGCGGAATTTTACCGGCAGGCAAAGGAAGCCGGATTTACAGATCTGAGTGAAAAGATCGCGCAGAATGCAAAATTAAAAGCCGGAGACCGCATTGTTGCCAATAATATGGGAAAGGGTCTGGCTCTGTTTGTGATCGGCGAAAAAGACATCGAGGAAGGAATGAACATTCTCGGCGCACATATTGATTCCCCACGTATGGATTTAAAACAGGTACCGTTATATGAAGATACGGAGATGGCACTGTTAGATACGCATTATTATGGAGGTGTGAAGAAATACCAGTGGGTGACACTTCCACTTGCACTGCACGGTGTAATCTGTAAAAAAGACGGCACAACGGTTACGGTCAATATCGGAGAAAAACCGGAAGATCCTGTTTTTGGCGTGAGTGATCTGTTGATTCATTTAGCGGGAGAACAGATGGAGAAAAAGGCATCCAAGGTGATCGAAGGAGAAAACCTTGATCTGCTTGTCGGAAGTATTCCGGCAGCAAGTGATGATGAAAAGAGAAAAAAGAGATGAAAGACCGCGTAAAGGCAAATATTTTAAATATTCTGTCCAAAGAGTACGGTGTGGACGAGGAAGATTTTCTGTCTGCGGAGATTGAAGTTGTCCCGGCAGGGGCTGCCAGAGATTACGGCTTTGACCGCAGCATGATCATGGGATACGGACATGACGACAGAGTGTGTGCTTATCCGTCTTTTGCGGCAATGCTTGAGATTGAAAAGCCACAGCATACCAGCGTATGTCTTCTGGTAGACAAAGAGGAGATCGGAAGTGTCGGTGCATCCGGCATGCAGTCCCATTTCTTTGAGGACAGTGTGGCAGAGATCATCAATCTGCTTGGGGAATACAGCGAATTGAAAGTGCGCAGAGCGCTGCATAATTCCAGAGTGCTTTCTTCCGATGTATCTGCGGCATTTGATCCGAATTATCCGTCTGTGATGGAAAAACGTAACTGTGCTTACTTTGGAAAGGGACTTGTCCTGAACAAATATACAGGAGCCAGAGGAAAATCAGGTTCCAATGATGCAAATGCAGAGTATATTGCAAGACTGCGCAGAATTTTTGATGATAATGATGTATCGTTCCAGACATCAGAACTTGGAAAAGTAGATCAGGGAGGCGGCGGAACCATCGCATATATTCTTGCAAATTATGGCATGAATGTTATTGACAGCGGAGTTGCCGTATTGAATATGCATGCACCATGGGAAATCATCAGCAAAGTGGATCTGTATGAGGCATTGCACGGCTATGTGGCTTTCCTGAAGGAGGCATAATGGATCAGTGGCTTGAAGAAATCAGGGCGGCATTGCCTGAGCTGGTCGTATATCAGCAGGAACCGATGAAAAAACACACGACATTTCGCGTGGGAGGTCCTGCGGATCTTTACGTGTGTCCAAAGAAACAGGAACTTCCGGTAATTCTTGGCCTGGCTAAAAAGAAAGGGCTTGCAGTGACCGTGATCGGAAACGGAAGTAATCTTCTGGTTGGAGACAAAGGAATCCGTGGACTTGTTATTGAAGTCGGGGCACAGATGAATGCGGTGGAAGTGCAGGGAAATATCCTGCGTGCGCAGGCAGGTGCCCTGCTTTCCCAGGTGGCTGCAAAGCGCAGCTGCCGGTCTGGGCGGCATGGAATTTGCTGCCGGAATTCCGGGAAGCATGGGCGGTGCAGTGACCATGAATGCGGGTGCCTATGGCGGAGAAATGAAAGATGTCATCCGGCAGGTGACAGTGCTTACCCCGGAGTGTGAGCAAAAGGTACTCTCACGGGAGGAATTGGATCTGTCCTACCGGCACAGCTGTATTCCCAAGAATCATTTTCTGGTACTGGAGGCAGAGTTGTCCCTGACGCCGGCACCGGAGCAGGAGATCCGTGCAAAGATGGCAGAACTCAGGGAAAAACGTGTGGAGAAGCAGCCGCTGGAGTATCCAAGTGCCGGCAGTACGTTTAAGCGTCCGGAAGGCTATTTTGCAGGAAAACTGATTATGGATGCCGGGCTGAGAGGCTATGCAGTGGGGATGCCCAGGTTTCCGAAAAACACTGCGGATTTGTGATAAACAGAGGAAATGCCACCGCAGCAGAGATTTTGCAGCTGATGAAAGATGTACAGGAACGTGTGAAAAAACAGTCTGGTGTGACACTTGAACCGGAAGTGAAATGATAGGAGAGTTCTAGATGAGATTTGTAATTGTGACGGGCATGTCAGGAGCCGGAAAAAGTACAGCAATGAAAATGATGGAAGATATGGGATTCTTTTGTATCGATAATCTTCCGATTCCGCTTCTGGATAAACTTGTGGATTTTGCAACAAATTTTGATACGCAGATGAAAAATGTGGCGATCGGAATTGATGCGCGGAGCGGTGAAAATCTGGATAAAGTGCAGGATATGCTGGAAATTTTAAAAAGTAAGGATGTCCAGTATGAAGTGCTGTTTCTGGATGCAGAGGATGCGGTTCTTGTAAAACGCTATAAAGAGACCCGAAGAAGCCATCCGCTGGCACAGGGAGAGCGTGTGGATAAGGGAATCATGCGGGAACGTCAGAAAATGGAATTTCTGAAAAAAGAAGCGGATTATATTATCGACACCAGCCGTCTGCTTACGAGAGAATTAAAAACAGAACTGGAAAAGATCTTTGTGCAGGATGAAGAATTTAACAGTATGTATGTTACTATCCTTTCTTTTGGATTCAAGTATGGAATTCCGGCAGATTCTGATATCGTCATGGATGTGCGGTTTCTGCCAAATCCGTATTATGTGGAAGAACTTCGTCCAAAGACAGGAAATGATGTGGAAATCCAGCAGTATGTCATGAAATATGATGAGGCAAAGATCTTTTTAAACAAGCTGGAAGATATGGTGACATTTCTGATTCCGCACTATATTTCCGAGGGTAAGAATCAGCTGGTAATTTCCATCGGATGCACCGGAGGAAACATCGTTCCGTCACACTTGCCAATGAATTGTACAAGCGTCTGAGTCAGAAAAAAAACCGGGAATACGGATTGAAAATTGAACATCGTGATATCGGGAAAGATGCGCTGAGAGGAAATAGGATGTCGTTTCGAGTGAAGTAAAAGAGGAACTGGCAAAACAGTTCGGACGGAGCAGACATTGCCAGATCGCAGAACTGGCAGGAATACTGGAACTGGAAGGCATGCTGGATGAAGAGGGAAAGCTTGTAGTTTCCAACGAAAATTCTTTGCTGCAGACAAATATGGTCTGCTGTTGCAAAAATATTTGGAGAGAAACAGGAGGTTTTACAGATCATGCAGACACTGCACTGGGATCAGGAACCGTACCGGTCCCGGAAAATAAATCACCGGAGAGCGGATGGGATGCTGGTGCAGCAGACATGCTGTAAGAGAGCATTTATCCGTGGAGCATTTATGGCAGCGGGATCGATCAGTGATCCGAATAAATCCTATCATTTTGAAATTGTCTGCCATACGCTTGAACAGGCACAGCAGCTGAAAGACTGATGGAATTTTTTGAGGCGGAGCTAAGATTGTAGAACGCAAAGAGCGTATGGTGGTTTACCTGAAAGAAGGTTCACAGATTGTGGATCTGCTGAATGTCATGGAAGCTATGTATCTTTGATGAATCTGGAAAATGTAAGAATTTTAAAGGAGATGCGCAATTCTGTTAACCGCAAGGTAAACTGTGAGACTGCAAATATCAACAAAACGGTGAATGCAGCAGTGAAACAAATGGAAGATATCAAGAGGATCCGGGATACCATAGGGTTTGACAACATTCCAGAACCGCTGGCGGAGATTGCACAGGCACGCCTGGATTATCCCGAGGCAACTTTAAAGGAACTGGAACTTATCTTGATCCACCGGTCGGAAAATCGGGAGTGAATCACAGATTACGGAAACTTGCCGCAATTGCAGAAAATCTTATATAAAGGGGAACTACGTATGAGCCAGAAGCTATTATTTATTTTTAATCCGCATGCAGGAAAAGGACAGATTAAAAATCATCTTGTAGATATTGTGGACATGATGGTGAAGGCAGGATTTGACGTGACAATTTATACCACACAGGCACAGCAGATGCGACGCGCAAGGTGGTGGAAGAGGGTGCGGGATATGATCGTATTGTCTGCAGCGGAGGTGACGGAACACTTGATGAAGTGATGACCGGGCTGATGCAGGCGAAGCTGCATATTCCGATTGGATATATTCGGCCGGAAGTACAAACGACTTTGCCAATTCTCTCGGAATCCCGAAGGAGATGCTAAAGGCAGCGGAGCGGGCGGTTGGACAAAACAGATTTCCATGCGATATCGGAGATTTCAATTCGGATACCTTTGTCTATGTAGCAGCGTTTGGTCTGTTTACAGAGGTTTCCTATAAGACATCCCAGCAGCTGAAAAATATTTTCGGGCACGTGGCGTATATTATGGAGGGTGTCAAACAGCTTCGGGACATTCCATCGTTCCGTATGCAGGTGGAATATGACGGAAAAGTGTTTCAGGATGAATTTATATACGGAATGGTTACCAATTCCGTTTCTGTCGGGGGCTTTAAGGGAATGACCGGAAATGATGTAAAACTTGATGACGGTCTGTTTGAAGTGACTTTGATCCGCAATCCGAAGAATCCGATTGAGCTGAATGAAATCCTTGCCTGCCTGACAAATATGATTGATGATTCGGATCTGATTTATTCGTTTAAAACCGATGCCGTACACATTACGGCGAAGGAAGAAGTATCGTGGACACTCGATGGTGAATTCGGCGGAGCACACCGGGAAGTAGTCATCCGAAATTTGAAGCAGAGAGTTGAAATATTTTGTTAAAAAATTAACTTTATTTTTTGGGAAAAGTGTACTATAATCTAGGTAACTTATGATTAGGAGGAAATACAAATGTTAGTATCTGCAACAGAAATGCTGAAAAAAGCAAAAGCAGGCCACTATGCAGTTGGTCAGTTCAATATCAATAACCTGGAGTGGACAAAGTCCATTCTTCTTACCGCACAGGAATTAAAGAGCCCTGTAATCCTTGGTGTATCTGAGGGTGCTGGTAAGTATATGACTGGTTTCAAGACCGTAGCAGCTATGGTTAAGGCTATGGATGAGGAGCTTGGAATCACAGTTCCTGTAGCACTTCACTTAGATCATGGAACATACGAAGGATGCTACAAGTGTATCAAGGCTGGTTTCACATCTATCATGTTTGACGGATCTCATTATCCATTCGAGGAGAACCTTGCAAAGTCTACAGAGTTAGTTAATGTAGCACATAACTTAGGTCTTTCTATCGAGTGTGAAGTTGGTTCCATCGGTGGTGAAGAAGATGGTGTTGTTGGTATGGGCGAGTGCGCAGATCCAGACGAGTGCAAGACAATTGCAGATCTGGGCGTTGATATGCTGGCTGCTGGTATCGGTAATATCCATGGTAAATATCCTGCAAACTGGCAGGGATTAAGCTTCGAGACTCTCGATGCAATCCAGCAAAGACTGGTGTTATGCCATTAGTTCTTCACGGTGGTACAGGTATCCCTGCAGATATGATCAAGAAAGCAATCTCTCTTGGTGTATCTAAGATCAATGTAAATACAGAGTGCCAGTTATCTTTCGCAGATGCTACACGTAAATACATTGAGGCTGGTAAGGACTTAGAGGGCAAGGGATTTGATCCTCGTAAGCTTCTTGCTCCTGGTGCAGATGCTATCAAAGCTACTGTTAAGGAGAAAATGGAACTGTTCGGTTCTGTTGGAAAAGCTGAATAATAGAACATGTACAAAAGGAAGTGCCGCATGACACTTCCTTTTTCATTTCATAGGAAAAAGGCTGGTATGCTCATACAAAGAAATTAGAAAATGTACCTGTTTTGTAGTAGAACTGGAAGAAGTAGACAAAAAAGAAGTAGATTTTGATAGAAAAACGTCAAAATGTATAAATTATAAAAAAATTCTAAAAAGAGGTTGCATTTTGTGTTGGAAAGAGGTATCTTAGTTTCAGATTAAACATGAGTTAAGAACGAGGGCGTTCCAATATAGCTATTGGAATGCCCTTTTTTAGTAAAATGACTGATGTTTGGTGAATAAGCGTACAATCAGGGGATTTGATTGTGAAAAGAAAGGATGTTGTAAAAAATGAGTGATTATTTTAACGTTGCAGACATTGGCGAGAACGTATTCAATGACACGGTCATGCAGGAACGTCTTCCAAAAAAAGTTTACAAGAAACTTCACGAAGTTATGGATGAAGGAAAAGAACTTGATCTTGAGACCGCAGACGTCATCGCACATGAGATGAAAGAGTGGGCCATTGAAAAAGGTGCAACCCATTATACCCATTGGTTCCAGCCATTGACTGGTGTAACGGCAGAGAAGCATGATTCTTTTATCACAGCACCGATGCCAAATGGCAAGGTTTTGATGAGCTTTTCCGGCAAGGAATTGATCAAAGGTGAGCCGGATGCATCTTCTTTCCCGTCTGGTGGACTTCGTGCCACTTTTGAGGCAAGAGGATATACAGCCTGGGATTGTACATCACCTGCTTTCGTTCGTCAGGATGCAGCAGGAGCAACACTTTGTATTCCAACTGCTTTCTGTTCCTACACCGGAGAGGCATTGGATCAGAAAACTCCGCTTCTTCGTTCTATGGAAGCGATCGATACACAGTCCATCCGTCTGTTAAGACTGTTTGGAAACACGACTTCAAAGAAGGTAACTCCTTCTGTTGGACCAGAGCAGGAATACTTTATTGTAGATCGTCAGAAGTATTTACAGCGTAAGGATCTGATCTTTACCGGACGTACTCTTTTCGGGGCAATGCTCCAAAGGGTCAGGAAATGGACGATCACTATTTCGGAGCAATCCGTGAGAGAATCGCAGCATACATGAAAGATGTCAATAAAGAACTCTGGAAACTTGGAGTATCTGCAAAGACACAGCACAATGAAGTAGCTCCGGCACAACATGAGCTGGCACCAATTTATGCAGAGTGTAACGTAGCAGTTGATCATAACCAGATCATCATGGAGACCTTAAAGAAGGTTGCCGGACGTCACGGTTTACAGTGTCTGCTTCATGAGAAACCATTCGCAGGTGTCAACGGTTCTGGAAAGCATGACAACTGGTCCATTACAACAGACGATGGAATCAATCTGCTTGAGCCTGGTAAGACACCACATGAGAATGTACAGTTCTTACTGGTACTTACCTGTATTTTAAAGGCAGTTGATGAGCATGCAGCACTTCTTCGTGCAGCGGCAGCTGATGTGGGAAACGATCACAGACTGGGAGCAAACGAGGCACCGCCAGCGATCCTGTCCATTTACCTTGGAGATCAGCTTGGAGACGTATTAAATCAGCTGATCAGCACAGGTACAGCAACACACAGTCTGGAAGGAGAGAAACTTGAGACCGGTGTTAAGACGATTCCGGATTTCATGAAGGATGCAACAGACCGTAACCGTACATCACCGTTTGCCTTTACCGGAAACAAATTTGAGTTCCGTATGGTCGGTTCCCAGGATTCTGTTGCACAGGCAAATATCGTATTAAATACCATCGTTGCAGAGGCATTTTCTGATGCATGTGACGTTCTTGAAAAAGCAGACGATTTCGAGCTTGCAGCACATGATCTGATCAAGAAATATGCTATTGAGCATCAGAGAATCGTATTCAACGGAAACGGATATTCTGATGAGTGGGTTGCAGAAGCAGAAAAGAGAGGACTTCCAAATATCAAGTCCATGGTAGATGCAATTCCAGCATATACCGCTCCGGAATCTGTAGCTGCATTTGAAAAATTCGGTGTATTTACCAAGCCTGAACTTGAGTCCCGTGTAGAGATCGAGTACGAGACTTATGCAAAGACCATCAATATCGAAGCAAAGGCTATGATTGATATCGCAGGAAAGCAGATCATTCCGGCTGTTATCAAGTACACAACAGAACTTGGACAGTCAATTGCAACGGTAAAGAGTGCATGTGCATCTGCTGATGTCAGCGCACAGACAGATATTTTGACAGAGACATCCTCCCTGCTTGCTGAGACACAGAAAGCACTCAAGAGTCTGGAAACTGTTACTGCAAAGGGAACAGAAATGAGTGAAGGTAAGGTGCAGGCTGTATATTACAGGGATGAAGTGAAATCTGCTATGGATGCACTCCGTGCACCGGTAGATAAGCTTGAGATGATCGTTGACAAGGATTTATGGCCAATGCGTCTTATGGAGATCTGATCTTTGAAGTTTAACCCAAAGATTTAAGGGACATTTTTTACAAACATCTTATAAAATAAAAAAGAGACATTTTTTCAGAACCACGAAGCTGTGGAATTTTGGAAAAGTGTCTCTTTTTCTATAGAGGGAGGAGATTGTTATGGATAAACAACAAATTGTAAGTTTTATCAATGAAAATATGTTTGGCATCTGGTTTCTGATCGGTGCCGCACTGGTATTCTGGATGCAGGCAGGCTTTGCATGGTAGAAACCGGTTTTACCAGAGCAAAGAATGCAGGCAACATTTTGATGAAGAACCTGATGGACTTCTGTATTGGTACCGTAATGTTCATCCTGATCGGTTTTTCATTATTGCTGGGAGAAGATGTTCTTGGTTTTATCGGAAAACGGGATTTGATATCTTTACCAGTTATGCAAATTTTGATTTTCGAATTTTGTGTTTAACTTAGTATTCTGTGCAACTACAGCAACGATTGTATCAGGTGCTATGGCAGAGCGTACAAAATTCTTATCCTACTGTATTTATTCAGCAGTAATTTCGGCATTGATTTATCCGATTGAAGCACACTGGATCTGGGGCGGTGGCTGGTTATCACAGCTTGGATTCCACGATTTTGCAGGTTCCTGTGCCATTCATATGGTTGGTGGTATTTCAGCACTCATCGGTGCAGCAATGCTTGGACCACGTATTGGAAAGTTCTCAAAAGATAAGTCTGGGAAGATTACAAAAGTCAACGCATTCCCGGGACACAATCTTCCACTTGGATGCCTTGGATGTTTTATTCTCTGGTTTGGCTGGTATGGATTTAATGGCGCTGCATGTACTTCCGGTTCACAGCTTGCAGCGTATTTCTTACAACGACCGTAGCTCCGGCAGTTGCAACAGTTGTATGTATGATCTTTACATGGCTTAAATATGGTAAACCTGATGTATCAATGTGCCTGAATGCATCACTTGCAGGACTTGTAGCAATTACCGCTCCTTGTGATGTGACCGATTGTTTCGGTGCAATCTGTATTGGTTTTTGTTTCCGGTTTACTGGTTTGCTTTGGTGTATGGCTTTTGGATTATAAGCTTCATGTGGACGATCCGGTTGGTGCGGTAGCTGTACATATGATGAATGGTATCTGGGGTACCATCGCCGTTGGTTTATTTGCTACGAAATCTGCTCCGGGAAATGACTCGGTTGTTGGTCTCTTCTATGGTGGCGGATGGAAGCAGCTTGGTATTCAGTTATTAGGTTTTGTTACGGTAGCTGCATGGACCGCAGTTACAATTACGATTGCATTTGTTGTAATTAAGAAGACCATTGGACTCCGTGTGAGCGAGGAAGAAGAAATTGTCGGTCTTGATTCCATGGAGCATGGACTTGCATCTGCTTACTCAGGATTCTCCATCATGGATGTTTCCAACACAATGACCATGGATGTCAATGAAAATACAGATCTGGGTACACCGGAATATGCACAGGCTTCTACGGCAAAGAGAGATGCAGCAGTCAAGGTGGTTTCCACCGTGCCAAAGGATGCAACCGGCATGTACAAAGTGGTTATTATTGCAAAGCTTTCCCGATATGATCATTTGAAGAAAGCAATGAACGATCTGGGTGTTACGGGAATGACCTGCACACAGGTTATGGGTTGTGGTATCCAAAAAGGCTCCGGCGAGCGTTACCGTGGTGCTGAAGTCGATGCAACCTTACTTCCGAAGATTAAGGTAGAGGTTGTTGTAAGCAAGATCCCAGTAGACAGCGTAGTGGCTGCAGCAAAGAAGGCACTTTATACCGGACATATCGGAGATGGAAAAATCTTCGTATACGATGTGGCAAAGGTTGTCAAGATTCGTACCGGTGAGGAAGATATGGAAGCCTTACAGGATGTTGAATAATTTTGCACTAATCTAATGGCTAGGTTAGTGAATCTAATCCCCTTAGTTTTAGTATACATCAACAGGCGGACCCCTGGCGAAAGCGGGGGGTTTTTTGCTGTCGATAAATAAAACTTTCTATTGCACATATTATTTGGTATAATATATGGATAAAAGAATTTTTATTATTTCTGCGGGGAGAAAACTATGAACTATGGAAGAACTTCTTTGCGCCGGAGAGCAAAACAGCTGGACGCAAGAGGAACGAGAATACGTCATAAAATCGGAGTCATACTGGGGAAACTTCTACTGATTGGAATCATTGTGGGAGGCTGTGCGACAGTGAGTTTTGGAGTGGGTGCATTTAAAGGAATTCTTGCATCCGCACCGGATATATCCGAAGTGGATGTCATTCCAACGGGATATTCCACGAAAGTGCTTGCGGCAGACGGAAGTGAGACAGCAAAATTAGTGGCAGCCGGATCCAACCGGCAGTACGTGACAATTGACCAGATTCCGGAGAATCTGCAGCATGCGGTAGTGGCGATCGAGGATGAGCGTTTTTATGATCATAACGGTATTGACCTGAAAGGAATTGTCAGGGCACTGGTGGCGGATGTCCGGACCAGAGATTTCAGTCAGGGAGCAAGTAGCTTACGCAGCAGCTGATTAAAAATAATGTGCTGAGTGAGCAGTGGGCAAACGAAAATGAACAGTAATATTCCAAAATGGAAAAGATGGAACGTCAGGTACAGCGGAAAATACAGGAACAGTATCTGGACAATAG
>ENA-OQAS01000372-OQAS01000372.1-human-gut-metagenome-genome-assembly--contig:-NODE-372-length-23631-cov-1.920439_pt1 | contig 23631 bp, 31 predicted proteins | sample MGYA00242733_ERZ504523 | MGnify/ENA primary metagenome ERZ504523 (study PRJEB26092, sample SAMD00036239) | human gut metagenome | host: Homo sapiens | study: EMG produced TPA metagenomics assembly of...
GAAGTTACGGCAACAATGCCTACCGATGCCAGGCTGCGGTCAGCATCAACAGTCGTTTTGCAGAGACACGCCCTATGAACATCATCAGAAAGACTACCCCGAACAGCAATGCCGCCGTGGACAAGTTCTCCGGAGCAATGAGCAGGCAGATAACTCCGGTTATTATCATAATCCGCTTGAAAGCCTTCGGGTTGGCGCCGTCCTCATCCTGCCCTTTGGACAGGATGAAAGCCGTGACTATGATAACCGCCATTTTGGCTATCTCCGAGGCTGGAACTGTATGCCCATGAACGTCATCCAGCGCGCCGCTCCGTTGATACGTTCCATCATCATGACCAGTATCAGCAGTATTGCGGAAGCCGGCAACAGGAAGACAGGGAATACCTGAAACCATTTGTAGGGGATGTTGTGCATGAGGACCACAATCACAGCGCCTACCATCAGGATAATGCTGTGCTGGGTGATGGGCCCCCAATGGTCGCCGCTCTTATAGGTAAGCGTACTGGCAGCACTGAACACCTCTGTAATGGAGATGAGGCAGAGGAAGAGGAAAATAATCCAGATTACTTTGTCTCCTTTGAATATGCTTTTTAATAAATCCATTTATAACTCTCTTACGTATTTCTTGAATTGGTCGCCCCGGTCTTCATAGCTCTTGAAGAGGTCGAAGGAAGCGCAACAGGGACTCAATAATACTGTTTCGCCTTTCCGGCTAATTTGAAAGCGGCGTCTACCGCGTCTTTCATGCCGGTCTGCACATCGGCCACCGGCAGACCGAGGCGGTCGAAAAAGCCGTGCAGCTTTTCATTGTGCAGTCCCAGGTAGACCAGCGCGGAGCATTTGCTACGTACCAAATCCTCTATTTCGGTATAGTCATTCCCCTTGTCTTTGCCGCCGAGGATAAGCACGGTTTTGGTTGTCATGCTTGCAGGGCGTACCAGCAGGAATTGACATTGGTTGCCTTGGAATCGTTGATGAATTGGACGCCGCGTACGGTCGCTACCTTTTCCAGACGGTGTTCTACACCTTTGAAGTCGGACAAGGCTTTGCGGATATCTTCTTTGCGGATACCTGCAAGGTTGGCGGAAATGCCGGCAGCCAATGAGTTATACAGGTTATGGGTTCCTCGCAGGGCAAGTTCTTCCTGCTCCATATTGAAAGCAATCGGTTCGTTGATTTCCACTTCACCGTCTTCCACATAAGCGATGGCGCCGTCTTCCTTTACGGCGGCGAAAGGATAGGGATGGCTTTTAAGCCGTGCTTTTCCAGCTCTCTGCGGATGATGGGGTCGTCGTTCCAGTAGATGAAAGCATCTTCCGGAGTCTGGTTTTGCGTGATGCGGAATTTGGCATCCACATACTTCTGCATGCAGTGATCGTATCTGTCCAGATGGTCAGGGGTAATGTTCATCAGAACGGCGATATTGGCGCGGAACTTATACATATTGTCCAGTTGGAAGGAGCTGAGTTCGATAACATAATAGTCGTGCTTCTCCATGGCCACCTGCAAGGCAAGGCTGTTGCCGATGTTGCCTGCCAGCCTACATTCAGTCCCGCACTCTTGAAGATGTGGTAAATGAGCGAGGTGGTGGTAGTCTTGCCGTTAGAACCGGTGATGCAAATCATTTTGGCGTTTGTATAACGTCCGGCGAACTCTATCTCGGAGATGATGGAGATGCCTTTTTCTTTCAATTTCAGAATCAGCGGAGCGTCGTTGGGGATGCCGGGACTTTTTACCACTTCATCGGCATTCAGTATCAGCTCTTCCGTGTGCTGTCCTTCCTCCCAGGCAATGCCATGCTTGTTCAGCAGTTCCTTGTATTTGTCTTTAATGGCAGACATGTCGGATACGAACGTGTCGAAACCTTTCACCTTGCAAGTACGGCAGCTCCCGCGCCGCTTTCGCCTGCTCCTAAAACTACAATTCTACTCATATACTATTATAATTAAGAATGGAGAATGATGAATAAAGAATCCGGCTGCATATTGTGATGCGCTGTATCGGTAACTCTTCATTTTTCATTCATAATTCTTCATTGGGTTGTTATCTTATCTTTAACGTTATAATTGTTATTGCTGCCAGTACAATGGTTACGATCCAGAAGCGGACGGTAATTTTCGATTCATGGAACAATTGTGCCGGTGGGTAAATACCACTTTGCAACCGGGCTCTATCAGGTTCATGCCGGTGCGGAAGTGGTCGTGTATCGGCGTCCGTTTGAAGAGACGCTGTTTAACCCCTTTCCGTTTGCCGGCTTTGTAGTAGACCCGTTGCAGAATTACCGACAGGTTCTCTACAAGGAATATGCCGCATAGGATAGGTATCAGCAGCTCTTTATGGATGATAATGGCGTATACGGCAATGATGCCGCCGATGGTCAGACTGCCTGTATCGCCCATGAATACCTGTGCCGGGTAGGCGTTGTACCAGAGGAAGCCGATAAGTGCACCGATGAAAGCGCAGATAAAGATTACCAGCTCTTCCGAACCCGGTATGTACATGATGTTCAGATAACCGGCATATTCGATATGGCTGGATACGTATGCCAGTATGCCCAGTGTCAGACCGATAATGGCGGAGTTGCCCGCTGCCATGCCGTCCATGCCGTCATTCAGGTTGGCGCCGTTGGAAACGGCGGTTACTACGAATATGGTGACGAGTACGAACAGTATCCAGCCCGCCGTTTGTGCGTGTTCTCCCATGAAGGACACGAGGTCGGCATAGTCAAGGTTGTTGCTCTTGAAGAAAGGGATGGTAGTCTGTGTAGCCTTGATTTCTTTGGCGGCATGCACTACCTCGATGCCTTGTCCCGGTTTCTCTACCTCGATGTTTTCACGGATAACGACCTGCGGACTGAGATACAGGGTAAGCCCTACAATGAGTCCCAAGCCTACCTGGCCGATAATCTTGAACTTACCGTGCAGGCCTTCCTTGTCTTTCTTGAATATCTTGATGTAATCGTCGGCAAACCCTAATGAACCTAACCACACAGTGGTGATAAGCATCAGAATCATATAGATATTATTCAGCTTGCCCAGCAACAGGCAGGGAATCAGAATGGCAAAGATAATGATAACTCCGCCCATGCTCGGTACGCCCACCTTGTTTACGCCGAACGGGTCGATGTTGGCATCCCGTTGCGTTTCGGTAATCTGTTTGCGTTTCAGCAGGTCGATGAACTTGTCACCCAGATGCTCGAAATGAGCAATGCCAGGATGATAGCCATCAATGCCCTGAAAGATGTATAGCCGAACATACCCGCACCGGGGAAGTCGTATTTATCTAACCATTGGAATAAGTAGTATAACATAATTTCTTACTTTATCACTTTAAAACATTATCGCCTTTAGTTCCTCTTTGTCATCGAAATGATGCTTCACTCCTTTATCTCCTGATAGTTTTCGTGTCCTTTGCCGGCAACGAGGATAACGTCTCCCGGTTGCGCCAGCAAACAGGCGGTCTTTATGGCGTATTTCCTATCGGTGATACTGATTGTCTTCTCCAAATCGTCTTTGTCCAAGCCTGCCAGCATGTCATTGATGATGTCTTGCGGCTCTTCGAAGCGGGGATTGTCGGAAGTGATGATAACACGGTCGCTCAAACGGGCGGACTCTTTAGCCATGATAGGACGTTTCCCTTTATCACGGTTGCCGCCTGCGCCGACTACGGTAATCACTTTGCCTTTGCCTTCCAGTACGCCGTGGATGGCATTCAGCACATTCACCAACGCATCCGGAGTATGGGCATAATCCACAATGGCGGTAATGCCCTTCGGAGAGCGGATAGAGTCGAATCTGCCTGCTACAGGGTGCAAAGTGCTGAGGGCAACGAGCACATCTTCTTCTTTCTTTCCCAACAGTACGGCTGCGCCGAATACGGCAAGAAGGTTGGAAGCATTGAACTTGCCGATAAAGCGTACGGCCAGCTCATGGTTGTTGAAATCGAGCAGCATGCCTTCAAAATGAGACTCCAATACTTTTCCCTTGAAATCGCTGAGGCTTCTCAATGAATACGTATATACGCGCGAACGTGTGTTCTGGGTCATGACCAGTCCGTTCTTGTCGTCCAGATTGGTCAGGCTGAACGCGTTCTTAGGCATGTCGTCGAAGAACTTCTTTTTTGCTTTGAGGTAGTTTTCGACAGTCTTGTGATAATCCAGGTGGTCGCGCGTAAGATTGGTGAAGATGCCGCCGGCAAACTTCAAACCGCTGATACGCTGTTGTGCGATAGAGTGGGAGCTGACTTCCATGAATGCGTATTTGCATCCGGAGTCTGCCATCTCACCCAGCAGGCGGTTAAGGGTAATCGGGTCGGGGGTGGTATGCTCGGTCGGCACGGGGCGGTCGTCAATGTAGTTGCATACCGTGGAAATCAGTCCGACTTTATATCCGAAATAACGGAATGTATTATATAATAAGGTGGCAATGGTTGTTTTGCCATTAGTGCCGGTTACGCCCACCAGCTCCATTTTGGAAGTGGGATCACCGTAGAAAGTGGTGGCAACCTTACCCACCGCATTCTCGCTGTCTTTTACTTGGATATATGTAACATCAGGATTTGTTTCTTCCGGCATGTCTTCGCACAGTACGGCTATAGCGCCTTTTTCAATGGCGGTAGGGATATATGCGTGACCGTCGGTCTGCGTACCGCGCATTGCCATAAACAAATGTCCGGCCGCAACTAAACGGGAGTCGATATTCACTCCTGTTATATCTTTCTCCGTACTGCCGATAATTTGTACCGGTTGTATCGCTTTTAATAGTTCGCTTAATTTCATTCCTTATTATATAATAATGTATATTCTTATATTAACGTAATGTCAAGGCTATTGTCTGTCCTTTTATCAATCGGCTTCCGCCTGCGATGGACTGGTTTCTTACCTTGCCGATGCCGTTGAGGCGTACTCTAAGTCCTTTGCTTTCCAGCAGATAAACAGCATCCTTGGCCCCCATGCCACTACGCTGGGAACTATGCCGTCAGAAACTTCTGATTTTGCAGGATAACGGCGGACGGAGCAGCCTGGCTGTGTCCCCACAACTCTCTCTCGTTTCTACCTCAAACTGTTTCTGCACCGGAACATCCAATGTGTTGAGCACGCATAATGCCTCGTTCATCTCCCCGGCTTTTACCGCAGGAATTACATTGGTGGTGCTGTCTATCGCACTGCGTATATCGAACCGCAGATTCTTGGCATATACCTTCTGCAATCTTGCTGAATACGCTACCCGCCATCAAACCGCCCGATGCCCGGAAGTCCTGGCTTCTGTATGGAAACGATGCAACTGTATTTGGGAGCCTCTGCCGGGAAGTATCCGCAGAAACTGACGAGATAATTCACCCGTCCCGCCTTATAACCGGCGGCACCTTGCGAAATCTGCGCCGTACCCGTCTTGCCGGCTACGGCAAACTGTTTGCTTCCGGCGGTTTGGCCAAACCTTCGGCGACTACTTTGCGCAGAATCTCCCGTATCTGTGTCAGCGTATTGTCCGAGCAAATCTTCGGATTGATAACTTCCGTAGGAAAGTCACGGACAACCTCACCGTCTTTCACTGCCGCTTTTACGAATTTAGGGCGCACCATTGTACCGTTGTTGGCAATGGCATTATAGAAAGTCAGTATGTTCAGTGGCGGTACCTGCGTTTCATATCCTATACTCATCCAGGGTAACGTGGTCTTGGCAAAATACCGTTCTTTCGGACCGCGGATGTTAGGTTTGCCCTCTCCGGCTATTTGCAGGTGGAGCGGGCGGTCTATACCGATGCGCTTCAATCCGTCTACGAACTTCTGCGGGTTGTCGCTGTAGTGCTTGTCGATAAGATATGAAACGCCGATATTGGATGATACTTCCAGAATACGTGTCACATCAATTTTGCCATATCCGCCCCGATGCCAGTTATGGTCTTTCATCGGGCGGCCGTGCATCATCATGATGCCGTTGCCTGTGTCGACTTCCGTATGGGTGTTATTTTTCCGTCTTCAAGAGCTACCATGATAGAGGCTGTCTTGAATGTGGAACCCGGCTCCAGCATATCGCTGATGGCGTTATTACGCATTTCGTAATAGTTGCCGTCGCCCGCTTTCATCATGTTGACAATGGCTTTTACTTCTCCGGTCTGCACTTCCATCAATACGGCAACGCCCACACTGGCGTTTATCTCTTTCAGCTTGTCTATCAGTGCTTCTTCGCAAATATCCTGCATACCACGTCGATGGTGGAAATGATGTCGCAACCGTCTACGGGAGCAATGTCCACTATGTTCAGGTATTTGTTCATCACCTTCTGGCGATGGGTGATACCGTCACGTCCTTTCAGCAGCGTATCAAAGGCAAGTTCGATACCGTTTTTGGCTCCTTGCGCTGTATCGGCATAGAGGTCGCCCAATGTACGGGCGGCCAAAGAGCCGAAGGGCTTTTTACGCTGGTTGTAAGTCTGTTCGTGGAAACCGCCTTTGTATTTGTTCAAGTTGAACACCGGCAGTCTTTTGGCTTCCTTATATTGGATATAGGAGATACGTTTCGGGTAAATCAGGTAGTTGCGGCTACCCCTTTTGCGTCCTTTTAACAGATGTCTTTTAAATTCGGCGGCACTTTTATCGGGGAATATCCGGTGCAATCCTTCGCAGATTTCTCCCAGATGATTCATAAGCATGGTGTCTTTCTTCTCTCCACCTGCTTTGAAGTCCATGTAAATACGGTACTCCGGTAGGGAGCTCGCCATTAATTTACCGTCCGATGAAAGGATATTGCCGCGGTTGGGCTTCACCGTAACATTCTCCTTCACAAAGCGGTCGGCAACATCTTGCCAGTACTGACGTTCGGCAAACATGATGACAGTACCTTTTACGATAATAGCTACTCCTATCAGTCCCATGACGAGGACTACGAAGAAGTAGCGGGTCATTATATTTTTCTTGTTTACTGCCAAGGTTGTTTCGATTTACTATTATACTATATTACAGTTTACTTGTTTATCGGTTTGCTTACCATTATCCGTACTTATTTGATTAAGTACGGCGGATTGGTCGAAGTCTGCAAATCGCTCTCTTTCGTTGCGATGTATTCCTCGATACGCGATTGACGGCTCCGCTCCATCAGTCGGAACTGCGTGTCAGGGCATCGTATTTTATATCTATCAGTTCTTTCTTGAGCTTGTCTATCTCTATCATCTGCTGCTGGCAGGCGTAACGGTTATGGATATAGAACAGAATAAGAACCATGATGAGGACAAGCAGCTTCGTCTGACGGCGGAAAAAGTCCGTAGCCAGAATATCACCGCCTATAATGTTCTTTAGCGAAGTCCGTCTTTTCACCTTTTCGCCTTTTTGCTCCTCTTGTTTATTATTTGTTTCATTCATCGTTCTATCTCTTTACAGCCTTATCGCTTCCCTCATTCTTACAGTTTTTCCGCAATCCTTAGCTTGGCGCTTCGCGAGCGCGGGTTGCGTTCTATTTCATCGTTATCCGGAACAATCACTTTATTGTTTACCAGACGGAAAGGCGTCTGTACGTTTCCGAAGAAGTCTTTTTCCGCCTTGCCCTCTATGTTGCCGGTCTTCATGATGTTTTTCACCATGCGGTCTTCCAGCGAATGATAGGTGATTACCACCAGCCGTCCACCCGGCTTTAATGCTTCCGTGCTGCATATAACATCTCTTTCAACGCTTCCATTTCCCGGTTGACTTCGATGCGCAACGCCTGAAACACTTTGGCAAGCTCTTTCTTTTCTCTTTCACGTCCGAAGAGAGGCTTGATAATTCCAGAAATTCCCCGATGGTGCCAATCTTTGAACGGCACGTGCCTTGACGATAACAGATGCCAGCTTGCGACTGTTCTTCAATTCTCCATACAAATAGAAAATGTCGGCAAGGCGTTCTTCATCGTATGTATTTACGATGTCGGCGGCTGTGAGTCCGGCACGCTTGTTCATCCGCATATCGAGGCACCGTCAAAACGGAACGAGAACCCCCGTTCGCTATCGTCGAATGATGTGACGACACACCGAGGTCGGCGAGTACGGCATCTACCTGTTCGATGCATGATAACGCAGGAAGTTATGCAGATACCGGAAGTTGCTGCGTACAAAGTGAAGTGCGGATCGTTTACGATGTTCCGTTCGGCATCTTCATCCTGGTCGAAACCAAGCAGTCTTCCACCGTCTCCCAGGCGGGAGAGTATCTCGCGAGAATGGCCGCCGCCGCCGAATGTCACGTCTACATACGTTCGTCCGGACGGATATTCATTCCGTCAACGCTTGGACATCAACAGTACCGGAATATGATATGTCGTTTCTTCTTTCATTTTTCTTTCATTACAATCGTTCTATTACTCTACGCTCTTATCGCTTGTCTCTGCTTCTTCCTCTCCCAGGTTTTCCTCTCCTAAAATATCTTGCAGCGCTTCGCTGAATTCTTCCGGGTCCATGAAAGGCTGTTCAGCCTTTTCTTTCGCCCAAATTTCGATGGTGTTGTCCACGCCGATAAAGCGTACCTCACTTTGTATGCCTGCCATTTGCAAGTAGCGTTTAGGCAGCAGGATACGTCCGTTCCCGTCGGGAATCATGATTTCCGCATCGCTTACAAACTGTCGGAAAATTTGTTGGTGTTTCGCATTCCATTTGTTCAGCCGCTGCCGGAGTTGGTTTTGCGTTTTGAACCAGACGCTTTCGGGGTAAAGTATCAGGCAGTCCTGAAATACATCTTTACGCAATACGAGTCTCTCTTCGGAAGCAGCCTGCAACTGTTTCCGAAAGCCGGCAGGGATAAATACACGTCCCTTTGTATCCGTCTTTGCTTCAATATTGCCTAAAAAGCGTATCATTTTTCACCTTATTATAATAAGAGACGGTAAAAGTACACATTTCCCCACAATTCCCCACAATGTTTTAACTAAAATCTTATTTAGAAGTTTTCAACAGCTTGTTGATTACTTATTCTATTGAAAATGAACAATGTGTTATGTTGTTTGTTTGGTGGGGGTATTGTGTGCTTCCTGAGTAAACACATGGTCTGTAGGCAGGAAATGCATCATCTGTTTAATGGGAATATATGGTGTGTTTGCCCCGAACAGATAGTGCGTTTTTGAATAAAACGATGTTTGTCCGTATCCCCTTCACCTTTCATTATGCCTGTTGACGGCGCTTGGCGGGTGAACCCTGTAATTTGCGGTTGGCTTATGATTTGTCTCCCTATACAAATGATTTTGTCCCGTAAGGCACATGAAACATCTTACGGGACAAAAGAATCATCCCATGAGGCAGATATATTTACCCCATGGATGATTTTATATAGAATGTTGACTAAACAAAATCTTTCAGTTCTTGTTGTAGTTTTTGGCGGGTAAAGAAGATACGGCTCTTTACAGTTCCCAGCGGGAGTCCCAGCTTCTCGGCTATTTCGCGGTATTTAAAACCGGAAACATGCATGGAGAACGGTACTTTGTATTCGCGTGGCAGTGAATTGACGATACGGTGCATCTCTTTCAGGTCGTATGCGCTTTCTGTGTTCTCAAATGCTGTGTCGCGCGGCAGGTTCAGGTGGTAAAGATTGTCCGTCTGGTCCACAAATGTCTGGTCGCGCACTACTTTACGATAATTGTTAATAAAGATGTTGCGCATGATCGTATATATCCAACCTTTGAAATTAGTATCGGGCATGTATTTATCTTCATTATCCAAAGCTTGAGTGATGTTTCTTGAAGAAGGTCGTTGGCTTCTTCGCGGTCGGAGGTGAGCTTGTACGCAAAGCGTAATAAATCGTTTTGAACTCCGATCAGATCTTTTTTAAATGTCATACTATTCATAAATGTGCTTTGTTAAATGGTTACTTGTTCGTTTTGCCTTTTAGCATTGCAAGTTTACGAAAGTTCCGGCTTTTCGACAGGCTGTTTTTAAGCAATCTTTGGGGTGAAAACTATCAATTGATAGATTTTAGGTGCTATTTGATAGATTTTGGGTGCAGTTTTCTATCGAATATTTGCATTTAATTAAAAAGATGCGTTAATTTTGCGCAATCATTTCATCACAAAAAGAATGGCTGACGACTCTTTATTTTTGATTGACATTGATAAGATTCTTCGGGAGAAAGCTCCGAAGCATGTGAAGTATATCCCTAAGTTTGTCGTATCTTATTTGAAGCGCATTGTTCATCAGGATGAATTGAATGTTTTTCTGAGAGAGTCGAAAGATAAAGTGGGGGTGGAATTCCTGCAGGCTTGTCTGGACTTCTGGATGCCAAATTGATAGTGAAGGGCAAGGAGAATCTGCGAAAAGACGGTCTTATACATTCGTTTCCAATCATCTTAGGCGGACAGGATGGAGTGGCGTTGGGCTATGTACTCGGGAGTTTTTACGATGGAAAGGTGAAATATATGGTAAATGACCTGCTTATGAACCTGCATGGACTGGCTCCTCTTTGTATTCCTATCAATAAGACCGGCAAGCAGGCCAAGGACTTTCCGAAAATGGTAGAGGCCGGGTTTGCATCGGACGATCAGCTCATCATGTTTCCTGCCGGGCTTTGCTCGCGTCGCCGGAATGGGGTTATCCGCGATTTGGACTGGAAAAGACGTTTATAGTAAAGAGCGTTGAAGCGCACCGCGATGTAGTGCCATTCATTTTGACGGCCGTAACTCCGATTTTTTCTATAACCTGGCGAATCTTTGCAAAACGTTGGGTATCAAGTTTAATATAGCCATGTTGTATCTGGCAGATGAAATGTTGAAAACCGTCATAAAACATTTACCATACTATAGGTAAGCCTATTCCCTGGCAAACATTCGATAAGACGAAAACACCTGCCAATGGGCGCAGTATGTGAAAGATATCGTGTATAAATTGTAAGTTGAACATTGAATATAAAAAATAGAAGCTCGGAAGATGGAAGATATTATTGCACCGATAAGCAAAGAACTGCTGAAAGCGGAGTTGACCGAAGACAAACGCTTGCGCATGACGAATAAGAGTAATAATCAGATATATATTATTACTGCCCAGGATTCACCCAATACGATGAAGGAAATCGGACGTCTGCGTGAGATTGCATTTCGTGCTGCCGGTGGCGGAACAGGAATGTCCATGGATATTGATGAGTACGATATTATGGATAATCCTTATAAGCAGTTGATAGTCTGGAATCCGGAAGAGGAAGAGATATTGGGCGGTTACCGCTATATTCTCGGTACGGATGTACGCTTCGACGAGCACGCGCGCCGATTTTGGCTACTGCGCACATGTTTAATTTTTCCGAGAAATTCTTGAATGAATATCTTCCTACTACCATTGAGCTTGGACGTTCATTCGTGACGCTCGAATACCAGTCTACCCGTCGCGACAGCAAAGGTTTGTTCGCATTGGATAATTTGTGGGACGGCTTGGGTGCGTTGACGGTGGTTATGCCCAACGTGAAGTATTTCTTCGGAAAGGTTACCATGTATCCCAGCTATATCCGTAAAGGACGCGACATGATTCTTTATTTCCTGAGAAAGCATTTTGCCGATAAAGATAGTCTGATTACTCCGATGAAACCGCTGCAATTGGAGTCGGACGAGGAAGAACTAGCTGCATTGTTCTGTAAGGATACATTTAAGGAAGACTATAAAATATTGAATGGCGAAATCCGTAAGCTGGGATACAATATTCCGCCGTTGGTAAATGCCTACATGAGTCTTAGTCCGACAATGCGTATGTTCGGTACGGCCATTAATTACGGTTTCGGTGATGTGGAAGAAACAGGTATCCTGATTGCCGTCGATGAAATCCTGGCGGAAAAGCGCATCCGCCATATCCAGTCATTCATCGAAAGCGAGCCGGAAGCATGCAAACTGACTTCCGGGGCGAATAAGATATTCTATCCGAGCAGATAAATTATACAGCCGGCAGGCTGTTTCCGTTGATTTTCCGGTAGAGGTCGAGGGCGAAGACATCCGTCATGCCGGATATGTAGTCCAATACGGCTTGTATCCTTTCATACAGTGCAGTTGCTTTCATATTATATTGTCCGGATACCCGTTGATGAGCAACTGCGAATATGCTTTTTCCGGTGAACGTACCGCATCGATCATCAGTTCGAGCAAGGTGCTGATGATACGGAAGCCGGCAAGTTCTATGTCCAATACATCGCGCGAACGGTATATCTTCTTGAAAGATACCTCTGCGCAATGTTGGTAGGCCGCGGCAGGCCGTTCGGTGATATGCTTGATGAGGCTTCCCTCAAATTCCCCTTCCAGTATCTGTACTTCGTTATCGAGGAATGCCCGGGTGCATTCGCCGATAAGCAGCCCGATGACGGAAGAACGCAGATAGGCTATCTGTTCATTGGTGTCGCTCACAATCTTGAGCGTATCGAGGATGTGCGCCTTACGTTCGTCGGGAAAGTAGGCCAGCAGCAGGTCCTGCGTTTCCTGTGTAGTGAGAATCTTCAGTTTGTGGGCATCTTCGATATCCATCATCTGGTAGCAGATGTCATCTGCCGCTTCTACCAGGTAGACAAGCGGGTGACGTGCGTACTTCAAAGGTGAACCGTTAAGCTGTTTCATCCCCAGTTCTTCGGCTATTCGCCGGAAACTTTCTTCTTCGGTAGTAAAGAAGCCGAATTTGGATTTCTGTCCTGCCAGGCTCGATGAAAAGGGGTATTTTACGATGCTGGCAAGTGTGGAATAGGTCAGGACGAAACCGCCTTTGCGGCGTCCTTCAAACTGATGGGTAAGCAGACGGAAAGCATTTGCATTTCCTTCGAAATGAGTCAGGTCTTCCCATTGTGTCGGGGTGAGTTGTTCTCCGTCGGGTTGTTTTTCTTTCAATGCCAGCCCTTTTCCTTCTGAAAAGAAAGTAGAGATGGCGCGTTCGCCGGAATGTCCGAATGGCGGATTACCCAAATCGTGCGCCAGACATGCTGCGGAAACAATGGAGCCGATTTCGGGCAGATAAGAGTCTTGCAGTTCGGGGCGGCGGGCAAGGATGGCTTTGGCTACGTCATTGCCCAGTGAACGGCCTACGCAGGAAACTTCCAGACTATGTGTCAGCCGGTTGTGTACGAATATGCTGCCGGGCAGAGGGAACACTTGTGTCTTGTTCTGCAATCTCCGGAAAGGTGCGGAGAAGATGAGGCGGTCGTAATCCCGCTGAAATTCAGAACGGTTCTCGTGACGCTCTTTATGAAACTCTTCCAAGCCGAATCGTTTGGCGGATATGAGGGTATTCCAGTCCATCATGTTCTTACTTTCTTATTATTTAACTGCAAATGTATGACTATTTGCTTCAAAATCCGTAATTTTGTCCGTTAAATAGTGAATTAAAGTAATCTCAATCGTAACTTCATTGAAATGGCAAATAATAGTATGACCGTCCGAATTATAAATAAGTCGAAACATCCGTTGCCTGCATACGCCACCGAGTTGTCTGCCGGAATGGACATCCGTGCCAATCTTTCCGAGCCGATAGCTTTGGAACCGTTGCAGCGTTGCCTGGTTCCTACAGGTTTGTACATCGCTTTGCCGGCGGGGTTTGAGGCGCAGATTCGTCCCCGCAGCGGTTTGGCTATCAAGAAAGGTATCTCGGTATTGAATTCTCCGGGTACTATCGATGCAGACTATCGCGGTGAAATCTGTATTATCCTCGTAAATCTTTCTTCGGAAACATTTATGATTGAGGACGGAGAACGAATCGCCCAAATGGTAATTGCCCGCCATGAGCAGGCCGTATGGCAGGAGGTGGATGTGTTGGATGAAACGGAACGCGGTGCCGGTGGCTTCGGACATACGGGCGTGTAGTTGGGATGGGGTATGAGTGATTAGCGATGAGTGATTAGTGATTGACGGAGGGTTGCTTATACCATTTGATTTTATATAGATAATGAGCATATTCGATAATAAGAAAATAGGGCTGTTTTTGTTGGTGGCGGGCTTCTTGCTTGTCTCCTGCGGGACATCCCGTAAGCAGGCAAAGGCATTATCGGCGAAGCCTGTGGCGGAACTTACTCCGGAACAGCAGCGTAAGTACGATTACTTCTTTTTGGAAGCAGCCCGTCTGAAGATTCAGAAAGACTATGATGCGGCTTTTGATTTGCTGCAGCATTGCCTGACTATCAATCCGAATGCTTCGTCGGCCTTATACGAACTGGCGCAATATTATTTGTTCCTGAAGCAAGTGCCTCAGGGGCAGGCTGCATTGGAGAAGGCCGTGGAAAACGATCCGGATAATTATTGGTACAGTCAGGGACTGGCGAATCTTTATCAGCAACAGGACGAAAAGGAGAAAGCGATGAAGCTGCTGGAAGATATGTCCATACGTTTCACCGACAAGTTGGACCCGCTTTATGCCTTGTTGGACATTTATAATCGGCAGGAGCAGTATGATAAGGTGATTGCCACTTTGAACCGGATTGAGGAGAAGATGGGCAAAAGTGAGCAGTTGAGTATGGAGAAGTTCCGTATTTATCTGCAAATGAAAGACAATAAGAATGCTTTCCATGAGATAGAGAGTCTGGTTGCGGAGTATCCGATGGATTCCCGTTATCAGGTTGTGTTAGGGGATGTATATATGCAGAACGGAAAGAAAGAGGAAGCATATAACATGTACCGCAAGGTGTTGGATGCCGAGCCGGATAATGCCATGGCGATGTATTCGCTGGCGTCCTATTATGAGGAGACCGGTCAGAAAGACCTTTATCAGCAGCAGTTGGACACTTTATTGCTCAACAAGAAAGTTCCTTCGGAAACGAAACTGAATGTAATGCGCCAGTTTGTCGTGCAGAATGAGCAGGACGGTAAGGACAGTACGCGGGTTATCAGCCTTTTCGACCGTATTCTGGAACAAGAGCCGGATGATGCCGGGATACCGATGCTTTACGCTCAGTATCTTTTATCTAAGGGAATGAACAAGGAAGCCTTTCCGGTACTGCGTCAGGTGTTGGCAATCGATCCTACCAATACGGCTGCGCGTATGATGTTGCTGGGTGAAGCGGTACGCAAGGAGGATTACAACGATGTGATTGATTTATGCGAAGCCGGCGTTGAAACCAACCCGGAGATGCTGGAGTTCTATTTCTATCTGGCTATCGCTTATAACCAGGCGGAACGGACGGATGATGTAATTTCCATTTGTCAGAAAGCATTGACGCAAATTACGGCGGACAGTAAGAAAGAGGTTGTTTCAGATTTCTATTCCATTTTGGGAGATGCCTATCATACGAAAGATTTGAATACGGAAGCCTATGCTGCCTATGATTCGGCGCTGGTGTACAATCCTTCCAATATCGGAGCTTTGAACAATTATGCTTATTACCTGTCTGTCGAGCGCCGTAATCTGGATAAAGCCGAGGAGATGAGTTATAAGACGGTGAAGGCGGAACCCGATAATGCCACCTATTTGGACACTTATGCCTGGATTCTGTTTGAGAAAGGCAATTATGCCGAGGCCCGTTTGTATATAGACAATGCCATGAAAAGTGACGGAGGCAAAAGCGATGTCATCGTAGAACATTGCGGCGACATCTACTATATGACGGGTGATGTGGACAAGGCTCTGGAGTATTGGAACCAGGCATTGAAGATAGGCAGTAAGTCCAAGACCCTACAGGAGAAGATTCGGAAGAAGAAGTATATCAGTGATAAGTAAGTCGGTAAAACGGTGAAGTGATACATAATAAAAGTAACAAGGTAATGGAACAAACAAAATTCAATGGCAGGACTCTGGTCTTTATGCTCTTTATCCTCTGCTGTCTGGCAGGCTGTAAAACCACCCGGAAGGCGGAGACGTCCAAATTTCCCGAAAGTACCCGCTACCTGTCTTCCAAGGTGCGGCTGACCGTTCCTACCAAAGACGCCGTTTTCACCGTAAACGGTACGATGAAGCTGATAAGCGGCGAACGGATGCAGCTTTCTTTCCTCATGCCTATCATACGTACAGAGGTGGCGCGCATGGAGGTGACACCCGAAGAAATATTGCTGGTAGACCGCATGGGCAAGCGTTACGTCCGTGCTACCCGTAAGGAATTGAAAGATGTGCTACCGAAGAAAGCCGACTTTGCCATTTGGAAAAGATTCTATTCAATGCTTCCAAACCCAACGGAAAGAAAGAGTTGTCGGGAAAGGAATTGGGCATTCCTTCGCTGGAGAAAGGCAGAATCGAGTTGTCCGGCTTTTCCAATAATTCGTTTTCGCTGACGCCTACCGAGCTGTCTTCAAAGTACACACAAGTTGAGTTGAATGAAATATTAGAAATGCTGATGAGCTTATGAGACGTTTGCTTTGTATTTTTATAGGTTGTTTCTGTCTGGCTTTTCCGCTTCTTGCCCAGTCCAACAAACTGATAAAGGAATTGGAAAGCAAGCGCGGTGCTTTGCAAAAGCAGATTACCGAATCGGAAACACTTCTGAAAACTACAAAGAAAACCGTAAGCAGCCAGTTGAACGGACTTGCCGCTTTGACGGGGCAGATAGAGGAACGCAAACGATATATCCTTACCATAAATAACGATGTAGAGTCGATAGACCGTGAGCTATCGTCATTGGAACGCCAGTTAGGAAAATTGCAGCGCGACTTGAAGGACAAGAAGAAGAAATACGAGTCGTCTGTCCAGTACCTTTATAAGAACCGTTCCATTGAGGAGAAGCTGATGTTTATTTTCTCTGCGCGGAGTCTGGCGCAGACCTATCGCCGCTTGCGTTATGTGCGTGAGTATGCCACCTACCAAGCCTGCAGGGCGAGGAAGTGCTGAAAAAGCAGGAACAGGTCAATAAGAAGAAAGCGGAGCTCAGGCAGGTGCGGGCTGCCAAAGCCAATCTGCTGAAAGAGCGCGAGGCCGAGAAGTAAAACTGGAAGCGCAGGAGAAAGAAAAGCGTATCCTTGTGGCCGATTTACGGAAGAAGCAACGCGGATTACAGAACGAGATTGCCAAGAAGCGGCGCGAGGCCAGCCAACTTAATGCGCGTATCGACCGCTTGATTGCCGAAGAAATAGAGAAAGCCCGCAAACGTGCCGCAGAGGAAGCACGCCGTGAAGCGGCTGCCCGCAAGAAAGAAGCGGCTAAAGCGGCTAAGTCGGGAACGTCCGCTTCCGGAAAAAAGGTTGCTCCTCTAGAAACTTATACCATGAGTAAGGCCGACCGCGAGCTGTCCGGTGACTTTGCCAATAACCGCGGCAAGCTGCCTATGCCTATCAGCGGAGCCTATATCATAACCAGCCATTACGGGCAATATGCGTGGAGGGATTGCGCAATGTCAAGTTGGATAATAAAGGTATCGACATCCAGGGAAAACCGGGAGCGCAGGCGCGTGCCATTTTCAACGGCAAGGTGGCGGCCGTATTCAAACTGAACGGGCTGTTTAATATCCTTATCCGTCATGGAGCCTATATTTCCGTATATTGCAACCTGGCTTCCGCTTCGGTGAAACAAGGCGACACGGTCACTACCAAGCAAGCTATCGGCCAGGTATTCTCGGATGGGGCGGACGGCGGACGTACGGTACTTCACTTCCAGCTACGTCGTGAAAAGGAGAAGCTGAATCCCGAACCCTGGCTGAACAGATAAGTCTATATTGTTGCTCCGTCCAGCAGGTCCAGATAAGTGCAATAGCCTCTTCAATCTCTTTGACGAAGATAAACTCATCCGCAGTATGGGAGCGGCTGCTCTTGCCCGGTCCTATTTTCATGGACGGGAAAGACATCAGTGCTTGGTCTGAAAGGGTAGGCGAACCGAAAGGAGTCCGACCCATCGCAACGGCTTTTTTTACCAGCGGGTGTTCGGGAGAAACATGCGAAGAACCCAAGCGGAAAGAACGCGCTTTGGCTTCACAGGCGATGTGTTTTCGTATCTCGTCGAAAAGTTCCTGGTTGGTGTAACATTCGTTGCTGCGGATGTCGACTACGAATGTGCAGCGGTCGGGTATTACATTGTGCTGTGTCCCTGCATTCACCATGGTTACACTCATTTTTACCGGTCCCAATAAAGCCGATTCTTTCGGGAATCGGTAATCGCGGAACCAGGCAATGTCGTTCAGCACCTTGTATATGGCGTTGTCGCCTTCGTTCCGGGCAGCATGCCCCGACCTGCCGTAGGCGGTGACATCCAGTACCATCAGCTTTTCGGCAATGGCGGGTTGCATCTCCGTGGGTTCGCCCACAATGGCGAATTGTATGGGCGGCAGTTCCGGCAGTACGGACTCTACTCCTTCCTTGCCCGACACCTCTTCCTCGCAGGAAGCCAGGTAAATCAGGTTGTAAGCCTGTGTAGTTCGGCACAATTGCAGGAATACCTGCAGCAGGCTGACTACGCTTGCTCCGGCGTCATTGCTTCCCAAACCGTAAATCTTGCCGTTCTCTTCCGTAGGGGTGAACGGGGCTTTCCGCCATCCGTTTACGGGCTTCACCGTGTCGATGTGCGAGTTCAGCAGCAGCGTAGGTTTGTTCAGGTCGAACATCGGGCTGAGACACCATATATTGTTGCCTTTCCGTCCGGTTGCCATTCCCTGCATTTCGATGTAATTCTGAAGAAAATCCGCGGCCTGCTCCTCTTCGCGGCTCAATGATGGTATGGCTATCAATGATTTAAGCAGTCCGATTGCCTCGGAAACCAGTGTTTCTATATCCGTTGTCATCGTTGGGTTCTATTATATATTCGTTATTACTTTGCAAACTTACGGATAAATCCCGAAAAAGGGAGATAGTTTCAAATAAAACTAATACCTTTGTACCCATATTTACCAATTCATTAAAAATATGACTTATCATCATTTGTCTGTTCTGATACATCGTCAGGCAGAGAAGTATGGAGACAAAGTAGCCCTTAAATACAGGGACTATGAAACATCACAATGGATACCTATCACTTGGAATAAATTCTCTCGTACAGTACGTCAGGCAGCCAATGCGTTGGTGGCTTTAGGTGCAGAGGAACAGAGGAATATCGGTATCTTCTCACAAAACAAGCCGGAATGTTTATTTACCGATTTTGCTGCCTTTGCCAACCGTTTGGTTACCATACCGCTGTATGCTACCAGCTCTTCGGCTCAGGCCCAGTATATTATCAACGATGCTCAGATACGTTTCCTCTTTGTGGGCGAGCAATTCCAGTATGATGCCGCTTTCAGCGCATTCGGCTTTTGCCACTCTCTGGAGAAACTGATTATTTTCGACCGCAGCGTCGTGCGCGATCCCCGCGACAAGACCTCTATCTACTACGACGAGTTTCTGGCATTGGGCGAGGGACTACCCCACAATGCCGTTGTGGAAGAGCGTACCGCCCGTGCATCGGACAGCGACCTTGCCAATATTCTTTATACATCCGGCACCACCGGCGAGCCGAAAGGAGTGATGCTGCACCACTTCAACTACAGAGAGGCTATCCGCATCCATGATATCCGCCTGACTGCCATGACGGATAAGGATGTGTCCATGAACTTCCTTCCGTTGACGCATGTGTTTGAAAAAGCATGGACTTATTTCTGTCTTCACAGAGGTGTGCAGGTTTGCGTCAATCTTCGTCCGGCAGATATTCAGACCACTATCAAGGAGATACGTCCTACATTGATGTGCAGCGTTCCCCGCTTTTGGGAGAAGGTATATGCCGGTGTGCAGGAGAAGATTGCCCAGGAGAGCGGCCTGCGGAAAGCAATGATGCTGGATGCTCTTAAAGTTGGGAAGATGCACAACATTGATTACCTGCGTGCAGGCAAAACGCCGCCCTGATGCTTCATCTGAAGTATAAATTCTATGAAAAGACTATCTATGCCCTGCTGAAAAAGACAATCGGTATTGAGAACGGTAATTTCTTCCCGACTGCCGGTGCTGCCGTATCCGATGAAATCTGCGAATTCGTGCACTCGGTGGGCATCAATATGGTGGTGGGTTATGGATTAACGGAATCTACGGCTACCGTGTCCTGCTTCCTCGACAAGGGGTATGAGATAGGTTCGGTAGGTACTGTCATGCCCGACCTTGAAGTGAAGATTGGAGAAAACAATGAAATCCTGCTTCGCGGTAAGACTATTACTACCGGCTATTATAAGAAACCGGAAGCCACCGCTGCGGCTATCGACAAAGACGGTTGGTTCCATACGGGTGATGCCGGCTATCTGAAAGGAAATCATTTGTACCTGACCGAACGTATCAAGGATTTGTTCAAGACCTCGAACGGAAAGTATATCTCTCCGCAGGCTCTGGAAACCAAACTGTCGATAGACCGTTACATTGACCAGATTGCTGTCATTGCCGACCAGCGTAAGTTTGTGTCTGCCTGATTGTTCCGGTTTATGGCTTGGTGAAGAACTACGCCAAGGAGAAAGGCCTTGAGTACAAGGATATGGCCGATTTATTGCAGCATCCTAAAGTGCAGGCTTTATTCCGTGCCCGCATTGATACGTTGCAACAGCAGTTTGCGCATTATGAGCAGGTGAAACGTTTCACTTTATTGTCCGAACCGTTCAGCATGGAACGGGGCGAGCTGACAAATACATTGAAGCTGAAACGTTCTGTGGTGGCAAAGAATTATAAGGAGCTGATTGATAAGATGTACGAAGAATAAAAGTCCGGATGACTTTAGAGTTTGCTTAAAATAATAAAAAAGGAGGCGGTATGCCTCCTTTTTATTGTCGGATATGCCGTCAACGGTTTAGCTTATATGTTTACAAATGGAACGGTATGATTCTTTCTTCTTTTCCGCTCCGTTGAATGAACTCTGTCAAGTCAGGGACTGAATGCCTTTGACTTCCTGACTGAATGCCTTTCACTCAGAGACTCATTGTTCCCCTGTTCAGAAGTCTTTGTGAGCGGGGAGGGAGAAAAGGGGAAAAAGTTGGAAGTGGGATAAAAAATGTGTATTTCTTCTTAGGGTTGCGCCGGTGTGGTCTGTTTATATTCTATGGAAAGATATTTTTAATCTTAAAACTTAGTATGCTATGAGAAAGCTTTTATCGGCGCTGATATTGTCGTTTTCAATATGGAGCGTTTTTTCATGCCGGCAGGAAAATAATGTAACCGTTAAGCAGTATCCCATGTTCTGGACATGGCTGGATTATCGTCCCGGCATGAATTTCGATTCGGTATGCCAGGTGATGAACGACATCGGCATGGATGGAATAATACTGAATGCATCCACCCCCGACGACTATCGCATTGCCATTCCCATAGCCCGTAAACACGGCATTGAAGTATACGCATGGTTGTGGACCATGAATCTGGAGCACGACCGCGATAAGATTTTGGCAGAACATCCCGACTGGTTCAGCGTAAACCGCAACGGAAAGAGCCTCGCAGATACTACGGCATATGTGGATTATTATAAATTCCTCTGTCCCGCACTGCCTGAGGTGCGCGAATTCATCGGGGAGAAAATTAAGTCGTATTGCGAAGTCGAGGGATTGAGCGGGATTGCCATCGACTACAACCGTTTGGTGGATGTAGTGCTTCCTACCACGTTATGGCCGCATTACGGTATTGTGCAAGACCGGGAATATGCCGCATGGGATTACGGTTATCATCCGCTATGCTTGAAAAGTTCAAGAGCAGGTATGGCTATGACCCGCGTGAGCAGCAGGACCCTTCGGCAGACATAAAGTGGCGGCAGTTCCGTTGCGACCAGATAACGGAAGTTGCGAATATGATTGCGAGTGTACATTCGTATGGCAAGACAATGGCGGCATCTCCGTTTCCTACACCGAAGATGGCTTCACGCATGGTGCGGCAGGACTGGGGTGAATGGAACCTGGATATCGTTTTTCCGATGGTTTACCATACTTTCTATACGGAAGATGTCAGTTTTATTTCCGATTGTACCGTTGAGAATGTGCGCGACAAGAATGATAAAACCGTATTGTATTGCGGCATGACTGCTACCGATGGTCCGGAAATGTTCGAATGTATGGATGCCGCGCTGAATAGCGGCGCTCAGGCATTGCCGTATTTACGGTGGCAGGCTTGCGCTCGTCCGAGGTAAAGAACCGGTTCAAAGCTTATACGGACAGCGTACGGGCGGTGCGCGCGGCTAATGGCGGTATCATTGAAGCGGTGCATCCTCACGTGGCGGATACCAATCCTTTTACTCATAAAGGCATCATGGCGTCGGTGGAAAAGCGTATGCGACGGATTGTGGCCGAAGCATCCGGTAAAGAGGAGTTACCCCCGTTGGCTTTGGGTGAGTATAAGCAAACGGAATCTTACGATGCCACCCGTTGCTATCGGGTGTCGGATGAGAACAGCAGGACGGTCTTTAAGGTTACTTTCTACTTCTATGGTGATGTACTTTCGGGTTGGGATGTAGTGGCGGAATAGCCCGCCCTCTTTCTTATTCCGTTGATTGCAGCGGATTTATGCGATTTTTTCAGACTTTGCACTATCTTTGCGGTTTGAAAGAATAGAATTTGAAGAAAGTATATGATTACCATTGAACAACTGAAAGATATCAAGGAACGTACCGAGCGTTGAACCGCTATCTGGACATCGAAGGAAAAAAAATACAAGTGGAAGAGGAGCAATTGCGCACGCAGGCTCCGGGTTCTGGGATGACCAGAAAGCCGCCGAAGCTCAGATGAAGAAAGTGAAAGGCTTGCAGCAATGGATTTCCGGCTACAATGAAGTCAAGGTTATGGCGGATGAGTTGCAGCTTGCATTCGATTTCTACAAGGATGAACTGGTAACGGAAGAGGAAGTGATGAGGCCTATGCAAAGGCATCCGCTGCCGTAGAGGCCCTTGAGCTCAAGAATATGCTTCGTGAGGAAGCCGACCAGATGGATTGTGTACTGAAAATAAATTCGGGAGCCGGCGGCACGGAGAGCCAGGACTGGGCGAGCATGCTGATGCGTATGTATCTGCGATATGCCGAAACACACGGATATAAGGCAACTATTTCCAACTTGCAGGAAGGCGACGAGGCCGGAATCAAGACCTGTACCATTGAAATATCGGGCGATTATGCTACGGCTATCTGAAAGGCGAGAACGGTGTCCACCGTTTGGTGCGCGTATCTCCCTATAATGCTCAGGGCAAGCGTATGACTTCTTTCGCATCCGTTTTCGTCACTCCGCTGGTGGACGATACGATTGAGGTGAACATCGAACAGGCGCGCATCTCGTGGGATACTTTCCGTTCCAGCGGTGCGGGCGGACAGAACGTAAATAAGGTGGAGTCCGGCGTGCGTTTGCGCTATCAGTTCAAAGACCCTTACACAGGCGAGGAAGAGGAAATCCTGATTGAGAATACCGAAACGCGCGACCAGCCCAAGAACCGGGAGAATGCAATGCGTCAGTTGCGTTCCATTCTGTACGACAAGGAACTTCAACATCGTATGGCGGAACAGGCAAAGGTGGAAGCGGCAAGAAGAAGATTGAGTGGGGTTCGCAAATCCGCAGTTACGTGTTCGACGACCGCCGCGTGAAAGATCACCGTACCAATTTCCAGACTTCGGATGTAAACGGGGTAATGGACGGTAAGATAGACGGTTTCGTCAAGGCCTACCTGATGGAATTTGCAGGCGGAGATAACATTTAGTCCTTTCTGTTTTCCTTTTTATAGGCACGGGATTGCACGGATTTCGCAGATTTGCTTTATTCTTTTGGGTGAACTCCGTGTAATCCGTGTTCTGATAAAGAAACAAATAACAAGCGTTTTTTTGTTTTGACACATTCCTTTCTTTTTCTTTTATA
>ENA-OQAS01000373-OQAS01000373.1-human-gut-metagenome-genome-assembly--contig:-NODE-373-length-23595-cov-2.556332_pt1 | contig 23595 bp, 30 predicted proteins | sample MGYA00242733_ERZ504523 | MGnify/ENA primary metagenome ERZ504523 (study PRJEB26092, sample SAMD00036239) | human gut metagenome | host: Homo sapiens | study: EMG produced TPA metagenomics assembly of...
GGAACGGAGATAAAACAATAAGGAGAATAGTATGAATGTAACTATATTAGGTGCGGGGAATATAGGATTAGGATTTGTACAAAGATTATATTATGAAGATAGTATTGCTATTACCGTATTTTCAAGTAAAAATATTTTTGAAAATGGAAATTTGATTATTAAAGATATAGAAAATGACAGGGTGGCAGAAATTAATAATATAACGGTAACAAATGATGCAAGAAAGTCATTGGAAGATGCAGACTTAATATTATGTACATATCCAGCATTTCTTAGAAAGGAATTTCTTAGAAAATATCAGAATTACATAAAATCTGGAGCAATGTTGGGTTTTATTCCAGGTTATGGAGGAATAGAGCTTTATTGTAAAAATTTAATTAAACGAGGCGTAATAATATTTGGAATGCAAAGAGTTCCATTTGTAGCAAGAACATATTTAAAAGAAAATGGTCAGTATGAATCTAATATTTTATCATTAAAAAAAGAATTGTTTATAGCTGCAATACCATATCTTTATTCAAAAAAGTAGCATCATTAATGGAAGAGTTATTGCATATCAAAACAAGAATTGTAAAAGAGTATTTATCAATTACATTAACACCATCAAATCCAGTATTGCATATTACGGGATTGTATAACGTGTTCAAAATTATAAAGATGGAATGTATTATAAAAATGAATTGAAATTTTACGAAGAATGGAATGACGAAGCATCAGAAGTGTTATTTAGATACGATAAAGAAGTACAAGAAATATGTAATTCTTTAAATCCAATTGATCTGACAGAGGTTGTTTCATTGCCATTGTATTATGAATCTGAAAAGCCGAGTGAATTTAACAAAAAATTAAAAGTATTCAAGCATTTAAGGCAGTAAAAGTACCATTAAAAAAAATTAGATGGGAATAAATATATTCCTGATTTTAATTCTAGAATGTTTATTGAAGATTACCCATATGGTATATGTATATTTAAAGATATTGCATTGATGGAAAATGTTAATACTCCAGTCATAGATATGTTATTAAAAATTTTACGAAAATTTAACGGGAAAACAATATTTTAAAAATGATAATTCGTATGGAAAAGATATTAATGAAACAGGTGTATTTAGTATTACGGGAATAAAGAATACAGATGATTTGCTCAGCTTTTATAAATAAACAATGTTATTAATTGGATGATAAGGAGAAATTATGATTTATGATAATTGTATAAAATATATAGATAAAGAATTAAAGAGAAACTTGATTGATAAGGAATGGAAACAAAAATATTTTTTAATATATGGATTGGATTCTTTAGGTAAAACAGTTTATATGCTTTTGAAAGAATATAAAGTATCTAAATTAGAATACTATGATAGTAGTATATATAATAAAGAATGGGCGCAAAATGAAATGTGTAAAAAATGTAAATAATGCTATAGAAGAAACACTAAGAGATAATGGATTTATTATTTATATGTAATAAAACTGACAAAATAAAAATTACTGAATTGATAAAAGAAATAAATCCTATTTATAATAAAAATATAGTAGATTTGAGTGGAATAAGGATGAATAAAATGCCAAATCCAATACTTCCTACACAGTATGAGAAATATGCCGATTTAAAGGAGTGTCATAATGTTCTAATGGATATATTGAATGCATTTTGTGATTTTTGTGATAAACATAATTTAAGATATTTTTTAGATTATGGAACTCTTTTAGGAGCAGTTCGACATAAAGGGTTTATACCATGGGATGATGATTTGGATGTATGTATGCCAGTACCTGATTATTTAGTCTTTAAAGATTTGTTTCCTAGAGATGGTGATTTCTTTTTTGGATAGTGTTTTTAATGATGAAGTAAGAGATTTATCACCTAGTAATTTATTAAAAAATAAAAATCAAAAAAAATAATAATCGAATTTAATCATTTTCCACTTAGAACAATGGCTGGTTTAGGATTAGATGTGTTTCCGTTGTGCGGATATCCATCAGATAAAAACGAGCAAGAAAAATATTTATCAGACTATATGAAATGGTCTAATATATGGAAAGAAAAAGTAGTTATTCCATATGGAACAAAATATTATTCAAGAGAAAAGCATATTGAAATATTTCAAGAAATGCAAAAAAATTATAACACGGTATGATTATGAAACAGCAGAATTTATTGCGCCAGCATATTTTGAAAGAGATACATTTTTAAGCTGTGGAGATAATAGAATTATGCCCAAAGAATGGTATGAGTCAGCTATAAAAATGAAATTTGAAAACAGGGAGCTTAACGTACCTAAAGGTTATGATTCAGTTTTATCTAAATGGTATGGGGATTATATGATACTTCCATCAGAAGAAAGTAGAAATAAACAGTTAGCTACAAAGAGGTATATGATAACAAATTTTGAAATGTATAAATAAATTTATTATTAAATTGGACAAGAAAGAGGAAAATATGAAAAAATAGCAATTTATGGTACAGGTAGAGTAGCAGAGTATTTTATGAATAACTATGATTTTAAAGGTGAAAAGTTGTCGTTGTTCATAGAGACTAAAAAAAGCCGAGAAGAATTCTTGGGTTATCCTGTTATTGATTTAAAAGATGCTACGGATGATATTGATATAATTTATTTTGCAAATACATATGCAGATACAGTATTTGCAGCATTAGAGCAGGGAATAAATCCAGAAAAAATGGTTGTCGTTAATAAGTTATTATGGGAAACTTTTATAGCAAGAAATGGTGAAAAAAAATGTGAAATATATTTCTGAGTTTGCTGAAAAATATGAAAAATCCAGAAATAAAGATGGTCGTGCTAGAAAAGTGCTTATGACAACAATGAATAATCCAATTGATATGTTTAATTGTGATTGTGTAGAAGAATTATTAGGTATGAAGATAATACGTTCAGATGATTACTGTCGATTTGGTACAATGAGATTATTATTTGATGAAATAATATCAAATAATGTTCAGGGAAGTTTAGCTGAATTGGGAGTATATCAAGGTGAGCTTGCAAAATATATAAATACAAATCATTCAGTAGGAAATTACACCTTTTTGATACTTTTGAAGGATTTTGTGAATCAGATGTTGAAATAGAAAAAAGTAAAAAGTTCACATCTGATGAATGGTTTGAAGATTGGAATAATTTTAAGAATACAAGTCTTGAACTTGTTATGAATAAAATGACATATCCTGAGAAATGTGTTGTGCATAAAGGATTTTTCCCAGATACCATTCCATCAGAAGAAATAAATTATGCTTTGTATCTTTGGATTGCGATTTATATGAACCGATTTGGAGGGGCTGAGATATTTTTATCCAAGGTTAAATAATGGTGGATATCTTTTTATTCATGATTATAATCAGACAAATTATTTAAGAGGGGTAAAGCAGGCTGTACACGACTATGAAAATGAAATAAAACAGAAGCTTTGTAAAGTCCCAATTACAGATGTGTGTGGAACATTAGTTGTTTGTAAATGATAAATACTTGAATAAAATGTATTTAATTAATCATACATTACGGAGGTAAAGATGCTGAATTTTACAGTTGGACGGTTCAGACATGGCCTGAGATATTAGAAATTGGAGGAAAGCAAGTTCCTTATTTTCGCAATCAGTCATTCTCAAAAATAATGCTTGAAAATGAAAAAATTATGAAAGAGCTTACATATGCAGAGGATAATTCAAAAGTAGTGTTTCTTACAGCATCAGGTACTGGAGCAATGGAAGCAGCAGTTATGAATTCTTTTACAAGCAATGATTTGGTATTGATAGTAGATGGAGGAAGTTTTGGACATAGATTTGCGCAGATTTGTGAGATCCATAATATTCCATACAAGGTAGTGAAAGTACCAATTGATAATCCACTTACTAAAGATATGTTAGAACCATATAATAATAAAGGATTTACCGGATTTTTGGTTAATATGTGTGAAACTTCGATAGCTAAATTATATGATATGCAGATGATTTCAGATTTCTGCAAAAAAAATAATCTTTTTTTAATAGTGGACGGAATTAGTTCATTTTTAGCAGATCCAGTAAATATAAGAGAAATGGAAATTGATGTATTTCTTACAGGGTCTCAGAAAGCGTTAGCATTACCACCAGGAATATCTATTCTTGTGTTTAATGAAAGGGCAATAAATAGAATAAATCAATCAACTGCTAATAGTATGTATTTTGATATAAAAGATGCATTAAAAATGGTGAAAGAGGGCAGACACCATTTACACCAGCAGTATCGATTTTGTTACAAATGAACTATAGATTGAAAATGATTATGGCCCATGGTGGAGCTAAATATGAAAATGACAGGATAGCAGAATTAGCAGCAGATTTTAGAAAAAGAATATTAGATTTACCTGTTGAGATATTAGATTCTTCATTATCAAATTCAGTTACAGCAGTAAAAGTTAAAGATCAAAAAAATGCCTATAAGATATTTGAAATTTTAGAAAAACAATATGGAATTTGGATTTGTCCAAATGGAGGAGATTTAAAAGAAAAAATTTTCAGAGTAGGACATTTAGGTAATTTAACTGTTGATGATAATCGACGTTTAGTTGAAGCACTGAAAAAAATATTTAATAATTGGAATTAGCAGGTATTTTATAGGAGGTTTTAATGGTATACTTTCCTGATAACTATTTTGAAAAAGAAATAAGAAATGGATTTGAAGTATCATCAATGATGAAGAGAGCATGGGCAGGTCAAATAGAAGTTCTGAGTGTTATTAGAGAGATATGTGAACGTCATAATATATTATGGTTTGCAGATTATGGTACATTGCTTGGAGCTGTAAGACATAAAGGCTTTATACCTTGGGATGATGATATGGATATTGGAATGACAAGAGATAATCTTAACAATTTTATAAAATATGCTAAAGATGAACTTCCAGATGAATATAAGTTACTATGTATGGATTTAGAACCACAGTATGATTCATTAATTGTAAGAGTTGTTAATTCTACATCAGTATCAATGGATAAAGAAAGATTGTATAAATTTCATGGTTGTCCTTATGTATTAGGTATAGATATATTTCCTATGGATTATTTATCAAGAGATGAAGAAGAAAGAAAATTGCATATACAGATTATAGGAATAATTTTAGGAGCCGTGGATGCGATGTCATCACCAGAGGCAGATCCTTTAGAAGTGGAGCAATTTTTACAGAATGTGGAGGCATTAACAGGAACTAAAGTTGATAGGAATAAGCCAGTAAGAATTGCGTTACTTTCATTAGTGGAAAAATTATTTTGTATATATAAAAGCGGTGAAGCTGATGAGGTGGCAGGTTTATGGAGAATAGTATATCAAGAAGATTTTCATTTTCCTAAAGAATGGTTTAGTGATTTAGTTGAAGTTCCATTTGAGACAATTACAATTCCAATACCAAGGGAATATGATAAAATTCTACGTTTGAAATTGGTGATAATTATATGACACCTATTAGACAGGAAACGCACAATTATCCTTTTTATAAAACACAAGAAAAAATATTAGAAAAAAAATTAGGGTATAAACCAAGTTAATTGTTATAAGGTTAAAATAATAAAAATGTTTTACTAGTCATAAAAAATAGTGGAGAGTAGATTATGGTAAAAGCAGATTCAGATAAGTACAAGAATATGTTAAAAGAAGTAAGGAAATTGTGTGAAAAATTAAATGATATTATAGATGATGATATTGTTATTCGTATACTTACTAAATGTCAGGAGTCTGTTATTGTTATTGGTGAAAGTTTGGAAAAAATAGAACGTGCAAATGAAAAAGAAGTGTTAAAAAAACTACAAACTGTTAATAAATTAGAACAGCTTTGTGAATTGCTGTATCAATATTCGCAAAAAATGGAAAGAAATATTAGAAAAGAAATAATACGAATTATAGACAATATAATATGTGATATTGATACAATACCGAGAACATATAGAGTGACCTTTTTACCATATAAGGCTGCAATGTGGGATAGTTTAGAGAGTATATGGAGAGAATTTGCTGCAAGTGATGAATGTGAAACATCTGTTGTTCCTATTCCATATTTTGAAGCTAATAGAAAGACCAATCAATGGGACACCTGTTATGAGGGGAATAAATATCCAGATTATGTTCCAGTAGTTAATTTTCAGGATTATCTGTTGGGACAGAAGAGGCCAGATTTAGTCTTTGTCCATAATCCATTTGATCAGTTTAATAATGTTACGACAGTACACCCTGCTTATTATTCAGCAGAATTAAAAAAATCCTGCGGAAAATTAGTATATGTACCCTATTATGTTAATCCAGGTTTTATATCTGATGATTATAATGAATTACCGTTATTGTATCGTTCGGATTATATAATTGTACAATCTGAAAAAGCAAAGGAAACTTGTAAAGATTTTCCTTATTATAATAGGGTCTTAGCTTTAGGTTCTCCAAAGTTTGATAAGGTGGTTAATTTATATAATGAAAAAGTGGCACCGCCAGAAGAATGGAATATTAATCTTGAGGGGAAAAAATGTATTTTGTTAAATACAACGCTTACAGATTTTCTTGAAAGCGGAGAGCTTTTAATGAATAAGTTGTATAAAATGTTTGAAATAGCATTGGATAGGAACGATATTGTTATAGTATGGAGACCGCATCCATTGTTAAAGGGTACGGTTAAGGCAATGAGACCACAATATATAGAAAAATATGATGAGTTAGTGCAATATTTTATTGATAATAAAGTCGGGGTATATGATACAACCGCTGATGTATCAAGGGCTGTAGCCGTGTCTGATGCATATGTTGGTTCACATTATAGCTCAATAATTGCACTATTTGAGGTCATTAATAAACCAATATTTAGGATAGATAGTAAAAAGTTTCTGGATAGAATTCGGTAACAGATAGAAAAAAAAGCTGATGCGGTAGAGGTTTTTAACAAACCACAGGATAAAGATTTCTTTGGTTGTTATGAATCTATTAATTATACTGTTGAAGATTTTCTTGATGATTTGGTAAATAATAATCTTGGTGAGGTAATAGAAAAGCAAAAAAGGAATCAAAAATTGCAGCTAATTTAGATGGTTCTTGCGGAGAAAAGGTTTATCAATATATGATTAATATATTAAGACAACAAAATTAATATTTAAAATATTAATAGTATGAAGAACAATCATAATAATGAAAGAGGTAACATTCAATTTGTATGAATTATAACAAGAATGATGATTTTTTAAAAGAAGAAAACCGTGATGGCTATATTGTCTCACCATTGATGAAGAAAGTATGGTCGGTTGAATTGGATTTATTATCAGAATTAGATAGAGTTTGTAAGAAGTATGATATTAAATACTATGCTGCATTTGGTACATTACTTGGAGCTGTCAGGAATAAGGGGTTCATACCATGGGACGATGATATAGATGTATGCATGTTAAGAGATGATTATGCCAGATTAAAAGAAGTGGCTAAAGATGAGTTTAGTGGCAAGTATTATTATCAGGATTGGTATAATTCCTGTGGCAGAACGTGGATTTTTCTAAGCTAAGAAATAGTGAAACAACTGCTATTGAATATCCGGACAAGCCCGAAGAGTTTAATCAGGGGATTTTTATAGATATATTTCCTATTGATGAGTTTAATGATGGGGTAAATAGCAATTTAGAATTTAAAGTTGTTCAGAGAGAATTATTTAATTGTATTAATAATCCGGTTAATGTTATGAAGGGCATAATAGCAGGTGAGAATTATTATCTTGGAATTGATAATACAGTAGCATTGTGTAATGATTATATTCAGTCACAGAAGTTGTTTGAAAAGCTTACATTAGAAAATTATGGACAATCAGATATAGTTGGTTATTATTATGATGAGATAAGAGGTAATGATAGAAAGTACCCAAAGAACTGCTTTGAGGATACAATATATATGCAGTTTGAGAATATTAAGATACCAGTGCCAACAGGCTATGATTATATTTTAAAAAAATATTATGGAGATTATATGACACCAGTAAAGGAAAAGAATAATCACGAAGATAGAATAATACTGAATCCATACAAGCCATATACTGAGGTGTTGGCTGAATTAAGGGATAATAATTAGTTATTCCATCATTATTAGATATAATTAATCTGATAATGATGGATTTTTTGTTAATTCGAAATAAAAATTCTGTGGGATCTTTAAAATTAAAAGTGTGATTTTTAAAGAATTCAAAGCAGATATAATGGTATATATGTTATAATTAAAATAATTGTTTCTATATAGATAAGACCAGTTTTATTAAAGAGTGGTGGGATAATATGGATAGTGTAACATTAATTACAAGACAACGAAGATTTGGCAAGACACTTACTATTAGTATGCTTAAGAGGTTCTTTTCAATACAATATTATAACGAGTCGGCTATATTTGAACATTTGGATATATGGAAATATCCTGAATACAGAGAAATTATGGGGGCATATCCAGCAATGGAAAGAGGTCTAATGACAGGAATTACCAGAGTTAGCAAAGAATCTCTATTTTCGGATTTTAATAATATGGAGGTGGTTACGACCACTTCGGTAAAGTATGCAGATGTATATGGTTTTACAGAAGATGAAGTATTTTCTGCATTAGATGAGTATGGACTTTCAGATATTAAGGATAAAGTTAAGCGTTGGTATGATGGTTTTTTGTTTGGTAATAGCAAGGATATATATAATCCATGGTCTATTATTAATTTATTGGATAAGAAACAGTTAGGAACTTACTGGGCAAACACAAGCGCTAACGGTCTTATTGCAAAGCTTATTCAGGAGGGAGACAGAAATATAAAACAGTTATTTGAAACACTGCTTAAAGGTGAGAGTATTGTCTGTGAGATTGATGAACAGATTATATATAATCAATTATCAATAAATGATAATGCTATATGGAGTTTGTTGTTAGCAAGTGGATATTTGACAGTGGTTAATTATATAGGATATGGAGATGCCAAACTTCCAGAGAATTGTATGCCACAATATGAATTAAAAATAACTAATTACGAAACCAAGCTTATGTTTAATGAATTGGTGAAAAATTAGAATCTGCTTGTAAAAGGTATAGATGAAAGTAATATTAAATGTTACGGTATGGCATTTGAAGGAAAGAATGTATTAATAGCTTGTGCTGAATGATAGGTGTAACGATTCATTTTAATATGTTTTGCTAGTGCTGGATAATAATTATGATTCAAGGAGGAATATATGACAGATACTGAATTGTATGATGCAATTGTTGTTGTAACACCAAATGACTTTAAAAGAGTAGAGAGTAATAATAAAAGGATAGTTGATTATCTTCCGGTAAGAAAAGTCTTATTTGTTGGAAGTAAAGAATTAGGTGAGCTGGTGGCGCAGTCATCGTTTAGGAGATAAAGCTGGTTTTGTTGATGAGAATGATATTATTCCATTTGATGATGTATACAATTGTATTAGAGATATTATGTCAGATATACTGCTTGGAAGAGAATTGCCAAGAGGAATTGCTGGCTGGTATTATCAGCAATTCCTAAAGTTACAATATGCCAGAGTATGTCAGGATAAGTATTATATGTCGTGGGATGGTGATACAGTTCCCTGTAAGGACTTTTCAATGTTTGGTGATGATGGCAGACCATATTTTGATTTAAAGCATGAGTTTCACGAGGAATATTTTACAACGATGAATAAACTGCTTCCTAATCTTAATAAGACAATAGATAAGTCATTTATATCAGAGCATATGATATTTGACTGTCATTATGTTATTAAAATGCTTGAGGATATAGAGAAGAATGCTGCTGTTAAAGGGAAAATGTTTTGGGAGAAGATACTTTATTCAATAAGACTAGAGCATATACAGGAGAACAGCTTTAGTGAATTTGAGACATTTGGTACATATATGGCTGTTAATTATCCAGATATTTATAATTATCGTAATTGGCACTCATTCAGGTATGGAGGATATTATTTTCACCCGGAAGTTATAACACAAAGAGATTATGATTGGCTATCAAAAGATTTTTATGCAATATCTTTTGAAAAATCACATTCCGTAAGAGAAGATCATGAGAATCTTTTTAATAATCCGGTTTACCAAAGCAAGCTTACAGCAAGACAGATGGTGGAAATAGCGCAGGAGGAATCAGAAGAAGGGTATGAGGAGGTATGGGATTAATGAATGTAGCAACTGCATTAAACAGGAAGTACCTTTTGTATACAGGGGTAATGCTGACATCATTATGCGAAAATAATCCGTGCCATATAGATGTATATATTCTTCATAGTGAATTGACAGATAAAGACATACAAAGATTAAAGGACTGCTTGATAAATACGATGTAACTATCTATCTGCTATATATAGAGAAAGATAAATTTGCTGGCAGAATGTACACAGATAAGATGTGGAGTATAGAAGCATATTACAGGTTAATGCTTTTAGATGTGTTACCACCAAATGTAAAAAGAATGTTTTATTTTGATGTAGATATTATTGTCAATAAGTCTTTGGAAGCATTTTATAATATGAATTTTGATGGTAATGATTTAATAGCTTGTGAAGATGATTGTGGCAATTGTGTTCCAGAGCATTATGGACCTATGCACAGAAAAATATTCGGTTCAGAAGAGCTTCATAATCATAGATATTTTAATTCGGGAGTTTTACTTATGAATATTGAACAAATGCGACATAAGTATAACTATGATTATTATATGGGAATAGCCAGAGATGTCTGGAATTATAAAATGGAGGCACCAGACCAGGATATATTAAATTATGTTCATCATAAAAGTGTAAGTATGTTCCGTTTGAAATGTATAATTTATTTGCAAGAATAGCGTATTATTGTGATATCAAATATGAGACACTTAGAGACAAGATATCTATTATCCATTATGCCTGGTATAAACCATGGGACGGAAAGGTTACTCATTATAATCTGGAAAAGTTATGGTGGGACTATGCGAAGCTTACGCCATTTTATATAGAATTGGCAACCAGCTTCATAGATGAAACTATATCGGATAATAATGCAGAAAAACAGATAAGAGAACTTATGGAACAATGTAAAAGATAACTGGAAATATTTTAATATTATATTATAAATATTTTAAATTTAGAATAGAGGAAATAGTATGCGTGATAGAGTTATTCTGATGGTCGGTCTATACGATACATTAGATATATTTACTTATGAAGCTAAAGAAAGAATTGAAAAATCGGAACTTGAAGTTATGATATTTAATTCACAGGATATGGAAGGTTCAATGATAAAGCTGAGTGAATTCATAAAAGAACCAGTAAAAGCAGTTGTGACTTTTAATAATCTTGGGTTTAATATGGAGATTATAAAAGGTCAGAATATAATGGGAACAGTTACAGATTCCATGTATTAATATTCTTATGGATCATCCGTTTATACATAAGAAGGCATTGGATAATGCGCCAGCTAATGCTGTTGTTATATGTCCTGATAGGAATCATATGAAATTTGTTCAAAGATTTTATCCTCAGATTCCGATAGTTGGATTTCTGCCACATGGAGGTAAAGCAAAGGATATATCAATAAAGCCTATCTGCGAAAGAAGTATTGATATATTGTATGCAGGCGGTATCTCATATAAATTTATTGAACAGAGCAAACCTGACTTTAAGGAATTTACATTTGACGCAAAGAAAATTGCTAATGAGACATATGAGGAGCTTATTAATAATCCCGATAGGACAACAGAAGATGTGATAGAAGAAAGGCTGCTTCATAATGGAATTATTCTGTCAGATAATGAGTTATTAAATGTTATTGAAAAGTTACATTATATTGATATGATGGCAGTATCCTATTATAGGGAGAAGACAGTAAAGACTCTTGTAGATGCGGGTTTTAAGGTTACATTATACGGAACTGGCTGGGAAGTCTGCGATTGGATAGATAATGAAAATCTTGATTATAGAGGAAGAGTGTCAGCAGATAAAATTGTTGATTTGATGTATGATAGTAAAATTGTACTTAATACAATGACGTGGTTTAAGGACGGAACACATGACCGTGTATTTAATGGAATGCTTGCTGGAGCTGTTGCTGTTACAGATTCCTCCATCTATATGAAAGAGAATTTTACAGATAATGAACTTGTTATGTTTGAACTAGAAGATATAGACAAGCTTCCACATATTATTAATGATTTAGTTACAGATAAATATAAAATGCAAAAGATTGCTGATGAGGGACGAAAAAAAGCATTGCAATTTCATAGCTGGGAGAAGAGGGCGGATGAGTTGTACTATGATTTAATATCCCAGTTATAGCACTCGTAAGATTATATAATCACAGTGAGGAAAGGACATAATATGCGCTTCGTACTTTTTTATTCTGGTGTAGAATCCTTTAACTATTTTACAGACAGAATTGTAGAAGAATTAGGAAAAAGAAATCACCAATGCTTTATATTAGACCTTAATAGAAGTAATCAGGAGGGAGAACATTCCTTTAAAGCGTTTACAGACTTTTTGGCGGTAAGAGCAGATGCAGCTATAGGTTTTGATGGCATAGGTCTGAAGGAAGATATGTTTATAGAATTATGGGATTCTATGGACACAGTGGCACTTAATATTCTTATGGATCACCCATTAAGATTTCACCCGACTATGCAGAACCACCCAAGGAATTATGTGCAATTCTGCTGTGATCATAATCACGTTGATTATGTTAGAAAATATTTTAGTGATACTGTATACAAAGTGGAATTTATGCCACACGCAGGCACATATAGGAAAGAATTATGTCTTGATGATTATGATAGCAGGCCATATGATGTATTATTTTCTGGTACATACTATAGACCACAGAGCTACTTAGACCAGATAGATAGTGCATTTAAAGATAATGAACTGCTCAGGGTATTTTATCACAATCTTGCTGAGTATATGATTGACAATAATAGTATAACAACGGAGCAGGCAGTGCTTGATGTTATTGATATGATGGAGCTTTCATTAGCACAGGAGCAGGTTAAGCAGTTGTTTAGATTTTCTGAACCTATAGACTGGATGGCGAGAATGTATTACAGGGAGAAGATTATTTCAATAATAGCCGAAGCAGGAATTGATATATGGCTGTTAGGAAGAGGCTGGGAGAATCATCCATCAACGGAATTACATAATGTACACATTATTAATGATCGTGTTCCATTTGCAGATACGCTTTCAGTTATGGAAAAGGCAAAGATTAATCTTAATGTTATGCCGTGGTTTAAGGCAGGTACTCACGATAGAATATTTAATATCCTGCTGTCAGGTTCTTTACCATTGACGGATTCAAGTAAGTGGCTTAAAGAGCATTTTCAGGATAAGAAAGATATTGTTTATTATAAACTTGATGCGTGTGAAGAAATACCTCAGTTAATAAAGCATTATCTGGATAATTCTGATGAAGCGAAAGCGATAATTCAGAATGGCTTCGATATTGTGGCAGACAATTATGTGTGGGGTAATATTGTGGAACAGCTGATAAGAAATGTGTAGAATTTAAAGCGTTGATGATAAATCAAATATGTATGGTGATTATTACAGCTGCAGGTTATTAAACAAAACCTGCAGCTGTAATGTTATTTAAGCCCAAACGCAATCTCCAGCATCTGAGTAAGCCTGATATCATAAGTATGGTACTTTTTAACCTTTTCAAAACCATTGTGAGCAATTTCCTGCCGGTCTTTATCGTGTGAAAGGTAGTATTCACATTTTCCCATTAAGTCATCAAGACTTGTATATGCTTCCAGATCTTCACCTATATTAAAATGTTCTGGCAGTTCTGCCTGATAGTTAGTTATAAGAAAACCTTCACAGCCAAGTACGTCAAATATGCGAAGAGACAGACCACTTCGTATTGATTTGGCTGTTAAGTTAAGGTTGATTTTACTTTGGTGGAATATAATAGGCATTTCTGTGTTTGTCTTAGCAAAACCACGATTATGAATTAGTGGCATTGAGTATGTATCACTGCCTGTATACAAGTCTACGTTGAAATGTTCAGATAAGGCTTTCAGGTAACGAAGCCGCTCCTGTTCAGCCACCTTTACACTTATAATGTGCTGTGCAATTACAGCTTTTGTATCAACCTTCATACTGTCAGGAAAGTTGATAAGCTCAGGTCTGACTTTGCAAAATGCTTCTATTAGTTCAGGGGTTACACATTCCTCGATGAAGTTATATCCATATACAAGTAGCTGCGCTTCAATAAGTCCGTCTACATAGCCACGCATTTTTTCAGGAAGAGTAATTTGGTTATATAGACATTTCTCTGAATATAAAGAGCCGATAAATGATATATCTGATGAAAATCTGGCTCTGTCAGCAGCACTTGCCATAGTTGCAGTAGCGTAATTGTCACGGACGTGGTAGCAAGTGGAATATGAAATATTCCGTCAGGGTTGATGTGGTGGAAATCGTTGTACAACTGTCTGTCGAATAAGAATACCTTATTGCAGGGATTAGCTAATGAAGTTGAGAATAATTCAAGTACAGGGCTGTCCACGATAAGGCACAGATACGGAATACCCCATATATTACATACATCAGATACTGAAGGAAAAAAGTTAATTGAGAATATAAAAGAATAAGTGTCCTGCTTTAAAAGCTCGTTAAGCCCCTTAATGCAGTCTGATGGAAGAAGCTGTTTGTTGTATACTTCTCTTGTATCTTCTGTTATATTGAAACCTAGGTGTTTAAAGGAAGCGATAATGTCGGGTTCGCATATACTTCCATATCTATAAAAAAGTATGTTCATAATTCTCCTTTGCATATATACTATATAAGTAATTGAGAATTATATTTTATCATAAACAAAGACGTGTTGCCAGTAAGAAAGCGTAAAGCAGCTGGCGAAGTTATATACATAAATATAAGAATTCTTATAGGAAAGATAAGAAAGTGAGATGGATAATATGGAAAACAGCAGTTATCACAATGATATAATTAAAGGGTTTGATTTTAATAGAGAGGATTTTAAAAGTCCGGCTAAAAGAAATCTTATGATTGGGGCAGAAGAGGCAGATTATGTGATACTGGCTGATGAAAATGTAACAAGTGAGGAAGAGATAAGACAGATAATTACGGAAAATGATTTCCTGCTGGATTATGGTATGGCTATATTTGGAGAAAATGTGCAAGACGGAGAAATAGATTTTAATAACATAATTGATTATTTTAAAATGAATGTATATGGTGTGGTCATTAAGAAAAGCATACTCGTGTATACAGGCTGTTATAATGAAGAATTAACGGCTGGCATAGATTATGAGCTTGCGGTAAGAGTGGCATATTATGCAGAAAAGTATAATTACAATGGAATATATGGCGTGCTGTGTTCAAGCGAAGAGAACTTATTTTCACAGGAAGCAGGCTCATCAGACATACAGGAAGCAGATAATGCAGCGGGTTCATCAGACGTACAGGAAGCAGATAATGCAGCGGTTCATCAGACGTACAGGAAGCGTATAATGTGACAGGCATATCAGATGAACAGACAGCTGCCCAATTCCTTACATATGCTTATGTTTTAAAGCTTTATATGAAAGAATTGACACACAAAGGACTGCTTGAAAATGCAATATATGCAATGAAGGCATATGCTGACAGTAAAGGGTGTGCAGATTTATACAACGGACAGTTATTGGAAATACTTAATAATGATGAGCTGTTTGCAAAGATTAAGATTAATACAGCACCATTTTATGTAATTATGGGCGATAATACGTGCCATGGAGTATTAAGAAGATTTGCAGGTGATATAACCAGGTCTCTTATCAAAAAAGGACAGGCTGTAATAACATCTGATGGAAGTTATGGAATGACTGTAAATCTATCTGATATTGAGGATAATTCATTAAAGGGTTTTATAGGTTTTCAGTCTATTGTGTTATTTAAAGACTATTTTAGAAAGATGAAATGTCCTAAGTACATTTTCTGGTTTGATAATCCAATGTATTTTGGAAATCTGTTTGAAGGAATAGATGATAAATATTATCTTTTGTGCCAGGATAGATATTATGCTGAATTTATAGAGGAGCATTTTGGCGCGGTCAATGCTTTGCAGCTTCCGCCGGCAGGAGAAGATGCTGGATGGGCGGCGAACAAAGACAGACCATTTGATATAGTGTTTATCGGGGCGTGCAATTATGTAGATGAGAGTGTTATTAAAGATGAGTTTCAGAGGGAATATTATGAATATATGAAAACACATCCTAATATAACATTTGAACAGGGACTTAAAGAGCTTCTTGTATACAAAGATTTTAATATTGATGAGCAAAAGTTTCTTTCACTGCTTGATTCTTTGCAGGATGTATGCCGCAATATAGTTAATTACTATAGGACGAAGGTGCTTGAGACACTTTTGGCAGCAGGTATTAAGATTGATGTATTTGGAGATACCTGGGACAGATATTCGGGACTTGGCAAAGATAATCTCATAAAGCATGATGCTGTAAATGTAGATGAGTCCCTTGAAATATGGGGCAGATCTAAGATAGGACTTAATGTGATGACCTGGCATAAGGCAGGAATGACGGAAAGAATAGCTAATATATGCCTGTCTGGTGCGGTATGCTTAAGTGAGAGAACAGAATATCTGGATAGAGAATTTAACAATTATGAGGATATTGTTACGTTTAATCTTGAACATCTTGAAAAGCTGCCAGATGTAGTAAGAGAATTACTTGCAAATGACAGCTTAAGAGAGAGTATAGCACAGAACGCATATATAAAAGCCTCTAAAGAACATATTTGGGATAATAGGGCAGAGAGTATCTTAAGAGGCTTATAAATTACAATTATGATATTAAATCAACCCAGCAATTTTGAATATATCATTTAACCTGACCTTATAATTGTGGAATTCTTTAACTTTATTGTAACCATTTAGCGCGATAGCCTTACGTTCATCTTCGTGCTTTATGTAGTAATCACATTTTCTGATAAGGTCATCAATTGATTCGTAATATACAAAGTCCTTATCAGGTGTGAAGTATTCAAGGAAATCTGCCTGATAATTAGTGAGCAGAAATCCACCGGCACCCATAATATCCATACAGCGGAGCGGAATACCTGATTTAATGCTTCTCAGAGTGATATTCAGGTTGATTTTGCTGCATTTGAATACATAAGGCATATTGTCGTAGAAATCAATAGGTCCTTTGTTAATCACATCAGGAAGCTCTGGAGTTGGGTTGTGTGTATAAAGTTTGGTTGTAAAATGGTCAGATACAGCCTTTAATATCTCAAAGCGTTCATTCTGTGTGACCTTCTTGCAAGAAAATAATTCGCATATACATAAGAAGGAGTTTCAATGCCATCTTTATTAGGTGTGTAAGGTGTTATTTCCTGTATGGCTTTAATTATGTCAGGAGAAAGTACATCTTCAAGGAAATTAGCACCATATATATGCTGTTGTGCATTTATTACAGCATCGAGGTAGCCCTTAACATATGGAGATATATTCTCTAGTCTTTCATAGAAATTGCCTTTTTCGTTGTACATAGAGCCGACAAATGATACATCACTGTCAAATACCTGATGAACCCTGGTGTTCATTGGCATACGGTCAAGACGTGCAGTGTTGACAGCAAGAGGCATATAATATACTGTATTTATTCCCCCATTCTTAAGCTGTAGATATTGTTCACTGTCGAATAAGAATATGTAATTGCAGGGGTTGGTTATAGTGTATGAATACAGTGTAAGAAGCGGGCTGTCGTATATCCATGATATGTATGGAATGTTGTGGCGGTTGCAGTTAGTAGATACGGCGGCACTGTAATTAAAGCTGAATACGGCATCGTAGTGCTGTCCTGTAATCTGTTCTTCAAAAAGCTTATCAAACTCTTCGCTTGCTCTTTCCAGAAAAAGTGGTGTTGATACAACTGTTAATTCATGCCCCATCTCAGTAAGGGCTTCTTTAATATCTTCAACACCAAAGTGGTGGTTCTCAAATTCAAGAATTCTCATAGTATTCCTCGTATTATTTTTATTTTATCTCTGATATTATATCATAAATTTTGTGCAGTTTTTCAGCGAATATAAAGTTTCGTAAGGAACTTTTAAGATGAGCACATTAGTGCTCATTATATCATATGCCCTGCGTTGCTTTTCCACGCATATAAAGTTCCGTAAGGAACTTTAAAGATGAGCACTTAGTGCTCATTATAACAGCATATGTCTGTAGGAATGGTTTTGAATATTTCGGACATAAGTCTGTTATTGATTGCTAATAAGCAGTGTAATATATTATAATTCAGGTAATTATTATATCGGCAGAGGAGATGTGTTGTGAAAGTACTATTTTTTCAATGGGATGCATTTATGCAGAAGGGCATAGAGGCAGCATTAAAGGAACTTAATATAGAATATGATACATTTTATTACACGATGAAAGACTGGGATAATGACAGTGAACTTGAGAGTAGTCTTGACAGATATATAGCGGTGTCCAAGAATGTATACGACTGTGTGTTTTCAGTTAATTTCTCGCCGGTTATCTCGGACTTGTGTAATAGATTAAAGCTTCCTTATATTTCGTGGGTGTATGACTGCCCTATCAATATAAGAAGGACAGAGGTATTAAAGAATAAGTGTAATACAATTTATTTCTTTGACAGAATACAGGCACAGCATTATATGGAAAATGGAGTAGCAGGGGCGAAGCATTTGCCGCTGGCGGCTGATGTAGATACATTTCGGCCGGCTTTAGCTAAAGATGATAATTATGCGTGTGATGTTGCATTTGTTGGAAAATTGTATAAATCGGACTATTCTTATATAAGTAATTATCAGGATGTATATATGAAAGGTTATCTTGAAGGTATTGTTGAAACACAGCAAAAGCTGTATGGAGGATATATTATAGATGACTGCATTAATGATAATATAATGAAGCATATTAATGAGAATTTTGCCAATGTATCCAATGGCAGTTATTCGGTTATTAAGCCAGAGGTTACATATGCACTGGCAACAGAGGTCACAAGCAGGGAGAGGTTTATGGCACTTGCACTTTTGCAGAACAGGTGTAATGTTAATCTATATTCTACAGATGTGGATGAAAGATTAAATAATGTCAATAATAGGGGATATATTGATTATTATTCCCAGATGCCCAAAGCATTTTATAATGCAAAGATTAACCTTAATATATCGCTTAAGATAATACAGTCAGGAATTCCACTGCGTGTGCTTGACGTACTTGCCTGCAAGGGATTTCTTATAACTAACTACCAGGCAGAGATAATGGAATATTTTACGCCGGGAAAGGATCTTGTTGTATATGAGGATATTAAAGACCTTATAGCGAAAGTACAGTATTATCTTGATAATGAAGATGAAAGATTATGGATTGCGGATAATGGTTATAAAAAGGTTAAAGAGAACTTAAGGTGAAAGACAGAATTGATAGTATATTAAGAAATTAGATATACATTTTTGCATATGTGCATTGTTTGTGCTTGCGGCTTATGTCACCTAAAGAGTATAATATCAATGTGACACCAATATTATGCGATTGGAGAAATTATATGGATAAGATTAATTCATTTTATAAGATGTTAAAATACAATGCTGAGAAGTATCCGGATAAAGAGGCGATTATATATGACACGATGACGGTTACTTATCAGAAGCTTTTTGAGGACTCATATAAGAAAGCACTTCATCTTATGAGGTTTGAGGGCAGCAGGATTGCAATATATGGACCAGCTTCATACAGATGGATAGTTAATATGTTTGGAACAATCCTTGCTGGTAAGGACGTTGTGCTTGTTGATTTTTTCCTTCCCCAGAATACAAGAAATGATATATTAAAGAAGGTGGGTGTTGATTACATTTTATCATCTACTAACCAGTATATACTTGCAGACAATGAGGCGATTATAATAACTGATGCGGAGAAGGATGAGGTGGATGACCTTATATATAATGAGGAAAATGTAAAAGAGGGCAATATTCTTATGCTTACAGCCGTTCCACAGGAGTGTGACAAGGCGGTTGTGCTTACAGTTTCCAATATACTTAATACAGTAAGTGCAGTTAATGAATGTTGTATGTGTGCACCAGAGGATAAGGTGCTTGCACAGATTGCACTTCATCATATATTTGGATATATATACAGTCTTATATGGCCAATCCATAATGGTGCGTGTGTATGTATTGGAAGAGGCTTAAGACATATAGATGCAGATACTTATTATTACAATCCTACAATCCTGCCTGGAACACCATCTATGATTGAATATCTGAAGAGAATAAAAGCACTTAATGAAAATCTTAAGACTATAATTATAGGAGGTGCAAGCTGTCCGTTCAGATTATTTGAGGCGTTAAAGGACAGGGATTTGAAGGTATACAATGTATTTGGAATGACAGAGGTGTCAGGATGTATTGGAATTAATGATACTATGGATGGCACTTACAAGATATTTGCTAGTTCTAAGGTTGCAATTGAAGCTGATGGTGAGATTGTGGTAAGTGGTGACTGCGTTATGAAAGGTTACGATAAAGATGAGGCATATACTAAGCGTGTCATCAGGGGCGGAGTATATCATACAGGTGATATAGGAAGAATTAATGATAAAGGGCGTCTTGTACTTTTAAAACGTAACCCTGAGATTATTCTTCTTCCAACAGGAGAGAAGATAAGCAGGACGGTTACAATAAGGCAGATTAGTGCACTGGATGGAGTTGCAGAAAGCTATGTTACTTTATATGATGACAAGCTTACAGCAGTTATTGTGCCAATAGATAAAGATGTAAGAGAAGAAAGATTTGTGAGGCTTATTAATAAATATAACGAAAAGAAGGGTTACCGTTGGGAAATCCAGAAGACAATCATAAGCAAAGCACCACTTCCAAGAATGGATAATGGAGATATTGACCAGAATTCAATAGAAACACTTATTGCTAATGAAAGTAAGGTGTTAAGTAAATGCGGTGAGTGCCGATATATTTATTAGACTAATTAAGGATGAGAGGTAATGTCATGGAGGATATGAAGAAAGAACAGTTAGAAGTATTAAATGAAGCAAAAGGATATTGCACAAATGTACTTCACTGTATAGATACAGTTGTTCCAGAACTTAAAGGCGACAAGAAGGATGATACAGATGAGTATCTTAGAATGACTGTTGACGGAGTTAATGTAGCTCTTGAGATGTATAATGCAACAAGAGATTTAACAGCAGGTGTGCAGCCGGCAGTAGATGAGGCTGATGGTAATAATGCTGTTAAAGAGTTATCAGCTGCATTAAAGTTAAGTGATGATTCAGCTAAGGCTGATGCTCTTGTAAAGGTAAGAGCATTCATTGCACAGTTTAAGGACTGTGCTGAGGCTGTCTGCAAGTAATAGAATATATTGATGGATTATGTATTGATAGATTAATCCAGTTCAATACGCCCTGATATATAATATATGTAATTTAATAAAAGATAAAACCCTGTTATAGAAGAAAACAGCAGATAATGAATTGTTGTTTTCTTCTATAACAGGGGTTATTTATATGTTCTTCCAGATATGGTTTCTATCAACACATTTTGTCCTATAACAATTTTTGTCAAACACGGTTGCTGTAAACACATCTTGTCTTATAAGTCTAAATATATCCGTTAAACATCATTCCGGTATAAGCCGAAAGGTTATAAGGATCAGGGAATGACCTTAATGGATTCTTGTATGCAATAATCTTATTGTTGACATAGTCCATAGGGTTGAGTGCAATATTCTCAGCCTTTTCTTTAATGGAATTCTTAAACGAATTAAGGCTTTCATAAATGTGGCTTAAGGCGTCTTTGTTATCAGCGTTAATAATAACTTCCTTGTCAGCACTTATAGTTCCGTCTTTATTAAGCGAAAGTCCGCTGTCTGCAAGCTGCTTCTTGTATGAGCGTGCAATTGATGCGATTTCATTCTGGAGCTTTTCTGTTCCCTGAAAATGATTATTATTCTCATCATTAGTAACAGAGATAAGGTTGTTGTAACCAGCTACAAGTTCGTTAAGACTTTCCACAATAGAGTCTGCATCTGCCTTGAGGCTTATTGTTACAGGTTCTTCTGTTACCTTTGATAATTTGACATCATATGCTTTGTTTGATTGTTATTGAATTGCTCATAGATGAGCGTTCATCACCATCAACATCAAATATGGCGTTGGCTGGATATTGTGTAACCCGGTCAAGTCCAAGAGTATCAATGAGCGGCTGGTTGTTAGCATCATCTGACTTTATGGAGAATATAACAGGAGTTGTTCCATTAATGCCGGTTGATTCTGATTCAATATTAATAGCTGTATTGCCTAGACTATCTTCCTTGATATTAGCTGTAAGTCCTATGTTGGAGCGGTTGATAAGTCTTGCAATCTTGTTCTGTATATTATTAGTTGTCTCGGAGTTGTCCACTTTAAACTGGAACTCATATATAACATCATTGATTGATAAATCAAAAGAATATTCGCCAGGTTTTATATGCTTTGAACGTGGCTGTAGGTAGTTACCTGTATTAAGCTGTGAACAGGCTAACTGTTTAACATTTATATCAAAGCTTTCATCATCTGATGCTGCACCAAAGTCGGTAATGTAACTGGCATTGACGGCAGAAGCATTGCTTGATACAGCAGACTTCTTAAATGTCATTGTACCATCAGCACCGTCAGATAAATCCTCAGTAATATTCTCTAACGCTCTTGCATGTTCTTTTAAATCAATGGCGTATTTCTGGGCAGCAGTTGATAAGTCTAATTTGTACACAGGAGTCTGGCTGTTAATTTTAACAACCTTGCTATATGTGTTCTTAAGCTGAGTTCTTGTATGTGAGTCATACTTGGAATTAGATTTGTTCCCGTACTGGGATAAATAATAGCTGTATACACTACTAATCATAACAGTCACCTCCCTGTCTGTATGTATAATTGGTATAATGTGTATCGTCACAAAATATTTAATATATTACTATAATTACATATAAAACACATAAATATATAACTTTAACTGTCATCAGTTGCAGATACAGTAACTCCATTTGCTATATCCATAAACTTTATTATATTTTATAAGGAATGGCTTGATTTTGCAATATACATATAGTAGAATGTTTAAGGTTTTTTGAAAATATTTATATAAATAATGTATAAATTATAAAAATCTGGTTGACGAAATATCAAAAAATATGTTATATTAGGCTGGCTATGGAAGCGGTCTTTTTTTTTATGCCCGAAACTTACCCAACAGTTCAGGTATTAAAGAAAAACCAATTGGTGTTAATAACACCTGCAAAATAAATAATTGGAGGTGGAAGTTGTGCGAGTAAAGATAACATTGGCATGTACTGAGTGTAAACAGCGCAATTACAACATGACTAAGGAAAAGAAAGCTCATCCGGACAGAATGGAAACAAAGAAATATTGCAAGTTCTGTAAGTCACACACATTACACAAGGAAACAAAGTAATTGGTATCAGTGAGGTATTAAGATGAGTGAAGCTGTTAAGACAAAAAAACAGAAAAAGAGCTGGTTCAAGGGCTTAAAGGCAGAGTTCTCTAAGATTATTTGGCCAGACCAGAAGTCACTTACAAA
>ENA-OQAS01000374-OQAS01000374.1-human-gut-metagenome-genome-assembly--contig:-NODE-374-length-23563-cov-2.770567_pt1 | contig 23563 bp, 25 predicted proteins | sample MGYA00242733_ERZ504523 | MGnify/ENA primary metagenome ERZ504523 (study PRJEB26092, sample SAMD00036239) | human gut metagenome | host: Homo sapiens | study: EMG produced TPA metagenomics assembly of...
GTTCCCTGCTTGTGAAAGTATATCCATAGATTATGCCGTAATGGAAAAAGCGGAACGGATTTATGTATTGCCGGCAGAGTTCGGATGGTCTGATCTGGGTAGCTGGGGCTCATTGCATTCCTTGCTGCCCAAAGATGAACGGAACAATGCCGTTGTAGGCGAGAATGTCCGAATGTATGAATGCAATAACTGCATTGTACACACACCGCATTTGAAACAGGCGGTAATACAAGGACTGGACGGGTATATCATAGCCGAGAAAGAGGGAACCCTGCTGATATGCAGACTGGCAGAGGAGCAGCGTATTAAAGAATTTTCGAAAATATAAGGAATGATTATAGCAGTTGACTTTGACGGCACAATAGTGGAGCATAAATATCCCGAAATAGCAGGGAACTACCCTTTGCCATAGAAACGCTGAAAAAACTACAACAGGAACGGCATCGCCTTATTCTGTGGAGTGTGCGGGAAGGTAAATTATTACAGGAGGCCGTGGATTTCTGCCGGGAGCGTGGATTGGAGTTTTATGCCGTAAACAGCAATTATGCGGAAGAAACCCTGGAAAGTAATCATTACTCCAGAAAACTGAAGGCGGATTTGTTTATTGATGACCGTAATCTGGGAGGACTGCCCGAATGGGGATGATTTACAGAATGATCCATGACAAATGGGGATACGAAGATATTTATCAAAGTTCAGGTAATAAAGAAGAGACTAAAAAGCGAAGCTTTTGGAAGATACTTTTTTCCAAGATGTAGAATCTCCGCTTCCTAATGTAGTGATACAGGCGGAAGCCCATAAGAAAACTAATGTTAGATCAGAGGTAAGTACTGTTATCAGCGGATAACGGGAACTTACGAAACAGTGTTGGTGATACCCGCCTGGGAAGGTAGGTATCACCTTTTTTTTGATCTATTCCATTAGTATTTGAAAACTTGTTCTTCTCCGGGTTCTATGGTCATGGCTTTCATTCCTTTCCGGGTTGGAATGTTCAGCACTCCCTTTCCGCCGTCGGACTTGATACGGATCTCTTTCTTATCCATATAGATATGGATATTGCCGTATGGAGTGGGCACGGTTCCTTCCATCCATTTCAAGCCGCCCAGACAAGGGGTGACGGAGTATTCCTCGTAACCGGGTTTGGTGGGTTTTACTCCCAGATAGTATTTGCCCAGCAAATAGATGGGGCTGGCTCCCCATGCATGGCAGAGGCTTTTGCCGTATGGACGTCCGTACATGGCAGATGCCGGGTACCTGTTTCTTCGGGATTGTATTTCTCCCAGAAACTGGTAGCTCCTTCTTTCAACATACCGCCCCAATAGGCTTTCATTTCTTTCATCACCGATTCTTGTTCGCCCAAGGCGCACAGTGCTTCCAGTTCATAGAAACGCATATAAGGAGTGGTGATTTTCAAAATACTGTCATTCTGCAATACGGTGTGTTTGATGGTCTGCTGTTTATCGGCATTCAGATAATTGAAGAAGACAGAGAACATATTGGCGTAGCGGGTAACGGACTCACTCTGCTTGCCCTGAACGCGGTTGTGTACCATCGCCTGTTTCTGCTCATTCCAGAAAGCGGGTTCCAGCTTGGAACGTAAAGCGGAAGCCAGTTTCTCATACTTGGTTTTGTCTGCCGTATTGCCGGCCAGACCGGCACAAAGCGCCATGGTTTCCAAACTTTTGCAGAACAAGACTTGCTCAAAGGAGAGTTCTCCTTTCTTGTCCAGATAACCGTCTGCCCAGTCTACGAATACCCAGTCACCGGTCATGCCTTCCACCATACCGTTGGCATTGGTGCGTCCCAATACATAGTCCATCATGCTTTGCATACGCGGATAGAGTTGGGTTACAAAGTCTTTGTCACCGGAATACATGTAGTAATCGTAAATACTGAGGAACCAATAGAAGGTGTAGTCCATAATGGTATTGCTGTGGCTGGTCACAGGGTCTTTTCCGCGAAGCAGCCAGATGGTACGCTTCACGGTTTCATTATCGAAGAACAGATAGTAGTTCATCAGGTAGCTCTGGATGCATCGCCACTCCATACCCAACGGTCGCGCTTGATGCCGTCGATAAAGAATTCACGGGTAGTAAGGTGCATGGTGTATGCTCCTACTTCCCAGATGCGGTTCAGTTCTTCGTCATTGCATTTGAATGAGCCCCGGTACTCTTCGGCAGGTATTCGTATTGCATGGAAACGTCCTGTATCGTTACTCCCGGATCGCAAGTGACATAGACATAACGGAAGGCCTTGCTGTTGTCCAACGTGTATTCATCGTATAGTTTCCGTGTATTCCGGATGGCCAGATCGGTTATCTGCCCCGGCTCTGCCAGCAATTTGTCCAATGTTTCGCAATATTCCGTATCCAAGGCTTCTTCAGGACTTTCACCGTAATAGATATGGATCGTTCCTTTTCCCTTTACCTCTTTCAGAGTGATATAACCAAAGGTTTCTTTTCCGAAGTCGTACAATACCCCTTCTTTCCGGGGAGTGGAGGAAACTGCTTTCATCGGTTTTCTGGCCAATGAAAACTTGGAAGGCAGTTGGGTGGCTCCGTCAAAGTTCCAACACCCTGCATCCATATAAACGGTGGCAGAAGTATCACTGGCTTTTCCGCTTTCGTCTATCCATTCCTTGTCTTCGTAGGTTACTTTCCAGGTCTTGTCCGTATTTACGGTTTTTCCTTTCACATAAATAGTGGGGGGAGTGGACTGATTCCACACTTTGATGTTCAGACTGTGTTTTCCTGCGGGGAGTTTCAAGGTGGAGGGCATACCGAATTGCAGTTTGCCGTCCAATTTCACATTGTATTTTCCTTCGGCGGCAATGAAGATTTCTTCCGGTTCCGCCAGATCCAATTTCTTGCTGAATTCCACTACCACATAATGGCTGTCCGTTTTCCAGAAGGGAGGGAAAAAGCACCGCGTTCCGTACGGCGGTTGTTCATCCGGTTGCCCAGCCATATCTCATAATCACCCGGATACCAGATCCAGGTCTGGGCGGAGGCGGCAGCACTCAATGCAAGTGCTCCGACTAAAGTGGCAAGTTTGTTTTTCATAATGGTATCACGTTTTATTTTTCCTTCAAATAGCTATATTCTTTGGGCAGTCCGGCATTTGCCTTGATGCTGTCGTTCACCATCGGACCATTGTTTTCCCATGTATTGCCCGGACCGTTGGCGTTCTTCAGGAATTTCTCTCCTTCCGTCCAGTTGTCCTTGACGGTGATAAATGAAGATCCTTCGTCGGTGTAAAGATAGAACCAATGATTGGGATCGTGTGCATAACCGGGTGAAAATATGTCGGAAACACAATTTTCCGTAATCCGGCTATGGGGTTGTGAACCTAATGTATAAATACCGGCTACATCATACATGTGCTTGGCATAGTGATGAATCAGGTTGGCGTGCACGCGGTTATTGCGCATACAGTTTACTGTACGTGTCCACCCCCATCCCAGACTGATGCCCGAATAGGATACATCACTGATTTCATTGTGCTCGATATTGATATCACTGACATAACCGGCGCAAATGCCCAAAGTGCCCCAGTCTTCATTGGTCACATCGTTGATGTAGTTGTTGGAAATGGTCAGTCCGGTACAGACCTCACGACGGTCGGCAGGATCGTATGGAAGATGTGTTTCGTGAGCGGCAGGGCTGAAACTGCCCGCTACAATACCGTTCCCGGCAATATCACGGAACAGACAGCCGTTTATATGTCCTCCATCGGTGGCCCATTCATAATCAATGCCTGTAGAGCCCAAATGCTGGAAACGGCACTTCTCGAAATCAATATCCCAGGCAGCCTTGACTACGACTGCCGATGCCGGACGGCCCAACCAACCTTGATTATCCAGCTTATGATTGTTCTTGCGAATCATGGAAGGACGGATTTTATATCCGTCTGTCATGTACATACCTGCCTGAAGAGGAACATGACCTTGCAAAGAGGGACGCATCCAGGTGGTATATTGGAAAGCAATATTGTCAAAACGGATGTGCTTTACCGGACGGTCTATCGTTCCTTCCACCCATACCAACGTTTCGATGCCGGGAACTACGGCTTTGCTTATCTTCTCTCCTTTCCGAGGATAATAATATATTTTACGGCTTTCAATGTCGTGATACCACTCGCCGGGTTCATCCAGCAATTCCATGGCATTGGTCAGATAGAAAGCGAGTTGTGACCATCCTTGGTCACCATAGGACGCGGCCACGGGTGCTCGAACTGGATGCGGCTTTCAGGATGATGGAAACGCACGGCGGCACTGTCTCCCTGTATTTCGACCGACTTGATACGGAGATTTGCCACACACCACATTTCATGAAGGACCATTTCGGCATATCGGGCCTTCTGTATTTTCTTTACAGCAGCGGCAGGTACCCACAGTATTTCGTTTTGGGGGTCGTTGTTGATGATGCGATACATCTTTTCAAAGTCTGCCACATCCCTTGCACGAACAGCCTTTTGTCCATTGATCCACAGTTGCCGGAAATCCAGCGGACGCCCGTTAAACATAGGGACATCGGCTACCCACAACTTTCCTTGCTTCTTCCAGTTCCTGATTTCCACCCCACCATTCAGAACGGCATTTCCATCCGAAGTGATGACGGTAGGTGACGCTTCCGTCCCGCTGTCCTCCGGACGGATAAAGACGGGTTCGTACAGATGGTAGTCACCTGCCTCCAGATGAATGGTGATGCCACCTTTTACACTTTCATCATTAAGGCGACGAAGTTCCCTTGCCTGACGCAATGCGGCTGTAAGGGTGGCTTTCGGAGAGTCTTTGGTACCCGGATTCCGGTCATTGCCTTCCGGAGATACGAACAAATCGGCTGCTGACAGTGTACAAGCTATCAGCAGCGCGGCAGTGGTTATGAATATTTTTTTCATTTGTAACTAATTAGGGGTAAGTGGTTAGTGATTAGTCCGTGCCAAAGGCATCCATACCGTCATTTCAGCCTTTCCGCGGTTTCCCCATGCATAATAAGGAATCAGACGGATATGGACCGGTTTGTCGGCCTTTCCTACCTCGCGGTACAAGGTATCTTTCCATGATACTTCATCGACCAGACGGGCAGTACCATCCAATGCGACAATCGGACTGCCTTCGATGGTTATTTTTTTCGGAGTCAACCGGATATCGGCAGGTATCAGCACATTGTCTATCTTATGCCCGCCTTCTATATCCATACTTTCCAGACAGTAGACCAACGGGCCACGTTTCACCACTACCTGGTTACGGATTTCTTCGGCCAACGGATTGGCTTCCAGCAATTTTACAGGCATATCCATCACCCATTCCACACAATCCCCTTTCTTCCAGATGCGGTTTACCTCGGCGTATGTATTCGCTTTCCAGGTTCCTTGCACCGGTTCGCCATTTACCTTCAAAGTTGCCTTCTCGCACCAGTCAGGAACACGGAGGAACAAAGAAAACGCTTTCTTCTTTGACGGTTTCGGAGCTTCGGTTACAGTCAGCTTCACAGCACCTTCCCACGGATACTCCGTTTCTTGCACCAGCCCGATCTTTCCCGTTTCCTTCAAAGTTGTAGCCAGTGTATTCGCTCCATACAAATTGCAATATACCGCATTCGGAGTCACCGTATAAGCATAGTTCTGGGCTTGGCAAACGGTGCGCAGCGTATTAGGCGGACAACAGAAGCAGCTGATATACTCGGTACGTTCTTTAGGCCAGCGAAGTGTGTATGGCAAATCCGCACTGATGCGCAACGGGTTGGTATAGAAATATTTCTTTCCATCCAGACTGACACCACTCAACACACTGTTGTAAAGGGCGGTTTCCACAATATCCGCATATTTGGCATCGCCCGTCACTTCCAGCATACGCCAGTTGAAAAGCATATTGCCGATATTGGCACAGGTCTCGTTATGCGCCGTACTATTAGGCAACTGATAAGGACGTCCATAGCTTTGGTGTACTTTCTGAATGCTGTCCGGCTCATAGCAGGTTCCATCCGGCGAAGTGCGTCATACAGCGCACCGCACGCTCCTGTAACATACATCTTGCGGGTCACAATGTCTTTCCAGATGCTGGTCAGGTTTTTCATCAGTTGGTCTTCTCCTGTTTCGGCATACACATCGGTCACACCGGCATACAGGTAATTGGAACGCACGGCATGTCCCATCGCATTGTATTGCTGACGGAACGGAATACGGTCCTGATTATCATCGGTGCCGTTTTCCACCATACCACGGATATCAATCAGATTCTTGGAAAGTTCCAGATAACGGGGATTCCCTGTAGCACGGTACATTTCCACCACACCCATATAATGGGAGGGACAAATGGCATTTCTTGCCAGTTCCGCAGAAGCGGTTTCATAGAAATGACAGAGGAAATCCGTCGCTTTTACGGCAGCATCGAATAAAGTAGTCTTTCCGGTGGCACGGCGATGAATGATACCTGCCATCATCAGATGCCCCAAATTGTAGGTTTCAAAATTCAGACGATTGGCAAATGCACCTTTCTCGTCCTCACCGCCTACTTTGGTGCCAATTACCGTCTGTTGCTGTTTGTCCGAATGAGTGTCAATCCCCTTATTCTTTTCCTCGATGATGACAGGGGTATGGATGTAACCGTCCGCACGCTGGGCTTTCACCACATGTTCAATGAAGTGATCCATCAGTTATCCAATTCGGGATCTTTCGTGACGGCATACACGGAAGCCACCCCTTCCATCCATTTATACATATCACCGTCATGAAAGGGAGGTCCCCAATGTTCGCCCTCGCAAACACCGGCAGCTATTTCAAAGTTACGGAAGCCATGCGAAACATCGGGATTGTTCCATGTATCCCACATACTTTGCAAGGAGGTATGGCTATATACATTGAAACGGTCGCCCCAAAAGCATCTGTCCAATGCACGGCACCTAATTCCGTATTGGCCATCTTGGCAAAACGACTTTGGCTCATATCCGTCAGCCCGCCCGACTGGGCAAATGCTCCCGTAGTTACTCCGGAAGCCAGTAAAAGTAGTAGTCTAATGCTTTTCATAATAATCTGTCACTTATTCTTTTCTTTATAAAGGGAGGACGATAATAAGAAACGTTTGTACTCTATTTATAATTATTTCATATTCTGTATCTTTAGAAAGAGCTTTCATTGGCGGATAATGGGAGTCTGTTTTCAAAAAACGGGTATCTGATTTTTATTTCAGACACCCGTTTTTTCAAATTCTCCAATACTCTCTATCAAAGAATTCCTTTATCCACAATTTTATTATTTCAGTTTGCTCAAATCCAACTCTTTATAAGCCACACGCTGACGGCGCCAGGTATATACGGCATGCAGTTTGCCATCCTTGCCCTGAATGATGGACGGATAAGAATACTGGCTGATGGGACTGTCTTCCAATGTCATTACATTCTTCCAGTGAATGCCATCATCGAAACCGCCACACACAACGGTGTACGCGGCCCTTTCGGAGTACCCGGCAATGTGCTGAAATCATTATAAATCAATACATGACGGCCATCTTTCATGGTTACGGCATCCGTGCCCGAATTATTATTGGGAACATCAAGCAAAGTGACTTTGCTCCATGTTTCACCGTTGTCACTGCTCCATGAAGTGGCAATCTGTGCGTTACGTGTACGGCAAAGTACCTGCAAACGCCCATCCTTATGACGCAAAATGCTGGGCTGGATAGCATAAATAGCTTCTCGCCTTCTCCTTTTATGCTTCACCGCCTTCCTGATCGTCTACATTGGCTGCATTTGCCTTACGCAAAGCTGTAGGCACACTCATTTCCGCCTCTACAGGACCTACCATCTTCCAAGTTCTTTCCTTTATCATCCGAAATTTCAAAATGGATACGCCATCCTCCATCGCCTTCCGTACTGGAAGGACAAATGATACGGCCATCCACATACTCCGGCTTATTTTTAATAGGACCTAAGAAACCTTTTGGCAACGGTTCACGTTGGCTCCAAGTTTTCCACCATCTTTAGAACGTACCAGCCAACCACTCCAATCGGCTACTTTCAATCCTATTTTATAGAACAGGATCAGATCTCCGCCGGGGATCTGGAAAAGCACAGGATTCCAACAAGCCTTGCGGCGTGCCCGGGATTTATCCCCTTTAAACGTAGAAACCACGGGGCCGGCATCCGCCGGAGTGGATTCTGCTGTAATGCCCGCCAAAACAGCTTGCGGATCATCCAGACTAAACACCCCGTCGGCAGCCAGATAAGGTGCACTCCATTCCGTCGCGCCCTTCGGCTTGCGACATACCCAGATACAACAATCCGGATTACGCTCTTTAGTGCCTCCAAAGAAAGAAGCTACCAGGTCTCCGTTCTTCAATTCCACAATAGTAGCGCCGTGACATTCGGGAAAAGAAGCTTGTTCGTATAGGAACTGATCTTCCACGATACCTGCACGGTTTTTACCTGAAGAAGGGTCCATGCTAACCGAAAAATGATAGTTCCCCGAAGGAACACTCCATACGGTAGAGTTGCCTTCCCGACGTACAAAGGTAACGTCCTTGTCTTTTACCGCCTTCTCGTCCAACGTTGGAAGATAAACCAATGCAGTGGTATTGCAGGGAACCGTGATATCCCATTCCAGATGCGTAAGGGTCTTCTTCCAGTTACTAATCATCTTGCCATATAAAGTGTTGTGCGAAGCTTGACATGACTCAACTCCTGGATGGAAAAATCAGGTTTAAGGATGATTTGTTTGTAAGCGGGCTGTGCCGGATTAAATCCGGCTAAATCACGGAAATACCAAGTCAATAGATCACCCAATATCATCACATGGTTACAACTGTTCATCCAACGATTGGCGGTATCACCGTTCCACAATTCCCAAATGGCAGTAGCTCCCTTTTCTATCATATAGCCATAACTGGGATAAGTCTTGTTGCTTGCCAACAGGAAAGCAACATCGCCACGCCCCATACGGGTAAGCTCACGCATCATCCAGTTCATACCTATCACCCCACTGCTGATATGACCTTTATTCCGGGTGATAATGCCTGTTATTACATTTTTCTCCACTTCTTCCCTATAAGCCTCAGGAACCATATCGAAAGCCAGCGGCAGGATATTGGCCGTCACCGTATTGTTACCATAGAATATGCTGTCGGGATAAAGAACATGCGGCGTTTGTACCGGAGAAGTTCCCTTCTTAACCGTAAGGAAACGGGCGTTGAAGCAGTCTTTGATTTTTGCTGCATCCTTCTCGAATCCTTTCGCCTCATCTTCCAGACCTTGCAAACGGGCGAACTTGGCCAGCATTTGCGATACCTTATAATAGTAGGCTGTAGCAATCAGTGCTCCATCCGTCTTGCGGGCAGGGTCCTGACTGTGAATCAGCTCCGGTGATTCGGGAGGCATACACCAGTCACCGTATTTATCGGCGTTAATCACTCCATCCTCTGTGGTGAACTCACTGCGTATATGGTGCATCCATTTCTTGATAGCGGCATAATTCTTACGAATAGGTTCGATGTTGCCGAACTGTTCATAAACCATATCACAGATTACCGGGAATGTGGACGACCATGTCATTTCCGATGTATAATAATTGTAATAAGCCGGACAAATATCAGGAATACAACCGTCTTCACGCTGCGCTTCACGGATATCATCCGCCCATTTGGCATAGGTGTTTCCATTATTGAACATGAAACTTCCCCCACGTTCATAGCATGGTCGCCAAGCCAGGGCTGGCGCTCGTCACGCTGGGGACAATCCAAAGGCACTCCTTTATAATTACTGGAAATCCCCCACCAGGCATTCCGATAAACCCGGTTCATGATATCATTGGAACACTCGAAAGTACCGTTATTTTCCAAGTCATCATATACTACTTCAGCAATCAAATCTTCCGCTTTCAGATTTTTATAACCTGTCACTTCTACATATTGGAATCCATGATAAGAAAAACGGGAACTCCAGGAGGTGTTGTTTTCTTTACCGTTGCAGATATAATAATCCGTACTCTGGCTATGGCGGAGATTTTCCACATCCAGTTCCGTACCGTCGTTCTTTACCCGTTCGGCATAACGTATGCAAATCGTATCTCCCGCAGCGGCTTTCGCTATGTTAATACGCACCCATCCTGCCATATTCTGACCGAAATCAATCATATAACGGTCACCATATTGCTTGAAGACAGCCGGCTTCAGCGTTTTCATCACTTTCATGTTGGGAGCGGTATTGCCGCGGAGTGTACCATACGGCAATGAAACACGTTGCGCCTTCAGCCATTTGGAATCATCATAACCGGGCTGTGTCCAGTTTCCCAATTCCATACGGGCATCGTAAATCTCACCATCGTATTCATTATTGCTACGTATAGGCCCTTGAGCCGTCAAACGCCATTTCTCATCACTGTTGATGCGCTGGATACTGCCGTCGGTATATTCTATAATCAGATTCAGACGCAACTTGGGGTAACCAAAAGTAGGAATCTTATAAGGTTTGTAATTTTGACGCATAGTGTAGAAACGTCCGTTGCCCAGGGTCACTCCGATGGCATTGTCGGCATTTCCTCCGGCAACCTGTTTGGTGACATCAAAAGAATTGTAAAGCACAGTACGACGATAATCACTTGGAGCCGGCGCCAATACCTGATCACCTATCCGCTGGCCGTTAATGAACAGTTCGTACATACCCAAACCGCACAAATGAAGGGTAGCATACTTTATCTCCTTGGCTTGCGTTTTAAATTCCGTGCGTAAATAACGAGAGCTCAAACGGCTGTGTGAATCTTCCCGGTCCCATGCAAACGCAGCGTCCCAACCTATCCATCGTCCTTTCCAATGAATCTCACCTAAAGGTCCCATCCCCCATCGGCAGGCTCGCTCCATTCTGTCTCACCGCGATTGGTATAGCTTCTCACTTTCCAGTAAACACGCTGATTGCTTTTCAAACGCTTCCCTTGATAGGGAATCCATACGGACGCATCGGATTCCACTTTTCCGGAATCCCACAAATCTCCTTTATCCTGTGCTAAAAGTTCAGGAGAAGACGCAACCAAGATCCGGTAGGCGGTCTGCATCACATTTCTTTGAGAAGATTCCAGCCGCCAGCTCATACGGGGAGCAGCAGTATCCAACCCCATGGGATCTACCATCTGCTCGGTACGCAGGCCGGTAACCGAAACATCCGCTGCCTTCAACCACAACGGAAGTGCCAGAAGAATGATTAATAATACTTGTTTTTTCATGATATGCATATTTCTTACTTATTCCATTTCTGTATGGCATCCGGCAAGGCTGTCCAAGCTTTCTGCACATAATCCTTCGCAGAATCCACAACAATCAGAACCTGGTCATTGCCGCTCAGATAACCGCTATCATGCTGGAAAGGAGTGACTTTACTGTCAAACTCACCGATATATTCCAACTTACCGTCCTTCGCGCTATACCACCATGCATTCTTTTTCGCACCGCTGATTTTGCTCAAATCGATCTGCATAGGACGTCCTGAGTAATTGTAAACCAGCAAATAGTCATTTCCACGGGTAGCATGGCACGGTCATAGCGTTCGCCGTTAGTTCCTGCAATGACACTCTGATCGGGCACACGTTCAAAGAAAGGAAAAGTCAGCATCAAGTTCTTCAGATATTTCATCTGATTGAAACCGGGGTCTTCCAAAGCATCCCACCATGCTTTCTTACGTCCGTCGGCGCCGAAAGAGGCTCCATATCCGGGACGGATAAATTGCATGATATCATTATGACCGTATGAGTGCCCGAATGATCCGGCAAATACCGACCAATAGGCATAACGACGCACATCGTGCTGATTCCAACGGGTTTCATTGGGATCATGCAGCCCCTGTGGAATGTCTTCATAAATAGGTTCGTCATCAATCACCGGTTTCAACGGAGTCTTTGCCTGACTGGCTTCCACAAAACGCCAGTTATCTTCTTCCGTATTCTCTTCGATGGGATAGTCACCATCACCGTTACGCTGCCCGTAACGACGGTGTCCGCTTTGGAACATATTGAAATCCAGCCATTCGCGGTCATTAAACCAAGTAGCCGACGTGGTACGTCCACGCGGATGGAAAGTCATCAGATGACCTTTGTCTATGCTGCGGATACTGTTTGCCAACGCATCCCATACCTCCGTCTTATTATCACCGCGGATATCCCCTCCTATCATCCAAATAATATTCGGCTCATCCTTGTAACGTTCTGCAAGAAACTTACCGTATGCCACGGCTTCTTTTTCATTCATCAGCTTGTTCCACGGGAGTTCCCCAAATACATACCATCCCTATATAGATACCCCGTGAAGCGGCACTTTTAATAATATAGTCCATGTGGTCCCAATATCCATAAATCCCTTTGCGGTTGATATCTTTGAAATTAAAACCGTCTGTCATGGAATACTGGCCGTAAATATTCATGGAAGGCACACCGTTCAATACCTGCACCTGCACCATGTTATATCCGGCATCCTTACACTTATTCAGATAGTAAGAAACCTCGTCACGATTCAAACGTTGCGGCATCAGCATCCGGTTTCACCCAACCAGAAGAAAGGTACTCCATTTTCATGCTTCAGGTAACGTCCCTCCTCGGACACCACCAGTTTGCCGTTCTTCCAGGGAATATACGTTTTCGCTTTCTGCGCCGGCAACGAAGTAGAGCAACATAGCAATAAAGCCAATAAGGAAAGTAATGCGTGTCTGTTCATCATTGTATTTTCAAATTCGTTTATTAATTAATTGACAATCTCCAAACAAGAGCTTTTATCAAAACAACAAGGTGTTTAAAAAAGGTCCTTATGTTTACGGAAAAGATGAAGACCTTTTTGACAAATGTCCTCATCTTTTTCAGATTATTCCTACTGCTTCATTTTCTCATATTCAATAGCTGCCAAAATAAAGGAACCTACTGATTTCGGATCGTTCTCTATCACCGGCTCACCTATATAATAAGCAAAACTTCCATCCCGGTTTCCTTTACCGCCTAATCCGGCAACAGCACAACAGTTGGTAATAGTGTATGAACCATCAGGCTCTTCTTTAATGAACTGTTTTATCAAACCGTTGAATCCACGCTCCGCAGCGGCCTTGTACTCCACGGGGATATATCCTTTATTCACCGCTTTACACAAGAAATAGACAAAAAGCATGAAGCGGAGGATTCCAGATAATTTCCTTTACGGTTATTCTGGTCAGTCACCTGCCACCATACCCCTGTTTCAGGCTCCTGGTATTTTACAATGCCTTCGGCCAACGTATTTATAATCGTCATAATGCTGTCGCGTCCTTCGAACTGCGCCGGCATATAGTCCAATACATCCACCACGGCAGCGGCATACCAGCCTATACTGCGGCTCCAGAAGTTGGGTGAGCACCCGGTTTCCTTATTTGCCAATTTTGTGTCTTGCTCTCATCCCAGCCATGATAGAACAAACCGGTTTTAGGATCATACGTTTTACGGGCAATCAGCTTTATTTGATTCACAATATCGGCATTGACCGTAGTATCCTTGAATACGTTACCATATTGAGCCAGATAAGGAGAAGCCATGAATATACCATCCAGCCACATCTGGTGCGGATATACCAGTTTGTGCCAGAAACCGCCTTCACTGGTACGGGGCTGTTCGGCCAGTTGTTTGCGAAGAGTATCCATCGCCACCTTATAACGCCCGTCTCCCGTCTTTTCATAAAAATCGAATAAATCTTTCCGGCATTGATATTATCAATATTAAAAGAAAGATATTTCATGGTCTTTATCTTACCGTCGGTGTCTATCAGACTGTCTGCATATATTTTTGCATAATTATAATAGGCAGTGTCACCGGTATGTTTCCATTCCTCCAACATGGATTTCACCACCAGTCCGTGCGTATAGCCCCAACGAGGCTTTTTCGCTTTTTCTATCATCCAAGGCTCTGGGAAACGTTGCATTTCCGACTGAGCCATACGTTCGCTCCATTTGATTTCTTCGGTCTGTTTAGGAGTGGCAGTACATGCACACATTCCACCTGCCAGCAACAATGAGCAAATAATGTTTAATCCTGTTCTTTTCATATTTCTTCTTTTTACTATTTTTCATCCTTACAATCAATGCAAGAATCATCACTTACCTAAGAATATATACTCTTCACCTGCTTTGGTTTCCAGATCATAAAGATAAGTTTTTTTCAACTCAACTTTATTCAATTTCGCTTCTTTATTTATAATCGGCTGTAAGATTTCGGGTATGGCATACAATTTATTCGGATTCTCTCCTTTTGCCTTTCTCAGCCCTTTGCCTGCCAGCGGATTTAAAGAACGCAAACGACAGTTTCCCCCATGACGGGATTTCACCACCAACCGGCTCACTTACCATTCTTCCAACTCAAATCCAATTCAAAACCTCCACGGGCTATAATCCCGTTCACGCTTCCCTCTTTCCATTGCGCCGGCAATGCGGGAAGTAAATAAATAAAACCATCGTGGCTCTGCATCAGCATTTCTACGATACCCGCCGTACAACCAAAATTACCGTCAATCTGAAAAGGTGGATGGGCATCAAACAAATTAGGATAAGTTCCTCCTTTTTTCTTCTCGTTACGTACGAGAGTCAACTGATCGGTTATCAGTTTATAAGCATGGTCACCATCCAACAGACGGGCCCACAAACATACCTTCCATCCCATACTCCATCCGGTAGACGGATCGCCACGATGGATCAGCGAAGTACGTGCCGCATCAAACAATTCGGGAGTACGGTAAGGAGAAATCTGATTACCGGGGAACAAACCATAAAGGTGTGACACATGACGTGCACATCCTGCGGATTGTCCCAATCCATCATCCATTCCTGCAATTGCCCCCAACGTCCTATCTGCATGGGCGCCATTTCCTTTAAACGCTGTTCCAAACGGGTGGCAAATTCAGCATCCGTACCCAACAGACGGGCGGTCGTGATTATCTGATTCCATAAATCGAATATCAGCTGGTTATCCAAAGTACACCCGGCAGCCGTAGTCGCTTTCCCGTTACTGCCTGCATGAGTATTCTCCGGAGAATTGCTCGGACATACCACCAACCAGTTATGCAACGGTTCCTTCACCATGATTTCATCAAAAACTTACCGGCTTCTTTCATGATAGGGTAAGCCGAGCGGAGAAATTCCATATCGCCTGTATAAAGATAACGTTCCCACAAATGACGGCACAGCCAGCTCCACCCGTAGGCCATAATCCCGACGGAGCCTTGTCTATAGCTCCGGTAACACGCCATATATCCGTATTGTGATGCAATACCCAGCCATCCGCCCCATACATAATCTTGGCCGACTCACGCCCTGTTTCACTCACTTCACGGATCAGTTGTATCAAAGGCTCGTGCAATTCGCTGAGATTCGTCACTTCGGCCGGCCAATAGTTCATTTCAACATTGATATTACACGTGTATTTACTATCCCAGGAAGGAAATAATTTATCATTCCAAATGCCTTGCAAATTAGCAGGCTGCCCACCCGGCTGTGAAGAACAAATCAACAGATAGCGGCCGAAACGGAAATAAGTGGCCACCAGAAAATCATCCTTCGTTTCCTTGAAATTCTGTACACGCATATCAGTGGTTACCCCTGCATATTTGTCTATGCCTAAATTCAAAGAGACACGGTCCATATATTGCTTGAAAAAATCGACGTGTGCCTTACGTGATGTCATATAATCTTTACTTACAGCCCGGCGCAGATAGTTCTTCGCACGCTCCACTTGGTTACCTGTTATATCCTTGTAATTAGTAAAGTTGGTAGCAATGGAAATATAAATCACAGCCTCGTCCGCCCCTTCTATACTCAAGACTCCGTCACGACAAGACCGGGTTCCTCCCTGAGTACGTGCAGTCATACGTCCCTGAAATTCAACCTTCCCTTTGAGTCCTTCATGCCAGGAAGATACGCCCGAAAGGTAACCTCCTCCCCTTCCGTCGCAACCATCACATCCTGATGCGGAGTAGTAAGATTGGCGTTACAAGTAATCTTTCCGGGTTGGCTGGCAGTAAGACGCACCATAACTACCTGATCGGCAAACGACGTCAGTGTTTCACGCTGATAAGTCACCCCGTCCACCTTATAACGCACGATGGTACGAGCTGAATCCAGGCTCAGTTCCCTATAGTAATCGGAATAACGTGTATGCCCCGGAAAAGAAATATGCAGATCGCCAAACGATTGATAGGGCATACCGCTATTGGTCTTCGCCATTACTTCTCGGTACCAACGTTTGTGCTTCAAGATATTTTCCCTCGAACACCAACCGGCGCACTTGGAATATATTCCAACGCATCGGGATTAGCATTATTATTGGGACGTCCTGCCCAAATAGTTTCTTCGTTCAACTGGATATGTTCCACACCGGGATTGCCGAATACCATCGCTCCCAACCGCCCGTTACCCAGCGGAAGCGCTTCAGTCCAAACCTGAGCGGGTTCGTCATACCACAGTTTATATTCCTGTGCGGCAGCCTGCAAGTAAGAACTTGCCCATAACAGCCCCCCCACTATCCATTTTATTTTCATATTGATCTCTAGCTTTTATTAAAGGGAGACGAAAAAAGAAGACGGATGTACTCTGTGGAAAGAAATAAAAAAGTAAATATCATGAAAAAACTTTCCCTGGCACCTCAACAAATCCGGCTTCTCTATTGTTATTAAAATAAAACCATCTTATAAAATTAGAACTATATGAAAATAGCAGAGATTAAAGGAAGAGAGATTTTGGACTCACGTGGTAATCCCACTGTGGAAGTGGATGTTATATTGGAATCAGGGATTATGGGCCGTGCCTCTGTCCCATCGGGTGCGTCAACCGGTGAACATGAGGCATTGGAGCTACGTGACGGTGACAAGACCGTTACGGGGGCAAAGGCGTATTAAAAGCTGTAGAAAATATAAATACCCTTATCGCTCCGGCATTGAAAGGAATGGACTCTATGGACCAACGTGGCATTGACAAAGCCATGCTTGATCTGGATGGAACCCCAACTAAATCAAAACTGGGCGCAAATGCTATTTTGGGCGTATCCCTGGCTGTGGCAAAAGCTGCCGCCAACTATCTGGATATCCCTCTTTACAGATACATCGGCGGAACAAATACCTATGTCATGCCCGTCCCGATGATGAACATCATTAACGGAGGCTCGCATAGCGACGCTCCTATCGCTTTTCAAGAATTCATGATTCGTCCTGTCGGCGCAAAGACATTCCGTGAGGCCTTACGGATGGGCGCAGAAGTATTCCATGCTTTGAAAGAGGTGCTGAAAAAACGCGGACTAAGCACAGCCGTAGGAGATGAAGGCGGTTTTGCCCCTGCACTGGATGGCACCGAAGATGCTTTGAATTGTATCCTTGCCGCTATTGAAGCTGCCGGATATGAACCGTTCAAACATATCACCATCGGTCTGGATTGTGCTTCTTCCGAATTTTATCATGACGGCATCTATGACTATACCAAGTTTGAAGGCCCCAAAGGGGAAAAGCGCAGTGCCGCCGAACAGGTTGCCTATCTGGAAAAATTGAGTTGGGACTACCCCATTGATTCGATAGAGGATGGTATGGCAGAAAACGACTGGGAAGGATGGCGCATGCTGACCGAGCGTCTGGGCAACCGTTGCCAGCTGGTAGGTGATGACTTGTTCGTTACCAATGTGAAGTTCCTGGAAAAAGGAATCAGTGAAGGTTGTGCAAACTCTATCCTGGTAAAAGTAAACCAGATCGGTTCGCTGACTGAAACTCTGGATGCTATCGAAATGGCCCAACGTAACGGCTACACCACTGTGACCAGCCACCGCTCCGGTGAAACGGAAGATGCTACCATTGCAGATATCGCCGTAGCCACCAATAGCGGACAGATTAAAACCGGTTCACTGAGCCGTAGCGACCGTATGGCAAAATACAACCAGTTGCTCCGCATTGAAGAAGAATTGGGTAACCGTGCCGTATATGGATATAAAAAAATAGCACGCAATTTTAAAGCGTAAGCGGTTTATATCCCCAATTCCATAAATGAAGACTGCCTCAAGAGGGATCGTGATGATTCCGGCTTGAGGCATTACTTTTGCACTATTATTTAATCTCAACTGGGCTACAACGTTTTCCTCCCATTCCTCCACCGTCATGGTTTCCGATGAAAAACTGACACCAATAGCCGTGACTTTGCGCGTGTCTGTCTGATAAGGTGTAGCATATCCTTTGTCCTCTATCTGCTGCAAGGCTTCAGCAGCCGTACCATCCAGTTTAAACTCAAATATATATACATAATCCTTTGTCTCCAATACACAGTCCACTCTTCCTCTTGACTGAGTTTTCTCCACATGCAACTGGCAATATACCCCAAGCAAACGGAGAATCAGATAGAAGTATATTGAAAATGTTTTTCTGTCGCTTCAACCGTCTTTATCGAGCCATGAGAATCATAAGGTATATCCGCAAGGAAAGAAGTTAAAGCTGAACAAAAAGCCGTAGTTTCCCCTTCCTCAAGTAAAATGACGGCATCTACAATCCAGTTGGAAACTTCAAACTCTTGGGGTTTGAAATAATTGGCTGCCACCATGGTCAGAAATCCCTTTTTCACCTCATTATTTGGAAAGTCCAACAGGTAACGGTTTCTCCGGGAGTCGTATTCCTTGATCGTCAGATAGCCGCTTTGATAAATCATAGGCAGCGGTTTTTCCACATCGGCCTTATAATCGACAAACATCGAAGGATCATAGTAACGCCCGGTCAATTCATCCATCTGCTCGTGGTTATGCCGCAGAAGTTTGATCAAATAAGTAGGAGTACCTGATGCAAACCAATAGTCGCGGATATCGTTCATATCAAAAGCATTGAGCAGGCTGAAAGGATTATAGACACCAAGCAAGCCGCTGCCAAAATGATAGCCATCGTATTGCATTTTGAGTACGTCTTTCATTTCCTCCACTGTATAATTGAACTTTTCAGCCAAATTTGCAATAGGTTCTGCAAAATAATGTTCCAATTCCACCTGAGTCACACCACACAATGCTTCATAATGATTATCCATACTTATATCTTTAGGCTGGTTGAACCCGCTGAACACACTGACTTGCGAAAATTTTTGTCACTCCCGTAAGCAACACAAACCTCAAGTATTCATCAGCCCTTTGAAGGTGGAATAGAAAGCTTTCAAGATTTCGCGGTTGGCATCTTCCAGAGGAGTATCCAATGCATCGAGAATAGGCTTGTCATATTCATCTACCAGCACCACGGCACGACGCCCCGTTTGCTGATAGGCTAGAGAAAGTATTTGTTCGAACCGCTTCCCCATAGGAACCTCACGGGGAGTTTCTCCGTAGATTTTCTCCCAGTTGGCAAGATAATATTCTATGGTAGCTTCCAAGTTTCCTTTTTCCGTAAAGTTAACACCGTTGAAATCTATCTTGAACACAGGATACTGATGCCAGTCTTTCTCCAACTTCGCTATCATCAACCGTCAAAAGTTCCTTGCGCCCCTTGAAATAGGCATCCAACGTGCTTACCAACAAGCTCTTCCCAAAACGACGGGGACGGCTAAGAAACAAGTTTTGGTCGTCGTTACCAAACGATAAACCAAATCGGTCTTATCCACATAGACCCAATTACCTTCTATTATTTGATCAAAACTCTGTATGCCAATGGGATATTTCATCATTCTCTTTTTCTTAAATGGATTGTTAATGCGAAGATAACGACTTCTCTTCGCATTAACAATAAAAGTGGGAAAACAAATTCATTTCAAGTGAATTTTAAAGACAAGTCCTCCTGAGAAATATTTTCCGTTATTCAGTTCCGCCGATTCTTACAAGGCAGGGACAGTGGGGACAGCAGGGACAGCCCCTTTTTTTCTCACACACGTGCGCGCGATACAATAAGGTGGAAAATGAGTTTCCCAATGACACCAAAGAGGAAGAACAACTCACCGAAGGCTCCGAACCTTATTTCCCCCTGCCTGCCTTTCCACAGGATGACATATGGCCGGAGCTGCTAGAGAAAATCATCTCTTACAGTAAAAAAACCAAATAACACAACACACTGCTCCCGGGAGGCCCCCTGCATGCAGACCTTCGTATACGCACCGAGGTGAAAAAGGCGATGAAAACCTACCACCAGGAAAAGGCGGCCCAAACGGTTCACCAAGCAAGGGGTCCGATGAGTGTGGACGGTAGGGGGAACGTATCACAAGAGCTGACCCCGGCTTTATACGCGCGCACGTGTGTGTGAGAAAAAAGGGCTGTCCCCACTGTCCCCGTGTCCCCGTCGCCAGTTGCAACTAGTCTGCCTCCACTTGGAGAGCCATGATTCCCCCGCAATCCGCCAAGGGGTCAAAAGGGGTCGGAAGGGGTCACGCCGCACGGACGTGAAGTTATCTTTGCAGTGTCAGAAGGAACCAGCCGCACCCCGGCACAAGATTACAAAAATCCTGGTACAAGATTCCGCGGATCTTGTACCAAGTTTCACCGGACGCCGCAGCAGTGTGCGCCTTGTTCCTTCCTGACGCTTTTCTGATAATAACAACCCTTTAAAAACAAAAACGATGATCAATTATCACAACATTGTCTTCCCGTTCCTCCACCGTCATGGTTGCCGACAAGAGGCTGATTCCAACTTCCGTGACTTTGCGCGTACCAGCCAAATAAAGAGTAGCATCCGTCAAAGTCGTTCTCTTCGCATTAACAATAAAAGTTGGAAAACAAATTCATTTCAAGTGAATTTAATGCCCATGCTGTCGGCTATCAAGTAGAGGTTGTGTCAAAACGTTGGCACAACCTCATATACTAACGTGAAATCATACAAGGCAAAATTAATTTCGCCAACGAGTTATATTATACAGCCCTTACAGCTGTCATTCCACAACACAAGAATATTTTTCTTTCAATCCCTCCAAACTCATCCCCGTAAAATAATCCTCTATAAACTCCCATCGCTGCTCATCACTTAACTTCGTATTGCCAAAGAACAGCCGGAACAACTCTATCTGTTCCTGGAATATTTTCTCATTATTCTCCAGCACATGGTTCTGATAGTCCCCCGAAGCAGCTTCCTTTTTCAATATCTCCGCATCACGGACACGTACTCCAACAGAAGGAACACCCCCTCTACGGTAAAGTCCACCACATTGAGCATAGACAGCAAGTTGAGCAGCATATTGAGATCGGAGAACGGAGTGACATAGAACAACAGCCGGTCTCCTTTCTTTCCTGTGATACGCTGGGCACACAACTTCTGGTAACGGGAAAGCAACAAATCAAAACCACGGGTAACGGTAAACATCAGTTTGTCTTCATCTTTCTTCTTGGCACTGGTGATGTAACTCACACTTCTGCCCTCCTCTACCCTGGACTCCAGTAACGAAGTGATAAAACGCTTGGCAGAAGGAACATCCATATCATACGCCGCAAAAATACTACGCAAATCGTCCTCCTCGAACTTTCCTTTATTACCATACAGACTCACCGTCAACAAATCTTTCAAACTCTTCAAGAGACTTGCCAGCTTGGAGCAGATATCCGCCGCACTCTCTTTTAACAAGACATCATGCTTGCCCACAGCTGCCGCACGAACTCCCTCAAAGAGATTTCCATTGTATAAATCGCGCTTAAACTCACGGTATCCCATCTCCGAGAAACAATTCTCCCACAAAGATTCAAAAGCCACCTTATAGACTCCTTCAACCCCTTTCACGGGAACCATGTACTGCTTGTATTTTTTACGGAAAGCGGCATCACCCGTCTTTTCCTGCACATAGCCATCGGAAAACAACGTCTGTGAATTGATTTCAACAGGAGAACCGCCATGCCGGAAACTCAAATCCTCTTCTATCCATAACAAAGCCGTTTTGACGACTTGCTCCAAATCCGATTCATATTCCAGCTTGTTCTTTTTACGAGGCAGCTTCACTGCAAATTCAAAATCGGATAAAGACATCTGCATTTCATCACTACAGCCTTTCATCAGATATATTTCCCAAACTTCTTCAGAATCATCCCAACTGTTCCTGGGAGATGGCACCCGCAGAATGCAGGCGTTTCATATAATAAAAGTCGCGCTCATTAAAATCCGTCACCGCCACACCCGTAATGTTCTTATCACGGGCAGCACGGCCAATCTCCTGAATATAATCGACAAAGGTGCTGGATGGAGCCACATGATACACACGGTCAATGTCGCTGATATCCACCCCCATACCGAAAGCTTTCGTAGCAACGATTATCTTTTTCTCACCCTCCTTAAAAGCTTGTATAATTTCGGCTTTTTGCTCTTTATCCTTTTTACCATAATAAGATGCCACCCAATGCCAGTTAGCCGGATACACCCAGGTCTTCAGTTTCATATCTATACCTCCGGCAAAAGGATAATAAATGATAGTCTTATGCCCGTCCAGAAAATCCTCCACCGGCGCAACAGTACGTTGCTTGGCCTTATCGTAGGTTTCCCCCTCCTCTATGGTCATGGCGGTAATGTCAAAGCCGATATTTTCACGCTTCACCGTGCCCACATACAAGGCACACGGAGCAAGATGCAACGACCGGATGGTATCAAAAATCATATCGTTCCCGCCTTCGGGATTCCACACAGCAGTGGCCGTCAATGCAAAAACAGGGAATACATACCCCAACGCATTCTTTAAAGCTTCCAAATGACGCCCTAGAAACCAATAATCCACCCGGAACTCTTTACCCCAAGTGGTCACGGTATGAGCCTCGTCAACCACTACCAGTCCGATGCGGCGTTCACCTACAAAATAACTGATATCATACGCCAACAATAATTCAGGGGAAAGATAAAAAGATCAACCTCCCCTTCACGGACACGACGATATACTTCGTTCTTTTGTTCAGGTGAAAGATCGGACGAAGCATACGCCACACGTTCATACCCTAGTTCCCGCAACGCCTCAACCTGGTCCACTATCAATGCTTTCAGCGGAGAAACCACAAGAGTAAGAAGCTTATATTCATTACCCAGATAAATGGCAGGGAGCTGAAACAACAATGATTTTCCGGCTCCGGTCGGAGCTGTCAGGAGCAAATTATGAGCAGACGAGTCACCCTTGATCCCTTTTTCGGCTTCCATGATGACCTCCTCAATTAATTGCCCTTGAGACAATTGCAATTTTTCCTTACCTTTGAACAAGTCATCATAAACTTCTAAATTACGGAAATCTTCATATCCGTACACTTCCTGCAAAAGGACCTTTACCGCTTCACGGCATTTAGACGGCAATACTCTTGCCACAATCTGTGACTCTATCATAAAAAAGAACTCTTAAATAACGGTTGTACCAACCTTAAAACTAATATCAACGCAAATATAATAAAAAAAGCGAGAAGAATGAAGATTTCTTCGTCCTTCTCGCTTTTCCGAGCCTCTTGTCGGATTCGAACCAACGACCCCGAGATTACAAATCACGTGCTCTGGCCAACTGAGCTAAAGAGGCGGGGTGGGTAAGCTTACTATATCGCGCCGCTACAACCAACTACCTTTGCTGCGATCAAGCCCTGGAGGATTCATCAGGAGCTGGCCGTATAGGACTTACCCATTTTTGTTTTGCGAGTGCAAAGGTAGA
>ENA-OQAS01000375-OQAS01000375.1-human-gut-metagenome-genome-assembly--contig:-NODE-375-length-23520-cov-2.238063_pt1 | contig 23520 bp, 26 predicted proteins | sample MGYA00242733_ERZ504523 | MGnify/ENA primary metagenome ERZ504523 (study PRJEB26092, sample SAMD00036239) | human gut metagenome | host: Homo sapiens | study: EMG produced TPA metagenomics assembly of...
TAGATATAGATGCTGCAGAGCTTAATAAGCCAACAGTGAAGGTTGATTATCCTGTTCACGCAGATTTAAGAGATTTCTTCAAGTCTGTTAATGAGGCAGAATATGAGAAGAATGACAGCCATAAGGAATGGGTTGACTGGTGCAGACAGTTAGATAAGAAGTATCCAGCGACACTTCCAGAATATTATGAAGATAAAGACGGCTTAAATCCATATGTATTCACAACAAAGTTATTTGAGGAATTAAATGAAGATGACAGTGTTGTGTGCAGTAATGGTGCGGCGTGTGTTATAACATTTCAGGCGGCTGATATTAAGAAGGGTCAGAGATTATATACTAATTCGGGTTGTGCGGCAATGGGTTATGGACTTCCAGCAGCAGTAGGAGCAAGCGTGTCAGAACCAGATAAGAGAATTATCTGTGTTGAGGGTGATGGAAGCTTTATGATGAATATGCAGGAGTTACAGACTATTGTATACAATAATCTTGATATCAAGATATTCCTTATTAATAATAATGGATATCATTCTATCAGACAGACACAGACTAATCTGTTTAAGGGACAGCCATATGTAGGAATTGGTGGAGGATATGGTCTTAGCACACCAGACTTCTCAAGAGTAATACCAGCTTTTGATATTCCTTATTACAGAATAGACAGACTTGATGGCATTAATGAAACTATAGATGAAGTTATTAACCATAAGGGTCCTGTATTCTGTGAGGTAGTTGTAGACTGGCACCAGAATTTTGCACCAAAGTCAAGTTCAAAGGTACTTCCAGACGGAAAGATAGTATCAGCGGCAGTTGATGATATGGCACCATTCCTTGACAGGGAAGAATATGAAAGCAATCATCTTGCATAACTGTAATTGATAATTTATAATCATTCATTGGGACAGCGTAAATATCAGTAATGATAGTCTTGCTGTCCCATATCAGGATAAATATAGAAACCAGTATATAGAAATGGGGATTTTAATGAAAAGAGCGGTAATTACAGGACCTACAGGTTCTATTGGATTAGCACTGATTAATGAACTTGTATCTAACGGAGTAGAGGTTGTTGCTGTTGTAAGACCTGGTTCAAGACGTGCAGACAGAATTAAGACAAGTGATATGGTAAAGCGTGTTGACTGCGATTTGTCAGAGCTTAATAAACTGCCAGAGCTTATTCGAGAGGGAGCTGATGTGTTCTATCATTTGGCTGGGACGGAACATTTGGCAACAGCAGAAATAATATGTATGGACAAAATCTTAATGTAAAATATGCACTTGATGCGGTTGAAGCTGCTTTTGCACTTGGCTGTGATACTTTTATAGGTGCTGGTTCACAGGCTGAATATGGCAGATATGAAGGCTCTTTGAATGAGAGTGTTCCTGCATTTCCTGAAAATGGTTATGGGATTGCCAAGTTATGTGCTGGACAGATGACAAGAATTGCCTGTAAGCAGAAGGGAATGCGTCATATATGGACAAGGATACTTAGCATATATGGTCCTTATGATGGTGAGAATACAATGGTTATGAGCACTATTTACAAGCTTCTTAATTCAGAAAAGCCATCTTGTACTAAGGGTGAGCAGATGTGGGATTTCCTTTATTCAAAGGATGCAGCATTAGCAATGAGATTACTTGGTGAGAAAGGCACAGACGGTAGAACATACTGCATAGGAAGCGGTAAAGCAAGACCGTTAAAAGAATATATTGATATTATAGGACAAAATGCCAATAAAAATGTCACAATAGGATATGGAGATATTCCATATGGTCCTTTACAGGTAATGTACTTGTGTGCAGATATTACAGCGTTAAGAGAAGACACTGGATTTGAGCCAAGGTATTCTTTTGAAGATGGTATAAAAGAGACAATAGAATGGTGTAGAACACAGAATTTATAATATCTTAGATGTAATAAAGAAGTAAGAATGGAGATTAAGATGAAGAAGATTAGTATTATGGTACCTTGTTATAATGAGGAAGAAAATGTTATACCTCTCAGCGAAGCGTTGATAGAGATGTTTGCAAAGGATCTGCCACAGTATGATTATGACATAACATTTATTGATAACGACTCAACTGATACAACAAGAGTTAAGTTAAGACAGTTATGTGAGGGTAATAAGAAGATTAAGGCAATATTTAATGCTAAGAATTTTGGACAGTTTAATTCTCCATATTATGGTATTATTAATACAGATGGCGATTGTACAATACCAGTATGTGCAGACTTTCAGGACCCTATTGATGTAATTCCAAGACTTGTAGCAGAATGGGAAAAGGGCTATAAGATAGTATGTGCAGTAAGTCAAGCAGTAAAGAAAGCAAGATAATGTATTTCTTAAGAACCTGTTATTACAAGCTTATTAAAAAATGTCTTCTGTTGAACAGATAGAGCATTTTACAGGTTTTGGTTTATATGACAAGTCATTTGTACAGGTTATGAGGGACTTGAAAGATCCAATCCCATTTTTAAGAGGTGTTGTTGGAGAATTAGGGTTTAAGAGAACTGAGATTGAGTATACACAGGCACAGAGAAGAGCAGGAAAGACACATAATAATTTCTTTACCCTTTATGATGCTGCAATGTTAAGCTTTACATCATATACTAAGCTTGGATTAAGACTTGCAACATTTGTTGGTGGATTCTTTGGTCTTGTCAGCATAATTGTTGGAATTGTATACCTTGTTCTTAAGCTTGTATACTGGAACAGATTTACAGCTGGGATGGTTCCTCTTATTCTCCTTGTCAGCATATTAGGTTCATTACAGCTTATATTCATAGGTCTTATGGGAGAATATATATTAAGTATGAACCAGCGACTTATGAACAGACCATTAGTTGTTGAGGAAGAAAGATTAAATTTTGATGATGCTGATAAGTCAGATAAGTAATAGCTGATTAACAAGATAAGCAGTATCATCTAAATTACTGGATAAATAGTAAGAATAATATCAGATAATATATTAAATAATTAAGCCACGTCAGAGGAAATGTTCCTGATTACAGGAATAGCTTTGATGTGCTTTTATACTGTTAATTTGTCTTATATTCTGTTATAATACATATAAAAAGTGGGTTAGATTGGAGGATTTGATTATGTTAAAAGATTGGAACAAGGTAGAACAGCCAACAGCAGAGGAAGTGGATAAAAGACTTGCCAATGCAAAGAACAGCCTTTTACAACAGCAGATTGCTATGAAAGAAAAGAAGCTTCCAGTAATCGTACTGCTTGAGGGCTGGGGTGCGGCAGGAAAAGGAAGCGTGCTTGGAAAGTTAATTAAGAATATAGATCCACGTTTTTTCAAGGTTGCAGTTATGGACGAACCTACAGAGGAGGAGAAAAGAAAGCCGTTCCTTTACAGACATTTTGTGAAAATTCCAGAGGCAGGAAAGTTCGTATTTATGGACAGCGGCTGGATGTCAGAGGTTACAAGCCAGAAGTTAAGCGGCGAGCTTTCGGAGGAAGAATATAAGAAGAGGATAGAGAGTATTAAAAGATTTGAACGACAGCTTACTGATAATGGATATCTTCTGCTTAAGTTCTTCTTTAATATTGATAAGAAGGAGCAGAAGAAGCGATTAAAGAAATTAGTGGAAGATAAGAATACAGCATGGAGAGTAAGTAAGCACGACAGATGGCAGAATAAGCATTATGATGAATGTATGGAAGTGTATGACCAGTTTCTTTGTGATACCAATCATTCGACAGCACCCTGGTATATAGTAGATGCGAAGGATAAGAAGTGGGCACAGTTACAGATACTAGAGACTATAGTACAGGGCATTGACACAGCATTTGCCAACAGTGCACTGTCAGTTCCTCTTCTTCAGAATGCATTCCCATTAAAGCCAATAAGCAGGTTAGATGAGGTTAGCCTTGATAAAAGCCTTACAGATGAGGAATACGAAAGGCTTCTTGACCTTTATCAGAAGCGTTTAAAGGAGCTTCATAATGAATTATATAGAAAGAAGATACCAGTTATAATTGCATATGAAGGCTGGGACGCGGCAGGAAAAGGCGGCAATATCAAGAGAATAACAGAAGCACTTGACCCAAGAGGTTATGAAGTGCACCCAATAGCAAGTCCTGAACCACACGAGAAATCAAGACATTACCTTTGGAGATTCTGGAACCGGCTTCCAAAGACAGGACACGTTGCAATATTTGACAGGACCTGGTATGGACGGGTTATGGTTGAACGTCTTGAGGGTTTTTGCAGTAAGAATGACTGGCAGAGAGCCTATGTTGAGATTAATGAATTTGAAAAAGAAACTTTCCGACTGGGGAGCAATTATTGTAAAGTTCTGGGTTCAGATAGATAAGGATACACAGCTTGCCAGATTTAAGGAAAGAGAGAATACACCAGAGAAACGTTGGAAAATCACTGATGAGGACTGGCGTAACAGGGAGAAATGGGACAGCTATGAGGAAGCCGTTAATGAGATGTTAGAAAAGACTAACACGTCATATGCTCCGTGGCACATACTTGAGTCTAACGATAAGAAGTATGCAAGAATAAAAGCACTTAAGACAGTAATTGAGGCAATTGAAAAGTATGAAGCTAAATAAGAAAAGATTATAACAGGCATATTAATAGCAGTATTAGTATGTATAATAGCAGGAAGTGCAATGTATGTTAATGATTGTTATCACACAGATACAGATAACTGCACAGCATATATACGATTGTATTTCTTGTAAATAATTCACTTTTTGATAGTTAATATAATTAAGTAAAAGTTAATATAATTGTAAGATTATAATGTTGACATACAATATATTGTGTGTTATTTTATCAGTGTTAAATAAATATACGAATTAATTAAAGGCAAAGGCGCCGTTACAACGAAAGTTGTTCGAGCCTTTGCCTTTTTGATTTGTAAAAAACGTATATGTGCCATACCAATGACACAGGAATGGAGGATTATTATGAAGTTAAAGGATACAGGATTGACAGCACAGGATATTAAGGACAAGGTTAACAAGTATATGATTGAAACTTATGAGCGTTTCGATTTTCTTGCTGAAACCGCAAAAGATATGTATCTTTATGATGAGAATAAGACACCATATCTTGACTTTTACGCAGGTATTGCAGTTAATAATGCAGGAAGCTGTAATGAAAAGGTTGTTGCCGCAGTTAAGGATCAGGTTGAGGACATAATGCATACATTTAATTATCCTTATACAATTCCACAGGCATTACTTGCTGAGAAGGTATGTAAGACAATTGGTATGGATAAAATATTTTACCAGAACTCAGGTACAGAGGCCAATGAGGCAATGATTAAGATGGCTCGTAAGTATGGTGTTGAAAAATACGGACCAAACCGTTATCATATAGTAACAGCTAAGGACGGTTTCCACGGAAGAACATTCGGTGCTATGTCTGCAACAGGTCAGCCAGGCAATGCTTGTCAGGTAGGTTTCGGACCTATGACTTATGGATTTTCATATGCACCATACAATGATCTTAAGGCATTTGAAGATGCCTGCACAGAGAATACAATCGCTATAATGATTGAACCTGTACAGGGCGAGGGCGGTGTACACCCGGCAACTAAGGAATTTATGACAGGTCTTAGAAAGTTCTGTGATGAACACGATATGCTTCTTCTTATCGATGAGGTTCAGACAGGCTGGTGCAGAACAGGTGCAGTAATGTCATATATGAATTATGGCATTAAGCCAGATATTGTATCTATGGCAAAAGGTCTTGGTGGTGGTATGCCAATAGGTGCTATATGTGCAACAGAAGAAGTATCAAAGGCATTTACTGCAGGTTCACACGGAACAACATTTGGTGGACATCCAGTATCATGTGCAGCAGCTTTAGCAGAGGTTAATGAGCTTCTTGACAGAAATCTTGCTGACAATGCCAAGAAAATGGGTGATTACTTCAGTACAAAGTTAGAAAAACTTCCACACGTTAAGGAAGTAAGACATCAGGGGCTTCTTGTTGGTGTGGAATTTGATGATACAATAAGCGGTGTAGATGTAAAGCATGGCTGTTTTGACAGAAAGCTTCTTATAACAGCTATCGGATCACATATAATCCGTATGGTACCACCTCTTATTCTTACAGAGGCAGACTGCGATAAAGCATATGAAATCATCAAGGAAACAGTAGAAAGCCTTAGCACAAAATAGGCACAGATTAATATAACAGCCGCAATTATATAATCGTAATTGTGGCTGTTAATAGTAATTACTTGAAAGAATGGAGAATGATAATGGAAAATGTAATTACACAGGAAAGCAGTAAAGCTATAGAATTTAATTATTACCTTCCAGTTAATATTGTATTTGGTTCAGGAAAGGTTAATAAGGCTGGCGAGCTTGCTAAGACTTATGGCAAAAAAGCTCTTATTGTAACAGGAAAAAGCAGTGCCAAGAAGTCGGGGCTTTATGATAAGGTTAATGACAGCTTAAAGAAGGCAGGGCTTGAAACAGAGCTTTTTGATAAGGTATCTCAAAATCCACTTACAACAACAGCCGGTGAAGGAGCAGCTTACGCTAAAGAAAAAGGCTGTGATGTTGTAGTTGCAATAGGCGGCGGAAGCATAATGGACTGTGCTAAGGCAATAGCATTTCTTGCAGTAAATGACGGCGATGTAAGTGATTATATATTTGGAAAGAAGTCAGGTGATAAGGCACTTCCATTAATACTTATACCAACAACATGCGGTACAGGTTCAGAAGGCAACGGATTTGCAGTTCTTACCAATCCTGATAATGGTGATAAAAAGTCACTTAGATGTAATGCAATTGTTGCCAAAGTATCAATTGTAGACCCTGAATGTATGATGACAATGCCTAAATCAGTGCTTGCTTCTGTAGGCTTTGATGCTCTGTGTCATTGTATGGAAGCATATACTTCAAGGATTGCACAGCCATTTACAGATGCACTTAGTCTTTATGCAATAGGGCTTATAGCTGGTAATCTGGTAAATGTATACAGTGATAATGCAGGTAAAGATGGCTGGGAGAAGATAACACTTGCCAGACAATAGGCGGAATGGTTATTAATACAGCAGGAGTTACTCTTGCACACGGAATGGAACACCCTGCAAGCGGACTTCGTGATATCGTACACGGAAAAGGTCTTGCGGCTCTTACTCCGGCAATTATTGAAGCATCTTATACTGGCAATGAAAGCAAATTGCTGATATTGCAAAGTTATTTGGCGGTAAGGAAGCTAAGGATCTGGCCTTGAAGATAAGAGAGCTTCTTAAGAGTATTAATCTTAATTGTACACTTTCAGATTTAGGAATAGAAGAAAAGGATATTCCTTGGATGGCAGAGAACTGTATGAAGGTATCTGCTGCAAGTGTTGCGAATAATCCAGTTGTATTCACGCAGGAACAGATAGCAGATATTTATAAGAAAGCATTATAAGGATATTACAATAAATAATATTGAGTATGTAATCTAAACGGATATTGTACAGCTATAACTGGATAGAATTTGTTATCCCCCACCGGTACAAAAGCTTATAGGTGGGGGATTTCTTATTTTTCTAATTTTATTGTTTTCTTGTATTATTATATTAATTCATAAGCGATTCTTTCAGAACCGTCTTTAACATATATAATTCCACACTTTTTAAAGCCATTTTTCTCTATAACGTGCTGCATAATTTTATTGTCGTGGTGAGTATCTATTCTTAAGTGAGGTATCTGGTCCTTGCAGTAATTAACAGCAATTTCAAGTACGCCGTGAATAGTTCCGTCACCAGCAATTCTGTGGATTGTGCCGTAAGATTCATCAGACAGCCAGTGTCCATTGTCAATTACCTGATAAGTGGAATCATCACCAATATGGAAATAAAATACTGCGTGAACCTCGCCATCTGTTTCAATTACATACATTTCTTGCTTTGCAATGTCATTGTCGATTGTTTCCTCAGAAGGATTGTTATTCTTCCACTGGTTAGGATTGCCGTGTTCAGTCATAAATTTGTCTTGCGTAAGCGTAGATTTCCATAATGCGTGTTTTATCATTGACCGTAGCTTTTCTTATAATTGTCAGCATAGTTAAACCTCATTTCCTGTATTATTTTATGAAAGTTTCATATCTCCATCTTTTACCCAGCCTAATTTCTTTAAGAACATATTAATAAGTGGACATATAACTGCTGGAAGTACGAATGATATAAGTATAAGTCCAGCCCAGTCCATAGCGGTAATAGAGGCTTTAGTCCCTGCTGCCACATCATTTACCCAGCCGGAATATACACCAATCTGTCCGACAAGACCACAAGTTCCCATACCGGAAGATACGGCAGTTCCATTCATATTAAGCTTGAAGATACAGGTTGCAAGAGGTCCAGTAATTGCTGATGTTATAATAGGGCTATCCATATTCTAGGATTCTTGATTATGTTGCCCATCTGTAACATAGAAGTTCCTATTCCCTGCGATACAAGTCCGCCCCAGCGGTTTTCCTTAAATGACATTACAGCAAAGCCAACCATCTGTGCACAACATCCAGCCACGGCAGCACCGCCTGCAAGACCAGTAAGTCCAAATGCGGCACATATGGCAGCAGATGATATTGGAAGTGTAAGTGCAATACCGACTAATACTGATACAGCAATACCCATAAGGAAAGGCTGTAAGTTAGTTGCAAGCATTATAAGTTCGCCAATTTTCATTGCAGCTTTTCCAAGGGCAGGTGCAATAAGTGCGGCAACGCCTGTTCCAACACCTATAGTTATTAGAGGTGTTACAAGTATATCTACTTTGGTTTCCTTTGAAATCATCTTCCAGCCTCAGCGGCAATAATTGCTACAAAATATACAGCTAGAGGTCCGCCGGCACCGCCAAGTGCATTGGAGGCAAAACCAACTGTTATAAGCGAGAATAGTACAAGAGGCGGGCATTTGAGTGCATAACCGATTGCTACAGCCATAGCAGGACCACTCATAGCAGAGGCAAGCCCTCCGACAGTATAACTAACGCCGCTTACAGTAGCAACAGTGTCTGTAAGGAAGCCAAGATGAAGCTGTGTACCGAGCGTGTTAAGTATTGTTCCGATAAGAAGAGAGCAGAACAGACCCTGTGCCATAGCACCAAGTGCATCAATCCGTATCTTTTTACAGATACTTCAATGTCTTTTTTCTTTAGAAATGCTTTTAAATTGTCTTTCATTGATTAACTCCTTGTTATTTTATATTTGTATTTTAATAATACTAATAAGTGATTAATTATATAAAATAATAACTATATAATTCATGTCATATAAATTTATTGTATTTAATTACTATATTTATTAATGATATAAGTTATAAACTTTTCTGTACTGTCGGTTGTATAACTGCCTTTCTTCCATACTATGCCTATATTCTGGTTAATAACAGGACTTATAGGAATTCCTGTAGTACCAGAAAGATTTTTTTGCAGTGATGAATAAAGAAATGCACCACCAAGATTATTACATATAAAGTTCCTTATTGTATATAGCTGACTTGCATGAAGAATGACATTCGGATTCACTCCAGCCCGCTTAAATGCGGTATCAAGAGTTTCATTCTGTACAGAGTCAGTATTATACATAATAAGAGGTTCGTCCTTAAGCATCTCAATTGTCACCTCGTGGCATTTGGCAAGCGGGTGGCTTTTGGACACACAGAATACTATTTTGTCATTCATAACAGTGAAGGAATTAAGTTTGTCTATCTCATAAAAGTGCATATTAACAAGGGCAAGGTCAAGTTTACCCTCCTGAACCATATTAGCAGCTCTTATAGAACCATACTCAAATAATTCAAATGATATATCTGGATATAATTCTTTAAAATCTGTTATTAACTGCGGAAAGAATATTGTGCTTAATAGCGGTGGTATTCCAATCTTTACAGTTGCTTTGCACTGTCCTAAGTCGTATAGCTGTTCTAAAGTATTATTATATTGTTCTAAAAGCACAACTGCCTTCTGGTAGAATAATTCCCCTTCTTTAGTAAGGGTTAAATGGTTCTTGGTCCTGTTAAACAGATTAATGGAAAACTCTTTCTCTAATTCTTTGATTGCACTTGATATGGCAGGCTGAGTCACATAAAGCTCAGCTGCTGCCTTTGTTATGCTGTGAAGTCTTGTTACAGCACAGAAATATTGTAACTGTACGATTTTCATAGAATTTTGCTCCTGTTAAATGTATTAATAAGCTCATATAGCTCATATAAGGTAATATTTATTTATAGTGTATACAGAACACATTTGTTAAGTATATATAAAATTATAATTAATTTGTTAAATATTATAGCATATATTTGGTGGTTTTGTCTAAAATTGGTTAAAAGTTATAAATTTACTTATGAAAGTATTTCTTTTGTAAATTTACAACAAGAAAATGTCTTTATATAATAAAATCAAGCAAAGGAAATAGAAAAGCCGGTAATAATATTTCTTAAGTAAATATATAGTAAATGGAGGAATTTTGATGAGTCACGCAACAATAACGTTAATATTTTTGTTGTTTGCAATCATAATGTTCATATGGGAGAAACTTCCACTTGGAGTAACATCAATGATAGTCTGCGTGGGGCTGGTTATCACAGGGTTCTTGATTGGAAAACAGCTTTTTCAGGATTTATAGACAGTAATGTAATATTATTTGTAGCAATGTTTATAGTAGGTGGAGCATTATTTGAAACAGGAATGGCTAATAAGATAGGTGGAGTTGTAACACATTTTGCTAAGTCAGAGAAACAGCTCATAATTGCAATTATGGTAATTGTAGGTGTTATGAGCGGGGTGTTATCAAACACTGGAACAGCAGCAGTTCTTATTCCGGTAGTAATCGGAATAGCAGCAAAGTCAGGTTATTCAAGGTCTAAACTTTTAATGCCGCTTGTATTTGCAGCTGCTATGGGAGGTAATCTCTCACTTATAGGTGCACCGGGTAATCTTATCGCACAGTCAACTATGCAGGAGATTGGCAAGTCGTTTGGATTTTTCGATTATGCCAAGGTAGGCGTTCCAATATTAATAGCTGGAATAATATTCTTCGCATTAGTAGGATACAAATTATTACCAGATACAAAGCCAAGTGAGGACTCAGGTTATGGTAATAAGACAGATTTCAGTGATGTTCAAAAATGGAAGCAGTGGTTATCACTTATAATACTTATCCTTACATTACTGGGGATGATATTTGAGGACAAGATTGGAATAAAGCTTTGCATAACAGGATGTATCGGAGCTTTAGCATTGATAGTAACTGGTGTAATATCAGAAAAGCAGGCATTAAAGTCAATTGATTTAAAGACAATATTCTTATTCGGTGGAACACTTTCATTAGCATCTGCACTTTCCAAATCAGGTGCAGGTGAGATGATAGCCAATAAGGTAATAGGACTTTTAGGAGATAATCCATCGCCATACCTTTTAACATTTGTAGTATTTATGCTCTGCTGTGTATTAACTAACTTTATGAGTAACACAGCAACAACAGCACTTATGGCTCCTATATGTTTATCAATTGCCACAGGAATAGGTGCTGACCAAGTGCAGTGCTTATGGCTTGTGTAATCGGCGGCTCTTGTGCATATGCAACACCTATTGGAATGCCAGCTAACACAATGGTAATAGGTGCAGGAGGTTATACATTTAAAGATTATGCCAAGGCAGGAATACCACTTATAGTAGTATCAACAATAGTAAGTATGATATTACTCCCAATTATGTATCCATTCTTCCCTTAAGCTTAGCAGACTAAGCCAGATATTAAACAGATTAAGCCAGGTATTAAGCAGGCTAATCCAGATGTTAAGCAAATTAAGCTGAGTATAATAATCAGGCTTAAAACAAGAGAAGATTGATAAATAAAACATAAAAGATAAAACAGACTAATTAAACTAACAAAATATTTTACAGGAATTTGAAGGAGGAATTAATATGTCAAAAGAAGCACAGGTAAAACAGCTTACAGATTATATGGCAAAGTTTATTGCCTATACAGCTAAGAAATTACCAGATGATGTAATTGCGAAGCTTGAGGAGTTAAGAGATAAGGAAGATAGTCCATTATCGAAGACAATCTACAATACAATGTTTGAGAATCAGAAGTTAGCAGTAGAGCTTAACCGCCCAAGCTGTCAGGATACAGGTGTATTACAGTTCTGGGTAAAATGTGGAACAAAATTCCCACTTATTGATGAACTTGAGGGATTCTTAAAGAAGCAGTTGTACAGGCAACATTAGAAGCACCATTAAGACATAACAGTGTAGAAACATTTGATGAATATAACACAGGTAAGAATGTTGGTAAGGGAACACCTACAGTATTCTGGGATATTGTTCCTAACAGTGACCAGTGTGAAATCTATACATATATGGCTGGCGGCGGCTGTACACTTCCAGGCAAGGCTATGGTACTTATGCCAGGTGAAGGTTACGAGGGCGTTACTAAATTCGTATTAGATGTAATGACAAGCTATGGACTTAATGCATGTCCTCCACTTTTAGTTGGTGTTGGTGTTGCAACTTCTGTAGAAACAGCAGCATTACTTTCAAAGAAAGCACTTATGAGACCAATTGGCTCACATAATGACAATGAGAGAGCTGCCAAATGGAAAGACTTCTTGAAGATGGAATTAACTCTATAGGCTTAGGACCTCAGGGTATGGGCGGAAAATATTCTGTTATGGGTGTTAATATTGAAAATACAGCCCGCCACCCATCAGCAATAGGTGTAGCCGTTAATGTTGGCTGCTGGAGCCATAGAAGAGGCCATATTATCTTTGATAAAGACCTTAATTATACAATTACAACACATTCGGAGGTGACTTTATAATGGTAGAGATGAGAAATGGTAAAAAGGTACTTATTACTCCTGTATCAGCAGAGGATTTAAAGGATATTAAAGTTGGTGACATCGTATATCTTGATGGCAGTATGACAACCTGCCGTGATGTTGCGCACAGAAGATTGGTGGAAGAAGGAAGAGAACTTCCTGTAGATGTAAGAAATAATGCTATATTCCACGCAGGTCCAATTATCAGACCATTAGAGAATGACAAGTTCGAGATGGTATCTGTAGGACCAACAACAAGTATGAGAATGGAGAAGTTCGAGTACGAATTTGTTAAGCTTACAGGAGTAAGAGTTATTATTGGAAAAGGAGGTATGAAAGAGAACACAGAGAGAGCCTGCAAAGAATTCGGTGCTATTCATTGTGTATTTCCAGCAGGAAATGCAGTTGTGGCAGCTACAGAAGTAGAAGAAATTGTAAGAGCAGAATGGCGTGACTTAGGAATGCCTGAAACACTCTGGAACTGCCGGGTTAAGGAATTTGGCCCACTTATCGTATCAATAGATACACAGGGCAACAATATGTTCGAGGAGAACAAAGTTATATTCAACCAGAAAAAGGATAAAGCTATAGAGGAAATATCTAAGCAGGTTGGATTTATTAAATAATTCAGCTGAATAACAGCGATATCTGACAAATAATCAAACTGATTATGAAGGATATATACGTTGTGTATAATGTGCAATACACAATGTTTATATATAGAACGAGCATAGGTTATATAGCAATGTGATTATTTATATAACATATGTTTGTTCAAAATATAATAATGCTGGTGCAAACAACTTCTAACCAGTAATAAATGGTGTATAATCATCGGTAAATTATGGTTTGTAATTGCCAATAAAAACCATAATTTATAAAAAACACAATACAAAAAGATAAAAGTATTAATCTATATTTATACTTACATTAAACCTAAACCTAATATTAAAGGCAGAGGGCTGTTGCATCAAAGTCAAAAGATGTAACAGTCCTTTGTTTTATATAATGTATATAAAATGATTAAGATTAATAGTGTATACAAAAATGCATAAAAAAGATGGATAGAAAAAGAACAATAAAAAAGAATGGAGGTATGTTATATGAATAGATATAGGAAAATAATATTATTATCTCTTAAAATAGGAATAGGCAGCAGTCTTTCACTTTATACGGCACAGAAATTGGGACTTAATTACGCAGTATCGGCTGGAACTATAACGTTGCTTTCACTTATGAATTCAAAGTGGGAAACAATAAGACTTCTGGAAGCAGGATAGCTTCATTTTTAATAACAGTACTTGCAGGATGGATTTTATTTACCAATATTAGCAGTATGTGGATTGCATATGGAATATTGCTTACTTTAATTGTATTTATGGCGGAGATACTTAACTGGAGAGCGACAATATCTGTTAATGGTGTTATAGCGGCACATCTTGTTACTTATGAGAATTTTAATGATATGGCGGTATGGAACGAACTGGGGATTGTTCTTGTTGGAGTTGGTTTTGCAATAGTGTTTAATCTTTTTAATGGCAATTATGAGCATAAAAAGCTTATTGTTGCTAATATGAGGGAGATTGAAAATAAAATGCAGATGTTTATATACGCACTTTCAGCTTATTTATCAAATAAAAAAATGGAGATAAATGTATGGGACAATATAAAAACATTGGAAGAGGATATACAGGATTGCATAAAAGAAGCATATGAGTACCAGAATAATACATTTTATTCACATCCGGAATATTATATATCATACTTTGAATTAAGAAAGAACCAGTGTCAGATATTACATAATCTTCATTATGAAATGAAAAAGATGCGAACTATGCCGAAAAATGCTAAAATAGTTGCAGAGTATTTATTGTATCTGGCTGATAACATAACAGAATTTAATAATCCAGAGGAACAGCTTGTTAGGTTAAAAGGCTTGATTTCGCATTTAAAGAATGAAGAACTGCCAGTGACAAGAGAAGAATTTGAAGTAGTGCGTTGTTATATCATGTGTTAATGGATATAGAAGATTTTCTGTTATACAAACAGCATTTTATAAATAATCTTGATAAGATACAAAGAAAACATTACTGGAAAGGTTAAAGAATAATGGCAGTAATAAATATATTAGAAGATGATGAAGTTATAAGAGGACAGTTATCACAGCTTCTGCGTGATAAAGGATATGAGGTTATAGAAAATGCTGATATCAGTAGTTTTAATAAAATTGATAGGGAGAATACAGACTTATATCTTTTAGATGTGTATTTACCAGACGGAGATGGATTTAGTGTATGCGGAAAGCTTCGCAGTGAAGGCTGTGTGACACCGGTTATATTCTTAACTTCGTGCGATGATGAGGACAGCATAACAAAAGGACTTGATATAGGAGGTGACGATTATATAACGAAGCCTTTCAGGGTATCTGAGCTTTTATCAAGAATAAGTGCCAACTTAAGAAGACAGGCTATGCTTGATAACAGCATTTCCAACACGGATAAAAATAATTCTAATATATATACACTAGGTTCACTTGTTATAAATTTTGATAATCTTACAATAAAGAAAGCTGGGAAGGATATACAGTTATCACCTACAGAATTTGCATTATTAGAGATACTTGTATGTAACCGCGGCCTTATTGTGAGAAGAGAAGTATTTTTTCAGAAATTATGGGACAGGACGGGAACATTTGTTGAGGATAATACTTGACAGTAACAGTGAGCAGGTTAAAGACAAGCTTGGGAAAATGGATAATTCGGACAAGAATTATATAGATACTATAAGGGGAGTGGGATACAGATGGAGAGAGCGATAAAAAAGAGATTATATGTGTATACAATAGGTATGTTTCTTGCAACTGTGGTAGTAGTATCAGTTATCACAATATATTATGAATATAGGGTAAGATATATGGCAACAACCCTGTATGGTGTCAATAAAGAAGCAGGCAAACAGCTTCTGTACATATTATTTTATGGAAGACAAGGTCACACGGGCACAGCAGATTATTCGGCTATATTGCAGGAGGCAGGTTATACAAGAATGGTGCGTGGTATATGTTCTTATATGGCGGAGAATATATTCCATTTGCCGTAATTATTGGAATTATGGTTATACTGCTTGCTTTTACAATATATAATATTGTAAATCGGACATAATGATGTGTACTCATATATGAATAAATTAAAGGAAGATAATGAGAATATATCAAAAGAACTTGGTGCGTACAGAACATATATGGAGAAGCGTAGCAGACAGTTACAGGATTTTACGGAAAATATAGCACATCAGATAAAGACACCGCTTACAGCGTTAAGCCTGTCGCTTGATATGATGGAGGAACAGCTTAACGCCAATATGTCACAGTTACAGATTAATTCCGATATGTCAGGGGAAAAGTCAGAAGCGGAGACTGGAAAAGGGTTTACAGATACAGGTCTGTCCAATAATGAAAAGCTTATTAATAATCTGAATGAATGTTTCAGGCAGACATACAGGATAAAGGATTTTATCACAAGGCTGTTGAAATTAAGCCGAATGGAGTCGGGGAAGATTGTATTAACAGAAGATGATATTAATGTTAATGAATTTATTAATGAAGTCATATCAGAAGTGCCTGTTGTTAATAATTGTAATATAACTTCATATTGTAATGATGAATATTACTTTATTAATGCAGATGAGGAGTGGCTGTTGGAAGCATTTATTAATATAGTACAGAATTGCAGTGAAGAAGCAGAAAATGTGGATATAAATGCCGTATGCAATGCTGATAAGTGCATTATAACAATAAAAGATGATGGAAATGGAATTGCTAAGGATAAGCTTGATAATATATTTAACAGGTTCGAGAGTGGAAAAAGCTATAATTCCCTGCATACAGGAATAGGCCTTAATCTTTCAAAGCTTATAATTGAGGCACATCACGGAAGCGTAAGTGTCAATAATAATGAAGACGGCAGGGGAGTAAGCTTCAGGATAATTATACCTAAATATAATATGAAAAGAAAAGCAAAATAATAACTATACCAATATAATAACGATTGTAAGATTGCTGTAAGATTCATAGGGTATTCTAGTTATAACCTAAAAGAAAGGAGTGGCTGGTATTAATATCAGAGTAATGACGTGAATATTCTAAAAATAACATTTAAAAGCGTAAAAAGAAGATACAGGCAGATTATAAGAGCTGCACTTACAACATTATTTGCAGTATTTTTTGTAACAGCAGTTCTTATATTTCAGGAAAATATGTATCAGTGGCAGATGCAGTCCAATAAAGACAGATTTGGCGACTGGTTTATTATGGATATAGGAAGCAGGCAGCCAGATAGTAATCTTACAGACCACATTTATATTGAACAGCCGGTAAAGGTGTCAAGAAGCGTTAATGTTCTTAACGATGACTGGCAGAGTACAGGCTTTTATGTAGGAAGCTTTTCATCAGAGTTTCTTGCACAGTCACATATAAAGCTTGATGAAGGAAGACAGCCAGAAAATAGTGGTGAGATAGCAATGGACTGGAACACCCTTCTGACACTCGGTTATAACGGTGAGATTGGTGAGAGCATTAATCTTAAATATTGTGACAATAACAGCATAGGCAACAAAGAGAAAAGAAACACAAAGACTTATACACTTGTTGGTATATACAGAAATTATACTAATATATGGAATAATGGAAAGCAGATACCATCAGCAGTTGTAGTGAACAGTGAATTATCACAATTTAATTATGATATACGTTCGGTGTTCTTATATCCTATAAAGCCTTCAATAAAAACTGATGACTACAAAGCAGTATTTGACTCTATAAAGGAGAAGACATCAAAAAGTTATACATATAATTCAGGTGTATATGATTATAAGCCTTGGGGTTCAACAAGCATATACCTTTATATGTATTTAATAGTTATGGCAATAGGAATAACAGCACTTTCTTACCAGCTTATTGAGTATAAGAATACAAGAAAGTCATCTTATAAGAAATATGCTTCCTTAGGTGCAGACAGTTCACAGCTTAGAAGAATGTATATTATTGAAAATGCTTTGATAATAGTTCCAGCAGCATTGATAGGAATAATTGCAGCATTTTTGGCTGGAGGAATTGCAGGAGGCATACTTGAAGGCAAGGCAGGATTTTCATTTTATACAATTAATGTTTCTATTGTGTTAAAAAGTATTGCTTCTGTTGTAATAGCAGTTGTAGTTGAGGAGATAGTAGGACTGTTATCTAATGTTATGGATACAGTTAAAGAGAAGCGTCTTAAGGCAAGAAGCAAAAAGCAGATAGTTAATATTGAGGTTCGTAATAAGAATACATCAGGCAGAAAATCCAACCTTAAGGTATCTAGTCTAAGCCGTGTAATTACAAGCAGGCTTATGAAGCGTGATGGTGTAGGAATGATAATAGGTGTAAGATTATTTTCACTGTTTATCTGTGTTGTACTTGTATTCAGCGTTATGAAGATAGCTACATCATTTGATAAATATAAGAAAAATAATTCACTTCCTGATATATATGGATATCTGGACATACCATCATCTAATTATAGAACTGATATGATATATATATCTTACCTTAAAGATTTTGATAACTATCCAGCTAAGTCGTTAAATATGGACGAATTTACACAGGTTGATCTTATCAGTAAAGAATACAACAGCAGGAATAGATATAATATTCCGTATGATGAATTACGCCAGTTGATATTAGATAATGGTATGACAGCATTATTTACATCTATACCATATAATTCACCAGATAGAATTATAAAGTCTAATTGTGCAATAATGAATTCGCCTTTGGCTAAAGATGGTAATAATAGCATTATAGAAGGTGTGTCATCTGATGTTATAGATGGTTTAAATGAAATACCGGGTATAGTTTCAATTGATTATTCTATATTTGAGTCAGAAAGAACATGGTACTGGGATAACCAGGACTATCATAAGATGGGAATTGACAAGATTATAGCTGCACAGAAGGCTTCATCTATAGCTAAAACTATGAAAGATCCGACTTATGGAAGCCGGTATTTATTTGCAACAGAATATGTAAATCCAACAAAGGAAATATATGATATAGCCAGCAAATATATTGATAAATCCAATATTAATTATGATGACTTTGCAAGTGGAAAACAGGTTATAGTATTTATACAGGATAACTGTGAGGGTGATTATGATGATACATTAAAAGCTGGTGATACATTATATTATAATTATTATAATGTTCCATTTGGACAGTGTAATAAAGGAGGGTATATTACATCAAGCAATGCAGTATATCCATATGATATTCCATTTTTCAATAAATATAATAATAGTGGAAAAATAGATTTACAGGTAGAACTGAAAGATGACGATAATCCTAATACAGCAAGTACAACATATAGTTTCACACAGACTGATTTAGAGGTAGAAACGATGTTTGGTGCCTGTGTAGCACCTCAGGTGGCAGCAGTTATTAAAGTTACAGATGAAGTTAAGGAAGATTTTAATGGTATAATGCCAGATTATGGTTATTATACAGCACTTGCAAGTACGCAACTTGCTAAGCAGGCGGTTGATAACCAGAAAGATCTTATGCTAAGAATTACGGGAGAAGGACTGACAGACGGAATAGATTTTGAATTACAGTATAATCAGATAAAGATAGATTACGACCTGTCATCAACATTTTCTGCTACTAACAACAAAGTTGCACTTTATCTTAAGAGTAATAATATAACTTATAAGTCAAATGTTGACAGCAAGAATGTATATAGAACGCAGCTTGTCAATAATATACTGCAATATGGAATAACTATAATGGCGGTAATAATTATCCAGCTTCTTATAATGGCAATAATTATAAGAAACAGGATAGAAAGCAGACACGGCAAGTTCATTCTCTTTAGAAAAATGGGGATGACAAGAGGGAAATTACTTGGAATATGTATGCGTGAAGCACTTAGGGAATCACTGTGGTGCATAGTAACACTTCCGCTTATGCTTATATTGGAAGTGCTGATATATTCAAGTAATATAAGGAAATTATAGTTATATAGGCACAGGCAGCTTATAAATATATATTTGATTAGGTAATATTTAAAAATAATTATATATGGAATTACATATATGCAATTAGAGATATAGAAATGGAGGATAAGTATGGAGGCTATATTACAGGCTAAAGAGATATCCAAGACATATCATACAGGAAGTGTAGATGTTCCTGCATTAAAGCAGTGTTCCCTTGAATTCGGGAAAGGCGAATTTACAGCTATTATAGGAAAGAGTGGTTCGGGAAAATCTACATTATTAAGAATACTTGGAAGTATGGATACACCAGATACAGGCAGTATATTAATAAAAGGCGAGGACATAACACATATGAAGGACAAGAAGCTGTCAGGTTTCAGAAGAAGAAATATAGGCTTTATATATCAGGATTACAGCCTGTTTCCAGAATTTACATCATATGAAAATATAGTTATGCCAATTCTACTTGATGGAAAAAAGCCAGATGATGCAAAGGTTGATGAGATATTATCAGAATTAGAGATAAGCCATTGCAAGAATAAATATCCATCAGAAATGTCAGGTGGAGAACAGCAGAGAGTGGCAATTGCCAGAGCACTTATTACAAGTCCGGCGGTTATATTTGCTGATGAGCCTACAGGAAATCTTGATGCGGGAAGTGCAGAAACAGTTGCAAAGATGTTATCAAAAGCAAGTCAGAAATACGAGCAGACAATAATAATGGTAACACACGACAGACAGATGGCTGATTACGCAGACAGGATAATTACTATTTCAGATGGACAGATACAGTAATATTACATAGCAATAATAAATTGTGGCAGTATATTTCAAGCTATAGCTCATATAGGATTGTGAATTGCTGTTGTATGATTTGCTATTGATTATATATTATAAGTATATTTCACAATGGTATGAAAATAAGTGCTTAGTGTTAATCTATTCGGGGGAATGATAGATAACGCTAAGCACTTTATTTTAAGTGTTAGAGATTAATATACTTAAATATTTTCGTATCGTGGAAGTTCAACTATTATGGCTTCGTGGTGGACAGCAGGGAGAAACTTATCCATAACTTCGCTTGTCTTTAACTTAAGGCTTGAAGTATTGATACAAGGGTGACAGCCAAGAGAAGCTTCTTCAAGTACTTCCTTGTCAATAAGTAACTGGACGTGGTTGTCAGTATCATTCATAAGCCCCATAATAGATACTGAACCCGGTGTTATATCAAGATATTCTTTCATATATTCCTCATCGGCGAATGAAAGTCGTGCAGAGTTAATCTGCTGGCTTAAATCTTTAGTCTTAAATACTTTATCTCCCGGCATCATAAGAAGATAGAATTGTGTTTTCTGTCGGTTGCATAAGAAAAGGTTCTTGCATATAAGTGTGCCAAGAATTTTATCAATATCGTTGCATACTTCCATTGTTGTTGCTGGTTCGTGGTCGGTTCTGTAATATTCCATTCCTAACTGGTCAAGTAAATCATATACTCTGATTTCTTTATCAAGTCTGTCAGCTTCATTGGCTGGTCTGCCTTTTATTAGTTCCATAGTGTTCTTGTAGTCCTTTCTTATGATTATAGTGTATATAATTGATTATAATGTATATAATAATTTATTTTAGTATATTGATTTATTGTGGGGAATGCAAGTTATATAGTGAGGTATTAGTTGTCTGCAATATAATATAGAGTATGGTGTTTGATGTAGATAAGGTTTAAAATAATACATTGTTATAACAATGTATTGACAAAACAACAGGAAAGGCATATTCTAATATTAGAGTAAATTTATAATTTGAAAGGGATGGTAATTATGGCTAATACTAATGTGACTATGAGAATAGACGAGAATTTAAAAAGTCAGTTGCAGGAGTTAGTATCAATCTTGGAATGGATATGACAACATTTTTTACTATGGCGGCTAAACAGGCAGTAAGAGAGCAGGCTTACCATTCACCCGGATATGAATGTTGGGAGATATAGCAATAAAGCATATCAAATGGCAATGGCAAATACTAATTATAATGCTGATGGTAAAGCTGTAATAGCATCAGATGATGAATGGGTAGAAGAAACTGAATGGGATGATATGTTTGAGCAAATGAAAAAGAAAGAGAGGCAGAATGAGAAAAGGAGAAGTATGGTTTGTAGAATTTCCGTTGGAGGAAGATGCGAGTAGAATAATAAATAGACCAGTTATTGTACTTGATGAAAATGTATTAGGGGTATTATCAGTGAAGATAACTAAACATAAAGTAAGAAAGGAAGACCCTTATGATATTCCAATTATATATTGGAGTGAAGCAGGCTGAGATTAGCTTCAACTGCTAGAGTATCAAAGGTTACAGTGCTTAATAAAGACAGCTTTATATTTAAAATAGGAAATCTTCACAATGATGATATGGATAGAATAGAAGCTATGTATAGCAAATTTCTTGAAGATAATAATATTATATAAAATATAATAAAAACCAGCATATGATGTCATTTCCCATAAAGGAGGCAGGGGTATCATATGGCTGGTTTTATAAAGTTGAACAATGAAGAATATTAATACATTTGATTAACAGATGTATTGTAAGTTAATATCTGATTACTGGAAATCGCATATATCAATCATAGCCTCAAGCATTTCCTTTTCTTCTGGCTTTTTCTTAGTTAAGTCTTGCGGCGGCTACGATAGGTATCCACTTATCAACGTAACGCTTATCAGTAGAAGTCTTTTCACAGAACATTGATATGTACTTATCGGCAAGGGCTTCATCGCTAAGCTTAAGTGTAAGGTAAGTATTAGCCGCATCGGCAGAAGCATTACCTTTAGTAGCGTGTACCCAGTCAACAGCGGTAATTGCAATTATCTGGTTGTTGTCATCAGTCTGTACTATAATATTTTCTGGACAATAATCACCGTGGCATAATTTAGTATGATAAGGAAGCTCTGAAGTCTTGAGTCCAGCTCATATTTCGTGTCAGCAGGAATATTAAGCTCATTAATCTGTCGCTCAAGCTTACTTTTCATATCGACTAAAAGAGGGTTGCTGTGCTTATTAATAGCTATCTGGTAGTCAACCATAGCCTCTATGTAAGCATCTGCATTTTCAGGGTGTTTAGTTAACAGCTCTTTTAAAGTTTCTCCTTTGGCATATTCGCTTGTGATAGTCCATTTGCCATCTACTACAGATACATTAAGAAGTCGTGGTATATCAAGTCCTGTATCTTCAACTCTTGCAGTGTTAAGTGCTTCATATAATACATCGGATTTGCTGTAAGATAGTGCAAATACTTTCTCAGCCTTATCCTTATCAACGTATACAGATTTTAGAGTTCCTTTATATATACATTTTTTCATAATAACCTCCATTCCTGCCTATTACTATGTAGGCATTCAAGTTCATACGCAGATGTCAATTCTGCGAGAGGGCAATCTTTATAAAGATTGCCACATATCCATTCATATCTTTATATAACGGGACAAGTGGTATTGTACATATCACAAGCCCGTTGTGTCTGTCAGTGAGAATAATGTTATCTGACATTGACAATATATCATCATAATAATATATATATAATTTATATTGATTATTTATATTACTTAGTCTTTATATCCTCTGGATTAACCTCTTTTCCATAGTAAGCCTTAAGATACATAGCCTTTATCTCACTCATAAGAGGATATCTTGGGTTAGC
>ENA-OQAS01000376-OQAS01000376.1-human-gut-metagenome-genome-assembly--contig:-NODE-376-length-23519-cov-2.655139_pt1 | contig 23519 bp, 29 predicted proteins | sample MGYA00242733_ERZ504523 | MGnify/ENA primary metagenome ERZ504523 (study PRJEB26092, sample SAMD00036239) | human gut metagenome | host: Homo sapiens | study: EMG produced TPA metagenomics assembly of...
TAGCCGGTAAGCAGCGGATAAGCGTCCTTCTACTACAATGAGCCGGGCTTCTTCAATTTTGATGATATCCGAAGCATATGACGGCTCTTTGTGCAACAACAATAAAATGCAGTATTCCAGCATTCCTTTGCGCATCTGAGATCGTACATTGTCTACATTCATAATCTATAATACTTTGTTTGGCACAAATATATGTATTATACAAGTACCTTGTATTACATAGTTCTACTATTTTGCATAAATTAATATTTAAACAAGAAAAAGAAAGGAATCCCCTTTTTTTCTTGCAAAAAGTTTATCTTTGCCTCTCGTTATAACACTAAAAAGATATAAAGATCATGTTTACCATAAAAAAGGCAACGACCAATGATATTCAGTTGATTAACGAGATGGCTCAGATCGTGTTTCCGGCTACCTACCGGGAAATTCTTTCAAAAGAACAATTGGATTACATGATGGACTGGATGTACTCTCCGAAAAACCTGCGTAAACAAATGGAAGAGGAAGGGCACATCTATTACATAGCTTACAAAGATGGAGAAGCTGCCGGATATGTTTCCATACAGCCCGAAGGAGAACATTTATTTCATCTGCAGAAAATCTATGTACTTCCCCTTTTTCAAGGTTGCCGGTTGGGCAAAGCACTATTTGAGCAGGCCGTCAAAGCAATTAAAGAAATCCATCCCGGACCTTGCGAAATGCATTTGAATGTAAACCGTAACAATAAGGCTTTACAATTCTACCAACATTTGGGAATGGAAAAAGTTGCAGAAGGAGATTTCCATATAGGCAACGGATATTATATGAACGATTATATCATGGGACTGAAAATCTAACCCTATCTTACAAAAACAAAATGGACGAATATCGTATCAATGGATTGACCATAAAAGAAAATTTGCTGCAACTGGCAGAAAATGGAAATAAAAAGTTTACCGAATCGCTGCATCCGGGAATAGAAAATGTATTGGGTATCCGCATCCCTGCCCTAAGGCGGTTAGGAGCACAAATTGCCAAAGATGACTGGGAGAGTTATCTACAGACTGCGGATACTTATTATATGGAGGAACGTATGCTACAAGGTATGGTAATAAGTAATCTGAAAATGAAAGACACGCAAGCATATCTTTCACTGGTTGCCCGGTTTATTGCCATCATCAACAGTTGGTCTGTTTGTGACACCTTTGACTTTTACGGCAAACAACGGTTTGTGGACAAGAACAAGAAAAGGGTCTGGCTATTTTTGGAAGACCGGATGAAATCCGACAAAGAATATGAAATACGTTTCGGAGTAGTAATGGCAATGGCTCATTATATTGACGAAGAGTATATAGACAACGTATTGCAATGGATGGACCGGATCAGTCACGAAGGATATTATGTGAAGATGGCTGTAGCATGGGCTTTATCCGTATGTTATGTCAAGTTTCCTCAAAAAACGATGAACTATCTGAAGGAAAATCATTTAGATGACTTTACTTACAATAAGGCACTACAAAAAATCATAGAATCTTATCGGGTAAGCACGGAGGACAAAGAAATCATCCGCAGCATGAAAAGAAAAAACAAATAATGTCCATTTACCGCAAAGAGGCTTTGAATCCTTCCGAAAGAAATTCACCATTCATATTCGGAAAGATTCAAACCGCTCCAGCAGCTATTAATAATCGGGAAAAGTTATTCCTCCCAAACCAAATAAGCTGAAACCAGCCAATGATTCAATTTATTGCCATCTACCTGTTGTGCCTCAGGGATACTTACCTTAAAAGAATGTTTACCGGCCGACAAGTCACCAATAACAGCCTCCTCAGGCATCACATCGCTACCCGGACACCAATTGGAACGGGACAAATCCGAAGAAGCCAAAGGTTCTTCAATCTCTTTTGTCGTATACCCCTTATCACCTATATATGCGGCAACTCGTGGTATCAGCCATACTCCCGTGGCCGGATTAAAACGGCGGAAAGAAGCACAGTCATCACGCCAAGGAATGAAATTCAACACCTCCTTGCCATCAACAGACACGATGTTCCGTTTCTCCACAAACTCATCTCCGCCACTATGTCCTCCGTGACCTGTTACAATATACTTCAAACGAACATTCTTGGCAGCTTTCGGCATATCAAAATCCATCACCACATCTTTGCGTGAGAAAATATCCGGATAAGCCTGTCCGATATAATACACCGTATTCATCAAAGGCTTCACACGGCGCTCCGGCATCACGTCGCAAGTGATCTTACTCTCCTTCACATCCAATTCCATACTGGCCACATACCCCTCGGCAGTCCATGTATCAATATAAATTCCCACGTATGCCTCTCTCTCCAATGCCGGATAAAGATCGGTAATATCCTGCACCCAAGTCACACTCTTTTCCCATTTCGGGATATATACAGGACGCCTCTTGCTGCTCAAAGAATCATTATCCGAACTATAATACCCCACACCGAACGGGGTCATAAAACGCATCAGTCAAGGGTAGGCACATAATCCTGACCCGGAACAATACCAATCATTTTTTCATATTTGGTACTGTCTACCGCAGGAAACGCCCTCTTGCCTTCGGCTATATTCATCAGATTAATCACCGATTCTTTGGGAAGCACAAAACAAGAGCCAGATTTATCCCAACGGTCACCATTGGAAGCTACAGTTACTTTCAGGGTAACATCCACATCCCTTTTATAATCGGGCAAGGTTATTTTCTTTAAAATGATACGCCCGTTTACCAGACGGATCACTCCGTCAGCATTGGCAGGAGTATAATTAGGGAAAGAATCGGGACGAAAACAAACAGGGGTTTTGTCGAATACTTGAATATGAGTATTTCCCAATGCCGGTAATTCTTTGTGATTTGCAGCATCGGCCGGCATCATAAAAGTTGCCGCCACAGCCAGTGGGGCAATAAAGGTCAGCAGGTTCATTCTTTTTAATTATAGGTTAGTAATCAAGGGTATATAAATTAATTTCACAAAAAACTACACGGGCCTACACAAATCGTCCGATCTGTATAAATCCATGTAGTCTATAATAAAAAAAGGAATTATTGATGCTGTTCACGCAACAAATCATTCACAGTCTTCACCGGGTTAAAGGTACTCAACGGCACTTCAACAAAAACAGTGTTCCAGTCACTCATTGCGCCGTTCCACAAGCCCGGAAGCTCCAATGCTTTCAGTTCTCTACCGTTCTTTGATTTATAAGAGATAAAACCTGTAGCCTTATCCACATACTTCACCAAGTCGAATTTGTTTCCTTTATAATCGCGTACCGCACACACCAAATCCACCGGATTAAAGTGAGTACCCTTCTCGAACATCTCTTTCTTGACCGGATCATTCATGTCAATCTGAGAACTTTCCAAAATTTGCAATGAAACAGTACCATCCGCATTATAAGCCAGGAACGGGCCGCCTCCCGGTTCACCCACATTCTTCACCATACCGCATACACGCATCGGACGGTTCAACTTCTTACGCAGATAAATAACCAGATCGGCATCTTCCAGATCCTTGATATCCAGTTTGCGGCAACATAAAGTCTGCTGTAAGAAACGAATGATCTCTTCCAGCTGCGCATGTGTATATTTACCGCCATCCAGTAATTCCAAATATTCAAATACCTGCTTCTGCAGAGTAACCAGTACCCCCGCAATCAGCTTTTTATACGTAACAGTATCCTCTTTCAAGCGATCGGGAACCACATTATCTATATTCTTGATAAAGATAACATCGGCATCCAAATCATTCAGGTTCTCAATCAGCGCACCGTGCCCCCCCGGACGGAACAACAGCTTGCCTTTATCGCGGAAAGGTTTGTTCTCCATATCGGCAGCAACCGTATCCGTACTCGGCTTCTGTTCAGAAAACGACACATCATATTCCACCCCGTATTTCTTTGCATAAACGGCAACCTTCTCTTCCACCAGCTTTGTGAACAACTCACGATGTTCCGTAGAAACGGTGAAATGCACATTCACTTTTCCGGTCTTGCCTGCCGCATACAACGCACCCTCCACCAAATGTTCTTCCAGCGGTGTACGCACACCATCCGCATACCGATGGAATTTCAACAACCCCTTCGGTAATGCCCCATAGTTCAAGCCGGCAGCTTCCAGCAGATTGGCTACTATAGGTTTATACTCCTTCCCGGCCATCAAAGCATCAATATCCTTTCCTGTATTATCCATACAAGCCGCATTCAAGTCATTGTAGAATGCGAAGCTATGAATATGGTCGAAAAATTTCTTTTCGAAATCAGTCTTCGGAATATTGTAATCAGCCCCCAGGAATTCGAACAAATTCTTGAACATGCGGCTGGCAGCACCAGAGGCGGGTACAAACTTCACGATGGTTTTCTCCCCTTCCTTATATGTATCCCATGCTTCCAAATAATTTTTCATTTCATTTTCGGCGGGAGCCATGATTCCCTTTTCAACAGAAGCGGCTGCATCCAACTTCAAAAATGGGAAACCCTTTCAAAGCAAGCCAGTTGTTCTGCAATCTGCTGCTCGGAAATTCCTTTTTTCACTAATAAGTCTTTGTCTTCAGGTGTTAACATAAGTACATGATTTTATATGGTTTAAATAAATTGTTACCTTATTCTTTCACTATTAATTGCCCAAAATACAAAAAAATGCGAGAACACTACCTAATAAATAAAGAAAAAAACTACCTTTACCCTCGAAAAGATTTCACGTGTTATGGAAGAAAAAGCATTTTTCACAGCCAAAGAGCGTGAGCAACTGTTCGCCCTCTATAAACGATTGCTGCAATTATCCGGCGACACCTTGCAGAAGGGTGATTGCCATAAGTTAAAAATACACCTCATAAAAGCAGTTGCCGAAGGTAACCTGCCACGAAATTGTTTCGGAATGAATCCTATCATCAAAGATATGCAGACCGCTGTCATCGTGGCCGAGGAAATTGGGATGAAACGGGCTTCCATCCTGGGGATCATGCTGCACGAATCGGTAAAGAACCATTTATGCACCTTAGCATCTGTACAACAGGAATATGGAGAGGATGTAGCGGGGATCATACGCGGTCTTGTGAAAATCAATGAGCTATACTCCAAAAGCCCTACCATAGAATCGGAAAATTTCCGCAACCTGCTGCTCTCCTTTGCCGAAGACATGCGTGTTATTCTGATCATCATTGCAGACCGCGTGAACCTGATGAGACAGATAAAGGAGACTCCCAATATAGAAGCACGCACCAAGTAGCCAACGAAGCTGCCTATCTGTACGCACCGCTGGCACACAAGCTGGGGCTATACAAACTGAAATCGGAGCTGGAAGACCTTTCCTTGAAATATACTGAACACGACGTATATTATCATATAAAGGACAAACTGAACGAAACGAAAGCCTCCCGTGACAAATACATAGCCGCCTTTATCGAACCGATACAGCATAAGCTGGAAGAAGCAGGATTGAAGTTCCACATGAAAGGCGTACCAAGTCCATCCATTCCATCTATCAGAAAATGAAGAAACAGAAATGTCCCTTCGAAGGAGTGTATGACTTGTTTGCCATCCGAATCATTCTGGACTCTCCCGTCGACAAGGAAAAACAAGAATGCTGGCAGGTATATTCCATTGTGACCGATATGTATATGCCCAATCCCAAACGTCTGCGCGACTGGCTCTCCGTACCCAAAAGTAACGGATACGAATCCTTGCATACCACTGTAATGGGGCCTGAAGGCAAATGGGTGGAAGTACAGATACGCACCGAACGCATGGACGAGATAGCGGAACGTGGTCTGGCAGCCCACTGGCGTTACAAAGGCGTAAAAGGAGAAAGCGGTCTGGATGAATGGCTGACCTCCATCCGGGAAACACTGGAGAACGCCGACAGTGACCTGGAAGTGATGGACCAGTTCAAACTGGAATTATACGAAGACGAAGTATTCGTATTCACCCCCAAAGGTGACTTGTACAAGATGCCGAAAGGAGCGACCGTACTGGACTTTGCTTTCGCCATCACAGCAAACTGGGGTCCAAGTGTATCGGAGCAAAGGTGAACGGAAAGAACGCACAATTAAAGCAAACGCTGAACAGCGGTGACCAGGTAGAAGTCATGACTTCAAACACCCAGACACCCAAACGCGACTGGCTGAACATCGTCACCACTTCGAAGGCAAGAACCAAAATACGCCAGGCCATCAAAGAGATAGAAGCCCGCCAGACAGAGTTCGCCAAAGAAACCATAGAACGTAAATTCAAGAACCGCAAACTGGAATACGATGAAGCAGTGATGATGCGCCTGATAAAAAAGCTGGGATACAAAACCGTAACCGAGTTCTATCAGGACATAGCCAACGAGACAAGAGATGCGAACGACATCATCGAAAAATACCTGGAACTGAAGAAAAAGGAAACGGAAAACCGGGAAGATATTGTCTATCGCAGCGCCGAGAATTTCAGCATGCAGACAGCACAGGACGACAAGACCTTCAAAGAGGACGTACTGGTCATTGATCAGAATTTGAAAGGACTGGACTTCAAATTAGCCAAATGCTGTAACCCTATCTATGGCGATGATGTATTCGGATTTGTAACCATCAGCGGAGGAATCAAAATACACCGTACCGACTGTCCTAATGCACGGGAGTTGCAATCACGTTTCGCCTACCGTATCGTAAAGGCGCGTTGGGCTGGGAAAAGCCACGGCAAACAATACCCCATCACGCTGCGCATCGTTGGCCATGATGATATAGGAATTGTGACAAATATCACCTCCATTATCAATAAGGAAAACGATATCCTGCTCCGTTCCATCAGCATCGACTCGCACGACGGGCTGTTCAGCGGCATGATGACCGTAATGGTAGATGATACTTCAAAGCTGGAATCATTAGTAAAAAAGATAAAGACAGTAAAAGGAGTAAAACAGGTAAACAGAGGATAAACTCACCCCAAACTTAAAAAAATGAATGAACTGCATAAACGACTAAAAAGCTTTACATACGCTTGGAAAGGCGTATGTAGTTTTTTAAGCAAGGAACACAATGCCTGGATACATTGCGCAGCCATCATCGCCGTAACCATTGCAGGCATCCGGTTTGAAATAACACGCACCGAATGGCTTGTCATCCTCCTGTGCTTTGCAATGTACTGGCTGCCGAAGCATTCAACACAGCCATAGAACGCCTGGTAAACCTGGTATCACCAGACTACCATCCCATAGCCGGAGACGTAAAGGACATAGCGCAGGAGCCGTACTGATTTGCGCTATCTTTGCCGCCCTCATAGGTTGATTATCTTTGTCCCTTATTTTTAAAGGTGTTAATTTACCATTTATTTCACTAACAGTTAAAGACCTTTTATAAAAAAAACAGTAATTTAGCCCCGATAATTTTTAAAAAGTGGAACTAATGAAGAAAATTTTGCTTTCAACATTATTGTTGATTATAGGGTTAACCACATACGCAGCCGTATGGCAATCTCAAGGAGAAGCAGAAATAACCTTTGAGAAAACAACACATAACTTCGGTTCATTCCCCGAGTCTAGCCCGAAAGTTACTTGCGTTTTCAAATTCAAAAATTCGGGAGACGGTCCCTTGGTCATCCATCAAGCGATCGCATCTTGCGGATGTACTGTTCCCCAATATCCTAAAGAGCCCATCAAACCGGGTGAAAGTGGACAGATAACAGTGACTTATAATGGAGCCGGCAAATTTCCGGGACATTTCAAGAAATCAATCACTATCCGCACAAACGGGAAAAATGAAATGACACGTCTTTATATAGAAGGTGATATGACCCCGAAAGGCACAGTTGCAGAATAGAATTCTCACATCATAAGAGAGAGGATGTATCAAAACAAAAGAAGATTCGAGTTTGATACATCCTCTTTTATATCCGGAAAACACTGCCCCGCCTGCCTGTATCCAAGTAAAGACAAAAAAATAAGAAAAAAAGAACATTTTCCCCAATAATAAGCCACTCTTATTCTGATTAAAATAACGTACTTTGCAGCAAATTTAAGAGAACAATGACAAACAAGCTATTATTCTTTGTCCTGCTGGCCCTCTGTTTCAGTGGCTGTGACATGCTGGAAACCCATCCATACGATGTACATATTACAGGAGAAAGAGAACTGACCAACAAAAACATCCAGTTGATAGAAAACAAAATGCAAGGCAAAAAAACAATCCGCTTTGCCATGATCAGTGATACCCAACGATGGTACAACTCTACCGAAGATGTTGTAAAAGCCCTCAATGCCCGTGGTGACATAGACTTTGTCATTCACGGAGGAGACCAGTCCGATTTCGGCGTCACAAAAGAATTCATATGGATGCGGGACATATTTAACAAATTCCAGATGCCTACGTATGCCTTTTAGGCAACCACGACTGCCTGGGTACAGGTGAAGACGCATACAGAGCCATTTATGGAGATCCCAACTTCGCCTTCACAGCCGGAAATGTACGCTTTATCTGCCTCAATACCAATGCGATGGAATATGATTATTCGGAACCGGTTCCCGATTTCAATTTTATAGAAAATGAACTGAACAACCTGTCGCCTGAAATAGAAAAAACGGTATTCGCAATGCACGTAAAACCTTTTGAATTTGTATTCAACAACAATGTAGCAAAAATCTTCCAACTATACGTCAACCAGTTCCCCAAAGTCCAGTTCTGTCTTTACGGCCATGAACACAAATTCGCAGTAGATGATCTATTCAACGACGGAGTTCTGTATTTCCAATGCCCCTGCATAGACAAACGCATCTACTTATTATTCACCATTAAAGAAGATGGAACCTACGATTATGAAACAGTTGAATTTTAAAAAGATATTTCTGAACCTATTGTGGCCACTTATTGCCTTTTACGGCACAAGCCCAAGAAAATAATACACTTTACTCCATCTTATCCAAAGACAGCATACTTGTCTCCTCTCCTTCCGTTCAAAACCAAGAGGAAGATATTGTAACCCAAATGCCAAACCGGCACCATAAATACGACAAGCGCGTACACCGTTACAGGCGTGCGTGGGAAGCTTTGATCCCCACCCACACCAAATTACAGTACGCCGGTGGAATGGGCCTGTTATCCTGGGGCATAGGCTGGGATTATGGAAAAGAGGCCAATGGGAAACCGATCTTCTTTTGGGCTTCATCCCCCGCTACTCATCCAAACATTTCAAGATGACCATGACCTTGAAACAGAATTATATCCCGTGGAGTATCTGGCTGGGCAAAGACTTCTCGCTGGAACCGCTGACTACCGGAATCTATTTCAACACCGTATTCAGCGATGATTCTGGACAAGCGAACCTGAGCGCTATCCCCGTGGATACTACGGATTTTCCACCCGTATCCGCACCCATATCTTTCTGGGACAACGCGTCCGTTTCGATGTGCCCGAAAAGTACCGGAAGTTCTCTAAAAGCATCACCGCATTCTACGAAATCAGCACATGCGATTTATACGTTGTCAGTGCGTTCAACAACAGTTATTTGAAACCCGATGACTATCTGAGACTATCATTTGGATTGAAATTTCAGATATTCTAATCAAATCATGAGGATGTTTCTCTATTTTTTCACTATTTTTGGGCATTTATTATGATAAATTTCAAAAATAACAACATAGAGAAACATGAAACAAGAAGAAGAAAAATCGGTTGGATTGCCCGATAACGCGTTCCGACCTCTGAAACCGGGGGAACAATATCACCCCATCATGTCACCAAACAAAAAATATCCCGAAGTAAACCTATGGTCTGTGCTATGGGGTATCGCCATGGCGGTATTATTCTCGGCGGCCGCAGCTTACCTGGGATTAAAAGTGGGACAGGTTTTTGAAGCCGCCATCCCTATCGCCATCATCGCCGTAGGTGTATCGGGAGCCGCCAAGCGTAAAAACGCGTTAGGTGAGAATGTCATCATCCAATCCATCGGTGCCTGTTCGGGAGTCATAGTGGCAGGAGCCATCTTCACATTGCCCGCCCTTTATATATTGCAGGACAAATACCCCGAAATGACAGTCAACTTCTTTCAGATGTTTGTCAGCTCACTGCTGGGAGGTATTTTGGGGATCCTGTTCCTCATCCCCTTCCGTAAATATTTCGTCAGCGACAAACATGGCGAATATCCCTTCCCCGAAGCCACTGCCAGTACGCAAGTGCTTGTTTCCGGCGAGAAAGGCGGAAGCCAGGCAAAGCCATTGCTTTTTGCAGGACTAATAGGAGGTCTGTACGATTTCATTGTAGCCACATTCGGCTGGTGGAATGAAAACTTCACCACCCGCGTATGCGGCTGGGGTGAGATGGTTGCCGAAAAAGCCAAACTGGTGATGAAAATAAACACCGGTGCAGCAGTATTAGGCCTAGGCTATATTGTCGGCTTGAAATACGCGGCTATCATTTGTGCCGGTTCATTGGTGGTATGGCTGGTTATTGTTCCAGGTATGGCCCTGTTGTTCGGCGACCAAGTGCTGAATGCATGGAATCCGGCCTTGACACAAACCATCAGCGAAATGTCACCCGAAGTTATATTCAAGGAATATGCCAAAGTATCGGTATTGGTGGTATCGCCATGGCCGGTGTGATCGGTATCGTGCGCTCATGGGGCATTATAAAGAGTGCTGTGGGACTGGCCGCCAAAGAGATGGGCGGCAAGAAGGTGGAAGCAAACGTCATCCGCACGCAGAAAGACCTTTCCATGAAAATAATCGCCTTCGGGTCCATCTTCACCATCCTGCTGATCTTACTGTTCTTCTTTTTTGATGTGATGCATGGAAATGTATTACACAGCATTGTAGCCATCCTGCTCGTAGCCGGCATTGCATTCCTGTTCACCACCGTAGCAGCCAACGCTATCGCCATAGTCGGCACTAACCCTGTATCGGGAATGACACTGATGACACTGATACTTGCCTCAGTAGTAATGGTTGCCGTTGGACTGAAGGTGCTACCGGCATGGTTGCTGCACTGGTTATGGGTGGTGTGGTTTGTACGGCACTCTCTATGGCAGGCGGATTCATCACAGACTTGAAAATAGGTTACTGGCTGGGCAGTACTCCTGCCAAACAGGAAACATGGAAATTCCTCGGCACACTAGTATCGGCAGCAACTGTGGGCGGCGTCATCATGATCCTGAACAAGACCTACGGCTTCTCCACCGGCGCATTGGCAGCTCCGCAGGCCAACGCGATGGCAGCCGTAATAGACCCGCTGATGAACGGTGTAGGCGCTCCCTGGCTGCTTTACGGAATAGGCGCTGTGCTGGCATTGGTGCTGACCTACTTCAAAGTACCCGCACTGGCTTTTGCGCTGGGTATGTTCATTCCACTGGAATTGAACCTGCCGTTGCTGGTAGGTGGAGCGGTGAACTGGTATGTCACTACCCGCAGCAAAGACGAGGCAGTGAATGCCGAACGTGGCGAAAAGGGAACTTTGCTGGCATCCGGATTCATAGCCGGAGGCGCATTGATGGGGGTTGTCAGTGCCGCCATGCGCTTTGGCGGTATCAATCTGGTCAATGAAGAATGGCTGAGCAACCCGTTGAGCGAAGTACTGTCAATAGTCGCCTATATCCTCCTGATCATATGGCTGGTTAAAGCCAGTATGCATATCAAGAAAAAATAACCCTTTTTCAAATACCGTGAAAATAAAAGCTATATGAAACGAATCTTACTAATGAGTTTACTTGCAATCTCTACCGCATTATCTGCCCAGAAACCTGTAGAGTTGGAATTATGGCCCGATGGCGCCCCCAACTCCAACGGCATCACCACTCCCGAGCAGAAATTAGAGAACAACCGGATTTCCAATGTCAGTGAGCCTACCCTTACCATTTATCCCGGCAGCCAAACCGAACGGACTGGCTGTCGTGGCTTGTCCCGGAGGGGGATACATACGCCTGGCAATGAATCACGAAGGGCACGATATGGCAGACTGGTTCAACGCACAAGGCATCACATACGCCGTATTGAAATACCGTATGCCAAACGGACACCATGATGTACCGTTGAGCGACGCCCATCAGGCTATCCGGCTGATGAGAGAACACGCCAACGAATGGCATATTCAAAAAGTGGGTATCATGGGGGCCTCTGCGGGCGGACATCTGGCCAGTACGGCAGCCACCCACTATACAGCCGGAACGCGTCCGGATTTTCAGATCCTGTTTTATCCCGTCATAAGCATGGATCTGTCCAACTGCCATAAGGGCTCACGTGACAATCTTTTAGGGAAAAGCCCGTCAGAAGAGCTAGTGAGACTTACTCCAATGAACTGCAAGTAACAGGCGACACTCCTCCCGCCTTCATCATGCATAGCAGCGATGACGGAGCTGTACCCGTCAGCAACAGCGTGAGCTATTACCTGGCGCTGGTAAAGAATAAAGTCCCTGCTTCCCTCCACACCTATCTTATCGGCGGCCACGGCTGGGGTTTCCGCGACAGCTTTACCTATAAGCGCCAATGGACGGGAGAATTAGAAAAATGGCTGAGAGAAATACTGTAAAAAAGCAAGGAGATGTGGCAAAACAAAAATGACTGCTCCGAAAAGTTACAGATAGTAATTATAACACTTATTCATTGGCCATTACCTGTCACAGGTGTGGTATAAACGTATTTGAATACCTATGCGACATTATAGACCGTTGTGCCGCATGGCTTCCCAATATCTATAGAAAAATATCGTGATTTACTTCCGGGCAAATGGAAGCAGACACAAAAATAGCCGCCCCAAAATCCGGACGGCTATCTTTTTATAGCTTATACGCTATCGCGGAAAGTTGTACCAATACAGAGTTTGATGCGACCCTTTCTTTAGTCTTTTAGGATGCTCAATTATAAATTCATATTTCCAAAAACTGGATTTTGACACACCCACTTTCTATTTCCGATAAACACCTGCATCTTTATCTGCAGAAGACAAAAAACAGGCATTCGTTTCTCTTTCGCTTATTTTCTTGCGCCAAGTTGAATATCCAAATGATACAAAGCCACATCACCACCCAGCTTGATCTTGTCCAAAATACCCTGAACGGTAGCTTCCTCTTCTACCTGCTCGCGTACAAATCCCCACAAGAAATCCTGAGAAGCCTTGTCCTTTTCAGCAGAAGCAACATCTACCAGTTTGTCAATCAATTCGGAAACATGGCATTCATGCTTGTATACATGCTCGAACACATCCAGCGGAGAAGCCCATTCCTGAGGAACAGCATCCACAGCCCCCACCCTTGGCTTGTCCGCCACGTTTCATCACATATTGCGCCAACACATCAGCATGATCACTCTCCTCATGAGCCTGCGCTTTCATCCATGAAGCAAAACCTTCATAGCCTTTCGCAGCGAAGAAATAAGACATGGAAAGATAAAGATTGGCCGACCACATTTCGGTACAATCTGAGCATTAATTGCGTCTTGTAATTTTTGTGAAATCATAATTTTTATTTTTTAGTTAAATTGTAACTGTTGCAAATATATAATTTTTCTAGCGATTAACACTATGTCCATTCACCTTTTTATAAAAATTATATTTTATCTCATCCAAGTCTTTGCGATTCAAAAGAAAAGTCTTACCTTTGCACCCGCTAATACGGGTTATTAGCATTAATTCAAATCATTAATTATAAAAACATTATTTAGAAATGGCAACTAAAATCAGATTGCAAAGAAACGGACGCAAAAGCTATGCGTTTTATTCAATCGTTATCGCAGACGTAAGAGCTCCACGTGATGGTAAATTTACTGAAAAAATTGGTACTTACAACCCTAATACCAATCCTGCCACAGTAGATTTGAATTTTGAACGCGCACTTCATTGGGTAATGTGCGGTGCACAGCCTACTGACACAGTACGTAACATCTTGTCAAAAGAAGGTGTTTACATGAAAAAGCACTTGCTGGGCGGTGTTGCCAAAGGCGCATTCACAGAAGCAGAAGCTGAAGCTAAATTCGAAGCTTGGAAGAACAACAAACAATCTGGTCTGGCTACTTTGAAGGCTAAACTGGATGAAGCAAAGAAAGCTGAAGCAAAAGCTCGTTTGGAAGCTGAAAAGAAAGTAAATGAAGAAATTGCCAAGAAAGTAGCTGAGAAGAAAGCTGCTGAAGCCGCTGCCAAGGCTGAAGCAGAAGCCGCTAACGCTCCTGCTGAAGAAGCACCTGCTGCTGAAGCTACTGAAGCTCCTGCTGAAGCATAATTCAATTTTACTTCAAAAAGAACAGCTCCTCTGATCTATATCGGAGGAGTTTTTTATGCTCTTATCCGAGGAATCAAAGGGAGTTTATCTCATCTTCCGAAAGTCCGGTAACTTTTGCGATTTCAGCTATGGAAAGCCCGGCATTCTTCAAATTTCCTGCAATAGCTTTGGCTTTCATCCATTCACCTTCTGCAATGCCTTTCTGAATAGCTGTATTAATCACATTGTTCCAATCTCTATATACTTTCAAACTCTCCTCATAGGCATAAAGGTTCTCTTTTGAGAACTGAGCAATTTCGGCAGCCTCAAACAGCCGGTTGAACACACGTTCCTGAAGGGCAGTGGGACGTTCCATCAAACGGGCCAGATTCTTGAGCACAAACATCCATTTATCAAACAACGTATCCAACTCCTGCTCGGTTTTATGGAATTTAGGCATTTCCAGATACACAAAAGTCAGTTTGTCAAAAACACTTCATGAGTAGTTGTATCCATCAGCTTCACTTCATGGCGGAAGCCGGAAGACGAAACATCATCCAAGGCAAAATTCAAGATACCGATCACATACACTGCTTTCAGTTCATAGTCCCAGATTTCCCCTTTAATAGCCTGTTCCCTGATAGGATAGGTAGCATAATAAATACTCCGGTCCTTGAAAAACTGTTGCTCCCCTCTCTGATTTCTATCAGAATCTTTTCTCCTTTTTCATTTTCACAATAGACATCAAAGACAGCCCGGCGGTCAATCTCTTTGCTGCCAGATGCTCTGTATTCAAGTAGGTGACATCCTCAATGACCTGCTTGCCATCGAACAAGGCATTCAAGAAGCCAATAAGAATCTCTTTGTTCAAGTCGGTTCCAAACAATAATTTGAATGCAAAGTTCGTATAGGGATTTACATATCTTTCACGCAATCCTTCACTACACATAAGCGTTTGATATTTAAAGTTATTTTAATTCTGTTGAAAGCAGTTCAATACAAAGGAACGAAAAAAAGCGGATTTTAAGAAAGTTATCTGCTAATAAATTGTTAATGTTCCAATTGTACTTACAATTCATGTACAATGACAACACATTCTATCCTTATCTCTTCATGAAAAGAATATCTCCATCTTCCCTAAAAGGATGAAAAGCCGATAAATTCATATCTCCAAAAAGAAAAAACTATCGGCCTATGGTGCTTGCTTCTTTTCTCCCAAGAATTATTCCAAATTAACCCATGTTATAACGGATTATGATCAGAACTACGATAAGGATCTTCTCTATAATAAGATGTATATTTAAATCCCCAATAAGCAGGCTCACTGGCATTGATATCCCAAGGAGCAGCACCAACTATTTGTGAAGTCAGCGTAGGAGAACTTAAAGAATGATCCAAATAGCCAACCACCCCACGATAACAATAACTCCAAGCCGCAGGTGAATATTTCTTTAGCAAATTTATATACCCAGCATCCGTAAACACCTTAATGGCATCCTCCATACCGTAGCTGTTCAAATCACCCAAAACCAGCACATCCGTATCTTCATAATAAGCAACAAGCTCATTATATACTTTCAAACACTCACGCGCTTCCATAACCCTACGGTCGGCAGAACCTCCCTGACCGTCATTCTTATCTATACCACTAGTTTTAGCTTTAAAATGATTCATAGCTAAAATCACTTTCGCTTTATCATCCTTCAGTTCAAAACATTGAACTATGTACCGCATCTTCAGATTATCAAAATTATAGCTTTTAAACTCCTTATAAGGCAAAACTTTCACTTTATCATAAATAAAAACATTTGTTTGTACCTTTGATGATTTTTGTCCGGGAGTATTCAACCAAGCATACCGTTCTTCCCCTAACGCATTGTTCAAAGACCTACAAAGATAATCCACAGTAAAATCTCCCTGTTCTACTTCACAAATAGCATAAATATCCGCTTTCGCCTCTTTCAATGCAGCTAAGATTTTAGCATGCTGACGCAAGGTTTCTGCATTTCCCGTATTACCATACATATAAAAATTTTCCGCATTGAAACTCATCACTTCAAATTATAATCATTTACAGTAGGAGCGACAGACCGAGCATTATAAGAAACTGACGGCTTTTCCGTTAATGTAAAATGATAACCGGAAGTACTATAAGTCACTTTACCTTTAACCCCAGCCATCTCACTTCCTATACGAAGTGTGTTACACGGGTCAATCAAAGGGAACTCTGATGTAATCAGCAATTTATCAACCTCCTGCTTTTCTACCCATTTGGAATATTCAACAACCGACGGGAGGTTACATCCGCAAATGCACGTTTCACCTTGGAAGAGACAACAATAGTTCCTTGAGGTTTCGAGCCGCTATACGTCTGAGTGACAAAAAGCGGATTGACAATTGTTACTTCTTTACCAGCTACAGACGCAGCCCATTCAGGAGAAAAATCCGAAGGAAAAGTTACCTTCAAATTATCCTTTTCCGGAAATTCCATTTCTTCCTTATCCGCAGAATCGCTACAAGCAAAACAAAAAAGGGACAAAAGGAAGAGAAAACATACTTCACTTTTTTTCATACCTTATCATTCAAATAAGAAAAAGAAAAGGGAGTTCATACTTTTACAGCTAAACTCCCTTTTGCTCATTATTAAGAAAATAATTTATTCAGCCTCATCCAATGATTCTAGAACGAAACGACTTTCCTCTTCGCTCCAAACAATCTTTGCCACATAAGAAGCGGTACCCGTACTAGTATAAATCGAAGAAATAACTTTATAATTAGTCACCTGTCCGTCCACAAAGACTGGTTCCGGATGAACTAATTCGATAAACTTCACAAGTCCCAATTTTACCTGTTCTATACAATAAGCATCCATCTCTTCATCCGTAGTCAAATTGGCCATTGCTCCGGTTACATCATAATACTTTTTACGCGTATATCCTTTTGCATTCCAGTTGCCATAAGCAGAACTTGCGCCATAATAATATTCTCCCTGACCCACTTTCTGAGTATCCAGATAACCTTCATCAAAATTTGCCGCCACATAATCAACCACAAGCTGAAAATCTTCTTTCTGCATGGTGATGGTTTCAAACAACAATCCAGAAGGAACAGTACGTTTAAATACCCATTCATTCTCTTTATAATCGTATTCATCCACTTCTTTGTTTACGATGGTTTCCGATTCATTTCTCATTACCAGCACATTGTCAATCTGCACACTGGTAGTCACCCCATCAGGAGCCCCTTCATAAACGAAAGCAATATAAATATTCTTACCGGCAAATTCATCCAGTTTCATACTTCCTGCCCTCGCCATAGAGCCATAGCCTTTAACCGGTTCCTGAGGAATAGAGAAATTATCTGTTACATCTTCCCATTCCGTATACTTATTGGTAATACTGCCCGAATTACCTTGAAAAGTAGAGGACACATACACCTTTAAAGCATCCCCCTTATAATTTCCGATACAGACGTCAAAAGAGAATACATCTCCACTTCTGCCTTGAATTTCGGTGAGATAATCCATGACTGTACTTCACCATCTGCCTTATATGCGGAACATTCCGTATAAACATTATTACTATATGCCTTATCATACCAAGGTGCTGTTCCTTTTACAGAATAATTCAACCATCCAGCCACATCCGTAGCTTCCTTATCTACGACATTACGTTCAAAATCTTGCTCCAATACCGGCACTTCTTTGATTTCAGTGGTTTCCTGCATATAACTTACAGAAGCAAACGAACCATTGTCACAGGTATAATATTTCTGGGTGAGCCATGGAATAATAACATCCTTGGCACTTTCTGTTTCTTTGAAAGTTTTCTCTGTATATTCTACAGTATATTTCTGGACATTACTTTGGTCTGTTTCATCAAAACCTTCAAAATATTTTTCATTATAATCACAAGCAGTCATTAACGAAGCGGCTGCCAGCACCATCCATATATTTTTCTTCATATTCTAAAATTCTTTAGGCTTTGAGTTTAAAAATTAAGTTTCAATTTCAAGTTGTATGTACGACCGAATCCATAGAAGATGCCATAAGCAGTTTGCCAGTCATGATTTGAACCATCTGTAGCATCAGAAATATATTCCTGATCGAACAAATTGTTCACAACTCCTGAAAGAATAGCGTTTACCCCACCTATCTTAAATCTATAACTTGCATTTAAATCACATACATACGCTGAAGGAATACGCCATGGGGAATCATACACCAACGTCTTGTTGATATTATATGTCAAATCAGAAGATTCAATAGCCCAGTCAGAATAATTACGTCCATAGAACACACAATCGAAACCTACGCGTAATGCCTTTGATATCTTTGCCGTAGCACCCAGTGAGGCTGTGGTTTGCGCGGAGCCTCCTACTCTGACACCATCCAAATCCAATGCAACAGAAGCATGGTCAGGAGCCATAATACCAGTAGCCTCTACAAATTTTCCATTTTCATAAGCCAAAGGCTGTCCCAATGAATTGTAAAAATATCCTTTCGGCGTGCTGCTCCAGCGCCAATTTCCAATAGAGAACATACCGTTAATATCCAACCATCTGAAAGTCTTGCCACAAAGTCCAGTTCAATTCCTTGGTGAGTGGCATCGACCCCCTGCATATTGATAGTGGCACGATCACCTGATTGCCTTTCTCATCTTCAATATTCACAGATGCGGCATTGGTCTTGTCAAACCACTGGGTATGATATACATTCAGATTAGCAGTGAAATAAGGAGAACGGAATCCATAGCCTAATTCAAAAGAAAAAATCTTTTCGTTTACAGCATCCGGATTAGTAGCATTACTAGTTGCACTCTGTAAGAAAGCGCCACCTGAGAAGAAAGGAGCACGACTGATGTAACCTACATTTGCAAATACATTATGATATTCGTTCAGATTATAGTTGGCACCACCTTTCACTGTATAGCCTATAAAATTCACCGTTTCCGATTCGGCATGCTGCTTGTCATAATAAAAGCGGTCATATCTCCAATATCCGGTATTGGAAATTGAACCTGCAAGAAACGCACTCAATTTATCTTTATTGTACTCAGCTTGTGCAAATACTCCTTCTGACATAGCATAGCCATCATAATCACGATATACCACATCTCCCACCTGTAATTTTTTCTTCACATATTCCGGAGTTCCTGCCAAGGCATTGTTCACCGCTTTCACCTTCTCTCGCTTTCATCCAAGAAATATTTGCCGCCATACAAATCACTCAATTCATTAGTATGCGTACCTTTATAATAACGGAAATCTATACCTCCGTAAAAATCAATGTAATCACCAAATTTTGTCGTATATGTAGACAACAAGCCATACCAGTTGTGTTCGTTGATACTTTTTGACATAGCCATCATAGAACCGTTATCACTGGCTTCATTCATATCATAAATCTGGTCATAAGCAAATGTACCGTCTGAATTTCGGAAATAAGTATTCAAGTTTCCTTTATAAGAGCCATACCACATATTACGATAAGTAGTACCATTGGCATCTTTCTTATATCCTTGTCCCGCATTACCATATCCGCGGCCAATGGAAACATATGCCGCTGTGCTCAATGATGATTTTCATTAATTTGCCATTGATGGTTCAATGAAAGCTGCGGCTTGTGATATTCATTGTGCGAAGCAGACATACGCTCACCGTTAGGGCCGAATCCATAAGTAGGATTATAGCGATACGGACTCTTGTCACCCATATAATTTTTCACTGCCTGCCATCCTTTGATGCTTAAACCGTCTTTATTACTGCGCTGGTTATGCCATTGGGGTGATCCGAATGCAGTAAATGAAATCTGGTGTGCATCATTGATACGTTTGGCTATGTTTACAAAATAATTATAAGCAGAGAATTCGGTCCCTTGTATATATCCGTCTCCCCAAGTCTTTCCACCAAGTAAAGTCAATGCCCATCCATCTTGGACATACCTGTAGAAACATGGAACAGAAGCTTGTTATAGCCGTCATTCCCCATTGCATAAGAGATAGAACCACCTTTTTTCTGATCAATGGTACGGGTAACAATATTGATAGAGCCACCTACCGAAGGAGCAGACACCTTCGAAGCGCCCAAACCTCGCTGAGTCTGCATGCTACGTGTCACATCCGACAGTCCTGCCCAGTTACTCCAGTACAAGCCTCCCCATTCCATATCATTCATTGGAATACCGTTTACCATAACAGCGATATTTTCGCTCTTGAAACCACGCATGTTGATTTTTGAATCACCGTATGCACCACCTTGCTTGGTAGCATATACACCCGGAGTTGATTTTAATATCTCAGGGAATTCCTGTGTACCTAATTTTTCTTCTATAAATTCCGGAGCCAAAGTTGTTACAGCCACCGGAGTCTTACGGGCTACAGCAATAGAAGAAGTTATCACAACATCCCCTAAAGTCTTTGCATCCAGTGATAAAGCAATAGTTCCCAAATCAACATTGCCCTTTTGAGTAACCTTCATTGTTTTGTCCTGATACCCCAAGTATTTAAACTCAAGAGTAGCCTTAGAAGAGGTAAGTTTCAACACAAAGTTACCGTCAATATCCGTTACAGTACCCAGTGTCGTACCGCTGACCGATACAGTGGCACCAATCAATGGCTCATTGTTCTCGGCATCTACTACTTTACCTTTTACTGTTCCTTGCGCAACAGCCGTAGCAGTGAAACAGATTGTCAGAACTGCCAACAGGAGGAAATGCTTTAGATGATTTCTCATAATTTTGTCTTTGATTTAAATTAATTAGTTAGTATTTCATTCCCAATAGGAAAGACAAAGATAAAAATTTAATTCATATAAATTGAATTTATATTAGATTATTTAAACGAAAAGGGTACTTTTTAGGCGGAATATGACAATTATGTTAAGAAAAGAACAAAAAGCCGCCTCAAAAGAGGGGAAAACTGTCCGGAAATTCCAGAGCAACTGCCACATATTACTGTAGAAAGAAGGGCAAATGGAAACCGCCGGAACTATTTTCAGCATACCTTATTCCCAAAGCCGTATCCACTGATCCGGACAAATCCGGCCCGCCCCTACGACAAAACGACAGGTCACTTTCATTCAGGCTCTCTCACTTTCAAAATGACAGAGCAAAAAGAAAACGAAAGAATGTGCATACAAAAAGAGGCGCACCTTCATGGGTACGCCTCTCTATCCTGTTCCTGTATTGTCTGATACAGGCTATTTCATTTAGTTAAAGATATAACGGACACTGAACTGTATGGAATACGTAGAATTGAAACTGTTCAGATTGGAATACGTATCAGTCAGTTTCTTTCCTCCGTTCTTCTGGAACTGGTAAGCGCCGCCCTTATAGCTCAACAAGGAAGTATTGTTCACCGTCTTATAAATTCCCCAGTCGCTGTTCAGCAAGTTCAGGAAGTTCTTGATATCCACTCCGAACTGCAAGGTATTGCGCTTGCCCCCTACATTGAGGAAGAAATCCTGATTGAACTTCAAATCCAGCTGATGATGCCAGGGCATGATGGCTCCTCCGCGTTCGGCATACTTGCCTTTACGGCCTTTCAGATAACTGTCCTCATTAATGTAAGCCCAGAAATCATCGCGCTGCTCCTTGGCAGAATAAGTCACCTCACCCGTCTTGCTGTCAGTATAATCGGCAAAGTTCCACTTATCCAGCGCCTCGCGGGATGCCGGAATGTACAGCAAGTTGTTTGAGCCGTAATCGCCTACAATATTTCCGGTGAATGTATAGGAATAACGGGCGGCGGAATATCCTCCGGCATAGCCCATGTTCATACCCTCATAAATCAAAGACAAGGAGGAAGCGAAATTCTTGGCGTATTTAATACGGTAAGCGGCGGAAGCCAGCACACGGTTGGGCGATACATACGTACCATAGCCGGTCTCCGTGTCATTATTTCCGTTGACAGAGTAACGGTTGTTGTAATAAGCCGAGTTCACCTGGTCGCCGATGCGTCGCCATACGACTTGGCATAAGAACGGGTGTAGGAAGCGGAAAGATGCAGGCCGAAATCAAATGTCTTGGCCAGTGAGGCGGTGAGTGAGTAATAATAAGCGCTGTTTCCCGCATTGGTGATATAATAAGCATCCGTCTTGTTCGCATTGGAGTACTCAAACATTCTGCGGACATCACCCGGAGCTATCTCCTGCTCTCCTTTAAACTTACGTCCCAAATTGGTCACTGTAGCCGGATTGAACTCTTTACTGAAAATACCTTCCAACGTAAAGTCAATGTCTCCGGGAAGTTTTGCATCAAAAGCCAATGATGACTTCCAGGTGGCATTCATCTTCAAGTCGCGGTCAATGATGGTGGCTCCGGAAGGTGCGGCAGGATCGGTAGCCGCCGGAAGGTTCAAGTTAGGATCTTTCAACATATCAGCACGCTGGTGTGGAAACTCGGTTGTCCGTACTTAGCGTCCTTCTGCTCGTTATAATAATAGGTGCTTTGTCCGCAATTGGCATTACCTACTGCCGAAACCAGCCATACGAACGGCAGACGGCCGATGAAGTAACCGCTACCGCCGCGCAATACATACTTACGCTCGCCTGTAAGGTCCCAGTTGAAGCCGATACGGGGGGAGGCGGTCAGCTGGTAGGATGAAGGCAACTGGTCTGTGGCGTAATGATATCCGTCAAGTCAATCTGTGCGAAATTCTTGTTATAGTTGTTCTTCAGCTCCGGATAAATGGGCAGTTCGAAACGCACCCCGGCAGTCAGTCTGAAGTTGTCTGTGATATTCATCTGGTCCTGCAGATAGAAAGAAAGCTGCTGGTACTTCATGTTCGCCAGGAACTGGGAACCGTCCCCGGTGTTGGAATAAGTGACACCGAAAGCAGCCGGAGCTCTGTTGTTCACAAAATCATCCCAAGAGGAATAGACATAATAACCGCTACCCGCCTGCATGAATCCGTTCACTGCCTTATTGGACTCAAACTGGATACCGCCCATAAAGTTATGGATACCGCTGGAGAAATTGAATTCATCGGTAATGACAAAGGTCTTCACCTGGCGCAAGTTCCCTTCTGTAAAGGGGTCCGGACCGAATGAGGCGTACAGCGAGCCTTGATCAAGGATGTCCACCGTAGGGAATGTCCCCCCTTCGTATGTACGCGGTTCGTTCTGATAAGAATAAGTGAAACGCAGGGCGTTATTGATAGCCCCCCATTTTGAATTCCATTCGGAAGCGATGGAGGTGAAGTTCTGTTCCTGCATATAGCGTGAGCTTTCAAAGTACAGACCGGTGTTTGCTGTACGGCCCGAACTGCTCTTGCCCGCGCTTTATTTACAATTTTGCAGAAGATAAGCGCTCTCGCTACTCCCGCTACAAGTACGGCTATGACTATGGGTATGGCTACGGTTACGGGTAT